>Ga0209700_107031_pt1 | contig 16512 bp, 8 predicted proteins | sample SiratroredBW_FD_187528 | JGI IMG/M metagenome (GOLD analysis project Ga0209700, IMG submission 187528) | Root nodule microbial communities of legume samples collected from California, USA - Siratro red BW (SPAdes) (version 2) | ecosystem: Host-associated > Plants > Roots > Nodule | place: USA...
AATCTGAAACAATAATCATAATAATAACAATAATAATAATAATAATAATAATAATAATAATAATAATAATAATAATAATGATAATAATAATAATAATAATAATAATAATAATAATAATAATAATAATACTACTATTAATAATAATAATAATAATAATAATAATAATAATAATAATAATAATAATAATAATAATAATAATAATAATAATAATAATAATAATAATAATAATAATAATAATAACAATACTACTACCATTAATAATAATAATAATAATAATAGTAGTAGTAGTAATAATAATAGTAATGATAACAGTAATAACAACAACAACAATACTACTACTATTAATAATAATAATAATAGTAGTAGTAGTAGTAATAATAATAATAGTAATGGTAATAGTAATGATAATAATAATAATAATAATAACAATACTACTACTATTAATAATAATAATAATAATAATAATAATAATAATAATAATAATAATAATAGTAATGGTAATAGTAATAATAATAATAATAATAATAACAATTATTATTATTACTATTACCATTACTATACATAAAAACAAAACAAAACAAACAACACACAAAAAGAAGAGTAAGCTAGAGAGTTTTCAAAAAATATATATTTTCATAAATTAGATTTCTATCTCAACCAAAACAATAACAATTCAATATTTCATAATTCATCTCACGTCATACATACACTGACTTATAAACAAAGACACTAGACTCTGTACTTCCGGAAGACACTCGTGCATTGAGTTAGACTTAGAGGTGTGCACCTGTCATATACCACCCAACTGTTCCGATCGGGCTCATATTTCAAACCTCGGACAGGACCATATGAACCTCCTTCGACTCTTCACTAACTGGTAATCTTCATCTATGTGAATCCAATGTACCAGTAGAGTCAAGATACCTTCTTAGAATTCCCAAACAATGCACATCCTAATAATCTCAACACGGGTATCTCCTTTTCTGAAGATACTATGTATCGATCACACACCACATCATTCATAAACATTGATACTACATCATATAATACATAAACATTTATCCAATTCATTAATAAATAAATAATTACAATATTTATGAAAAAAATAATATATATATATATTTATTGTAATTGGTCAAGTACGTAAAAGTTATTGAATATATTTTTATAAAAGGGTTAAAATAACCTAAAACTTTATTTATTTATATTTTTTTTGTTAAAAAATTATATTAAATCTAAAAATTCTTAATTTTTTTATTATAGAAATCCAAAAATAAACTAAATTTTTCATGTGTATAATTTTGAGTAGCATACAAAAATGAAATGTTATTTTTAATTTTGAACAATATAATTTATTATTATGGAATCAAATAAAGATTGTAATAAATGGTAAACATTTAATCATTATTATAAGTAATTTTGGTCAAATATACTCGTGTCCATATAAAAGAACAATATTATTTAATTATTTGTTTACTTTTTTTTTTGGTCTTTTAAACAATTATCGCAACATTAAACTCCTTTTCATTGGGAAATTAAAATTAAACGAAATAGATTGTTCTTGTACGATTTTTTAAATAATTAAAAAAATATTCAACATGAATTAAAATTAATTTATAATAAGTTAGAAGTAAACATTAAAAAAGTTTAAGAAAATTAATCTTTTTTTTAGAAATTAAGTTAAATAATTTTTATTTATATAGATCCAATTTTATTATTTTCTTTGTTCAAAAGCTTTTAGTTAAAACTTATCTCTATCAATCATTATAATCTAAGAGAAATTATCAACTATGATATAATATAAATTAATCCAAAAAACTTATGAGTTTTAATATAATATAGGGACCGGATAAATAATTATATTTTATTAAGAACTAGATATACATATGAATAAAAAGTTGATGAATTACATCAAAATAGTGTTGCATGGTGTGGTGGTGATGCTTGGTGTTTTGGTGGATGGTGTGGTGGTGGTGCTTGGTGTTTTGGTAGGTGGCGTGGTGGTGGTGCATGGTGTTTTGGTGGGTGGTGTGGTGGTGGTGCTTGGTGTTTTGGTGAGTGGTGTCGATGGTGGAGTTGTGGCTCGAAGTCGAGTGGTGGTGCTTGGTGTTTTGGTGAGTGGTGTTGCTGGTGGAGTTGTGGCTCGAAGTCGAGTGGTGGTGCTTGGTGTGGTGGTGGTGATCTGTGTGGTGGTAGTGCTTTTGTCTTCTTCATGCACAAATCTGCATCACAAAACTATAATTAAGAATGAAAACTAAAATTTTCAAATGGAATATAAATCCTAACCCTCCACAATTATGTGAAAGATTTGGTTTCATAACAAAAATTCAAGATGTTTAGTATAAAACAAAATGACTCATTTCTAACCTGAAGTCATGATAAAAAAGGCTAACAAGAATGTCACATTAACAATGAAATATCTTGAAGACTCCATTTTGTTCACAAAACATGTTATTCAACAATAACTATTCATCTATATATACTCTATCACTGAAAGCAGTTTCACTAAAAGATAGAAAAAAATATTTTTTTAATTAGTAATTGTGTTGACTTATATGTTACATGTATTTTTATTGATTGTCCAATATATTTTATTAATTAATAATATAATTGTGTTGATTCATGCATTATTATATTTTGATTGATTTCCCAATATATTTTTTAATTAATAATTGTGTTGACTCATGTGTTACGCGTTACAAGTATTTTTATTGACTATCCATATAATATAAGTAAAATATTATATGTTTTTATTAACTATAAATTAAATATAAATAACTTTCTTAGACTTTTAAAGTATCTTTATTATTGGAATTGTACCTTGATCTTTCACAACCTAATTAATAGTTTGTTTAAACATTAAAAAAATATATATATATAGAAAAATGCCTTTTTTTATTTGTGTTAACATATAGAAAAATTCGGTTTCAAATAACATTTTTCTTATGTTAACATATTTTAATAGAGAAATTATAAAAAGGTTAGATCTTAAATTTTCAACTTTCCTATCACTCTTGCATTTGATGTTCTTTGCAAGAGTTATTTTATGAAATTTTAATTTTTTTTATCAATTATTACTCTTATTAAAGTAAATAGATTATCATGTTAAAAAGCTTTTAACAAATAAATATATAAAAAATTAAAAGCAACTCGCATGATAAAACTAATTAATTTACTTTTGCTGCATAAATATTGTTAAGATTATTCAACAAAATTTATCAAAATTATCAAAATAACAAAACTCGCACAAAAATAATAATTCGATTCAACTCAAGATATAAAGCATGTTAATAATAATATATGTTCATCATTTCATGAATAATGAAATCTTTTATTTTTTTTAAAGTACTTTCTCTTTTTTCTTAACCAAATCTGGTTCTTTTAAAGCATATTTTCTAAATTTTAATATAAAATTTGATAAACTTAAATATAATTTTTTCATGTTCCAAACAAATCTTAGTAATAATTAAATTTTATAAAGCACATTATGATATAAACAACATTAGTAATTGACGAATAAACACAATAACATGTTAATTACTAATATTTATTATACATAAAAAAGACAATACTACATACATACATGAATGTACAAAGTTTAGTTACACATACTAAGAAAGGGATTTACATAATCAATGTATTCAAAAATTGAATCTGTAATATCATATATTCATGTATTAAGTATATATAATCACAAAAAGAAAAAATTCAATAAGAAAGTAAATTATCACTAAATATTTTCAATTGGCAAATATAGTGATGAAGTGCTTTTGTGATGTTGTTCCTATGCATGTTGGACATTTACTCTTGGGGAGACCCTGGGAGTTTGATCGGAGGGCAACAAAGGATGGTTATACCAATAGATACTCATTTGTGAGAAATAACAGAACCATCACCCTTGCACCACTTACTCCTAAGCAAGTGTATGAAAACCAGTTGAAAATGAAAAGAGAAAGAGAGAAAAAAGAAAGTGAGCAGAAAAATGAGAAAAGTAAAACATAAAAAAATGAGTGTGGGGTAAAAGAGAAACAAGAAAGAGGAGAGGCTAAAAGAGCAAAAAAATTTTATGCAAAACCAAGTGAAGTGAGGGTAGCCTATTTTACCAAACATCCAATACTTGTATTTGTCTATAAGGAGGCTTGCTTGACCTCTAATTCACTTGATCCTTCTCTTCCTAGTTTTGTTAGTTCATTGTTGCAGAAATTTGAAGACTTGTTTCCAGAAGAAACCCCTAGTGGATTGCCACCCATTAGAGGGATTGAGCATCAAATAGATTTCATTCTTGGTGCAACTATTCCAAACCGGCCAGCCTATAGGTACAATCCTGAAGAAACCAAAGAATTACAAAGGCAAGTTGAAGAGTTGTTGGCAAAAGGACATGTGAGGGAGAGCTTGAGTCCATGTGTAGTTCCAATTCTACTTGTGCCAAAGAAGGATGGAGCATGGCAAATGTGTTGTGATTGCAGAGCTGTAAACAACATTACATTAAAGTATCGTCAACCTATCCCTAGGTTAGATGACATGCTTGATAAATTGCATGGTTCCACTGTTTTCTCAAAAATTGATTTGAAATCTGGATACCATTAAATTAAAATGAGGGAAGGTGTTGAGTGGAAAACTACATTCAAAACAAAACATGGGTTGTATGAATGGTTAGTCATGCCATTTGGACTCACAAATTCACCAAGTACTTTTATGCGATCAATGAATCATGTGTTGCGTGAATTTCTTGGCAAATTTGTTGTTGTATATTTTGATGATATTTTGATTTATAACAACAATCTTGATGAACACATTAACCATTTGCATTATGTTTATGATGTTTTTAGAAAGGAAAAGTTGTATGCAAATATGAAAAAGTGTTCCTTTTGCATGAGTAAAATTGTTTTCCTTGGCTATGTTGTAAATGCTTAAGGAATAGAAGTGGATGAAAAAAAGGTAAAAGCCATAAGAGAATGGCCAACGCCAACTAGCGTTATTGAGGTAAGAAGCTTTCATTGCTTAGCAAGTTTTTATAGACGATTTGTGAAAGATTTTAGTACCATTGTTGTACCTTTAATTGAGGTTATTAAGAAATTTGTTGGTTTGAAATTGGGAGAAGAACAAAATAATGCATTTTTGGATCTTAAAAATAAATTGTGTTATGCACCTGTTTTGTCTCTTCCAAATTTTAACAAGACATTTGAAATATAATATGATGCATCTGGTATAGGTATAGATGCTATTTTGATGCAGGAAGGAAGACCAATTGCCTACTTTAGTGAGAAATTGAATGGGGCAGCTCTAAAATACCCAACTTATGACAATGAGCTTTATACCCTGTTGGGGCTTTAGAGAATTGGTAGCACTACCTCTAGCCGAAACAATTTTTGATTCACACTGATCATCAATCCTTAAAACATATAAAGGGTCAAAGCAAGTTGAACAAGAGGCATGCCAAGTGGATGGAATTCATTGAGCCTTTTCCATATGTAATCAAATACAAGAAAGGTGATTCGAGGTCGAATCCTTTTGAGGAGAGAGAGGACGATAAGAACCCAGAGTTGAAATTTAACCAACCTCAAGCACCTGCACAAATAAACAATCCAAAGGAAGTTTTGCAACTTCCAAGTGGTCCAATCACCAGGTCAAGGGCATAAAAACTGAAAGAGGCATTGATTGGGCTGGTTCAAGACATTTTGACTACACAAACAAAGTCTAAGATCGAATTTAAGGCTGATCATGTTCACAATTTGATATAGGCTAATGAAGGACTTAAATGAAGGAGACTTGGGCTAAAAACAAGTCAATGAAAGTGAAAGACCCATAGAAAATGCATCATCATATTTAATTTAAGTCCAAATATGTTATTTTGGGTTAAGATTAAATTCTGAAGAGTCACCAATTTTTTATTTTGATGTATTTTTAATTTTTCATAGCGCTTAGAGTAGTCATGCTTAGTAAATTGTTTTTTGTATTCTTATTTTGTGTAATTAATTAGTCATCTGAAAGTGTGCCAAAATGTTGTTGTTGCATTAAATTTGGAGGCTTCTAGGCTAATGAGGAGTTAGGTTAGGTTTTAGAAGCTAACAAAAGTCTATTTAAGTCAGAAAACACATGAAAACAACAAGTTGAATTTGAAATACGAATTTCATTCTGAAAAATTCAGAAGTGAGAGTTTCTCTCTTGAGTTCTTCATTGGACTTGCAAACTTATCAAGGGCTGATCAACCTTGTGGTGTTTCTTCATACTTTAGGATCTTTGTTGTGTTCTACAAGGCAGGGGTTCTGAGTAGATAATCTTAAATCTGAATACTTAGGGATCTTAGGGTATTTAAATACTCTTTGTTATGGATTCTGGGGTTTATTCCTAACCGGGTTCACATAATCTCTACTTACATATAATTGATATGAGATGATAATCTACACAAATTAAATCTAATACTTTAACTAAAATGGAAGAAGGTTACATGAAAAAATGGTGAGAGGGAGAGGTCTTCAAAACATCTTCATAAACAAACAATGTGACAACCACAATTTATACACACAACCACCATCAATCTAGCATAAGAAGACCATAGTAATACGAAAATTCTAAAGAGTAATGTTGTTTTAGTGGTAGAAATGGATTTCTTTTCATCTAAAACATGATAGCACTACCATAACATGTGGAAAACACTATTTTAGCTCTTATTGAAAACAATACTGTTATTGGAGTCCTGTAGTGGTCCAGGGATGCTTCACCGTTTCAATTATCCAAAAATCTTACAAAACTTTATTGTTATATAACTTCTTTGATTAAATAAAACCACACTTAGAAATTCATCAATAATCAAAATAAAATATACATAGATAGTAGTCTCATAATAAGCTCACTCTACAAATACCAAGGAGGAAAAACTTTAAGCAATAAGTTATAAATACCAGTGTCTACATAAGTAGTAATAATACAAATATGCAAGTTAAAACCATTCATGGCCTTAATGCCACTGCCGAATTTTCATATTCAATTTAGGAAAACTATGATCAACTCAAAATGAACAAAACTAAATACACTTACTAAAAACATAAGAACAATACTCCGTTCTAACCAATAAAAAAGCTACAAGAATACATTTCTTTCTCCATGAAATATTGCCTCTAAATTGTCACTTCATAACCAATCACACTACACAGAACCATAAACCAAGATTTAGTTCAATGTTTACTTTTTATTTCAAAAAGAATAAGAACAAACCAAATATTCCAAATCAAACAACCAGAAACTAAAAACAGAGCACACAACATACATTCACTATTCATTATTTTATTTTCAAAACAAAATGCCTCAAATATAGGATTCCAGTTCCCCTTAAACATTTAATATAAGGAAATGTTTCACATTAAACCTAACATATGTCTAATATAAAGTTACACACAAAATATAATTAATCATCCAAAACATATCCTTCAATTGTACATCAAACTGGTAGGATTAAAATAGAAAATCATCTTGATCTAGTCATGAGTGTGCACCTTCCCCACTTTATCAAGATTCTTTTCTTTCTTAATACCTTTATCTTCATTCACAACAATCATTTTGACTCAATCATAGACAAAGTTTAAAAATAAAATCCCTGCTAAACATTCAACTAGACACATTTTAACTACTTAAAACTATATTTTTAAAATTAGCAAGCAGAAGAACCACAACAAACCCTACCCTCAGGTCATCATAAGGACGAACTACTCTGATACCATAAATGTAACATCCCTAAATTTTACCCTCTAATCATTTATAATACACGGATAATTAATAAATATAATATATACATATCACATTCAAAAGTAGTTGAAAATATAAACCTCCTCATAGGGGTTTTACATATACAATACAAAACATGCATAAAAAAAAAAGTGGATCATGTGCTTCATCAACTCATGGAGAAATCTCAATACTTGTCAAATCCTCTGCTCACGTGTAACACACGATCATAACAAATCTAAATTAAAACAAACAACATACTAAAGAAAAGGGTAAGCTGAAGACTTTAAAATGTACAGTCATAAAGTTTAAATCTTCTATGTTAACTAAAATACCACAGCTCAAACACTCATCAATCATCGCATACATCACTCTACCATTTTCATTTCTATACAATAACACATGCTATACATACATTGACTTATAAACAAAGACATTTGACTCTATTTCCAGAAGACTCGTGCATTGAATGGACCTAGAGGTTTGCACCTGTCATACAACTCCAAATTGTGAATCCACAAAGTCCCTAAATTAATGAATCAACAATCTTGTATGACAAAGTTAGCCCACCTAAGTCTGTTCTGACCAATTATATTTCAAACTGCAGTCACTCAGTCCGAACCTCCATCGACTCTCATCACCTTGTAATCTTCATTTATGTGATTCCAATATACTAGTATAGTCTAGAAACCTCCTTCTAGACGAATCCAAGACAATGCACAATCCTAGATATCTCAACATGGGTATCTCCTTTCCTGAAGATATTATGTCTCGATTACAAACCATAACATCTCAATATAATACCATATATTATTCATAATAAAACTAAATCGCACCATCAAAACAATTTAAGCTCAGTTCAATAGCCAATTTCAAAAGGTCCATACAATATCAAACATCAAGGTTTTTCATCCTATCATATACCATGACTTATCAACATCATATCAACATAAAATTCTTCAAAACATCATAACTACTAATTCTATATAGATCAAGTATAAGAATTTAAATTCAAATAATTCAACCACAGGTACTGCAAGAGAATTTGGAACTTGGTGACCACATCACCCTAACATCCAGGTCATCTACCCTAAGGTTCTATTGGAAAATAAAACTATCAACTAATAAAATATGTAATTACTAGATTCCCTTACCTATCTAAGAGGAGAATCACCTATTAAAGACTCCAACTTACCGCTTGCAAGGATAACTCAACCTGCAACATATAGTTCTGATCAATTATTTGAACCTACCTAAGGATCCAAAGTAAACAAGAATCACTCTTGATGCCTCTAAAACTACATGCAAGAATGCTGCATATTTTGTTCAGAAATCCTAAACCGCTCAATAACAGGGAGATATTGGTACTTACTTAAACCAAAATGGTGATCCGTTAAATTTCCTCTACCCTACACTAGGAATTGGATGAGGGTTTTTGATCTTCAATTTGAAATAAGAGGAAAACTAGATTTTTGAGAGAGAGAGAGAGAGAGCAAAGAGAACTATAGGGTTTTGTTGTCTATAGAGAGATAAAGTGATTTTTGTTGAAAGGATTTTATGGATCCTTACAAAGGACCTATATCTGTGGGTAATACCTACGAACCTATATATGTGGGTAATACCTACATACCTATATTTATGGGTAGTACCTACGAATCTATGTTTCCGGATAATATTAAAAATATTAATCATATTAATATTAACATAAATAATATTAATATTATTAATCATAATATAAGTAATATTCATAAAAATATTAATATTAATAATATTATTTATATTTATAAACATTATTATTATTGATATTAATAATAATATGTAATAACAATATTAATAATGATAATAAAAATAAACATAATATTAATATTTTTAATAATAATACTAACAAAAAATCTTTAAAATGATAATATTTGAGGATAATAATAATAATAATATTAATAAAAATAATAATGGTATTAATAATTTAAGTAACATATTAAAATATGAATAATATCATTATAATATTAATAAATTTAATAATAATATTAATAATATTAATGTGAATAATTACAATAACATAAATAATATTAATATTATTGATTAAGATATAATTAATATTAATAAAAATACAGTTTTCTGGGTAATAATTTCATATGTTATGTTGAATTTACCTACAAATACAAATCAATGGGTAATAATTCGTATGTAATGTTGAATTTACCTACGAATGCAGATTTGTGGGTAATAATTTGTAGGCAATGTTGAATTTACATGCGGATAAAGATCCATAGGTGATAATCTATGGGTAATGTTGAATTTATATAGATTTGTGGGTAATAATTTGTAGGCAATGCTGAATTTACATACGGATAAAGATCCATAGGTGATAATCTATGGGTAATGTTGAATTTATATAGATCTGTGGATAATAATCCGTGGGTAAATTCAATTTTTCTTGTAGTGTTTTACACGATTCAAGGAAGAACAAGGTGTTTTGAACCGATTAAATTCAAGAAAAAAAATATTAAATGATGGAAACAACACTACAAAAAATGCAAATTACATACAGATATAAATACGTATGTAAAATAAACATTACATACGAAATATTACATATAGATGTAATTTTGTATGTAAAATAGCCATTATATGTGAAATATTACTTACAAATATCAATTCGTATGTAAAATATACCTTAAATATGAATATGTACATACAGATTTAATTCTGTATATAAAAACACATTACATACCAATTTTTTTTGTATGTAAAGATAATACATAAAAATTTGATTTTATTTTTTTCACTTATAAAAATTTTATTCCACTCTTTCTACATTTCTACTCATGAAACCCAGTCCCTCCAAACCTTCCCTCCAAACATACTACATATTTGATTTTTTTTTAATATTTTATTCAACTCTTTTTACATTTCCACTCATAACAGGAAACCCACTCTCTACAAACCTTCCCTACAAACCTACTGCTTCCAAAACCCTCACTGTCAAAAATCGTCAACACCAGAGACCACCATCAAGCATTGCAACGGCAGGTCCGACCAAACCTTGGTCCCTGTCATCACTTTCTCAGCCCAAACAGTCGTTGCCTTCACCGTAACGCACCACCTCCGCTGTCTTGGCCCGACTTAAAGTCACTGGTTGCTCCCGTAAGCACCGTCGTCGCTGCCTTGGTCCGACCTAAACTCACTGGTTGCTCCCGCTGTTGTAACCAAATCTTGGTTGTCGTCATCGCCTGGCCGACCGCAACCGTTGTGCCACTGTTCATCCCTGTCAGACTCTCAGTGTTCCTCCAGTACATGTTCATTCTCTTCTCCCTTTACTATTTATTTTTCTATTAAATAATTTTTTGAAAAATATATTTGTTGGCATGGTAGTGAATCTGAACTGATCTGGCTGATATGTTATTGTTGTGTCTGGTAATGATTTTGTTTGAATTTTGGCATGTTGTCTATGTTACAAGGATTTGTTTGTTTCTTTGGCATTTTAGTAGTTTGTAATTGTTTCAAGTTATTTGACAATTTCTGGTGCCTAGTGGTTGGTTGTGTAATATTGTTGCAAGTTTATCTTCTCTCCTAAGAGCTCAAACCAAAATAATAAAGTTACACAAGTAATCCCCTAAGTGTCGAATATCCATGACTTTAGTTCTTATTTTTTATACTCTAACTAACATTCCTGGATAGATTTGAAGGACTTTTTAATATAAGGTATATAAGGAAATATGATATGATTTGACAGGGAAATATACATGTTCCATTATAAAATATTGAGATTTTGTTCCTTATTATTGTATTTCTTCTTCATTATAAATAAGAAAACTCATGTGTGTACCCAACACAAAGGCTTCATTATATTCCTTCTCAGTTTCTCTCTGAAACATGGTACCAGAGCGGTGCTATCCTTCGTGACTTGTTTTGCCACTAATTCTTTGATCAAGTTCATTTACTAAAAGCAATTAGTGTTCGTATAATAAAAGCTCAAGCTGCATTAGATAGAGTGAATTGAATATGGGTGCTCTATCATGTCTGGTTCCCAAATGGATAGTAAGACTAAGAGACATTAATCAATCTATTGGTCAAGTTTCCTAGTGGGACCACGTTTATGGGTAATGTTGGTGGTTTTGGGTATATAAAGACATTGTTCAAGTTGCTTGGACTCTTTTGTTGAAGAGATTGAAGAACATAATGTTGTGCTAAGTTGTGACCAACAATGATAGCAATGTCTTGGTTGGTAAGAATATTACTTTTGATTGTTAAACTTGTCTATTACTCTGGATCTCCACATGTTGCATGTTGTGTAGATATGGTGTAAGAATACATGGGTAAATCAAATCTTGTTTTGATTTGAGACTTCATTAGTGAGTAATATGTAAACAAAATCTGTTTAAATGTATGCTGAGTATTGACATGTGAATTTTGGAACTGAAATCATCTAAGTTCTTAAAGATACCTTGTTTGAAAATGGGTGATTAATAGAAGCACTTAAGAGAAAAAAGTTTTCCAATATAATAGTAAAAATAAAAAAAATGGTTTGAGTGAAGAGGGATGAAAATGGAGTAGCTGAGACAGTGAGATAAGGTTGTAACAGTGTAGAGTTTGGTGGTTCAGTCACATTATATGCAACACAAAGGAATGAAAGTGATGGGGGAGCAATGAAAAATCGATAAATAGCCTCTGCAACCTTTCACACACTGTCTTCTTTATTTGTTTTGTGTCTGATGAACTTGTCACCCTCACTCACCAAAATTTATTTATTAATTAATGAACCCTGCTTTTAACCCTCCTTCATATATAATAAAAATATTTATCTATGTAAAAGAGCTACAAATAAAGTTATTTTTTTGAGATTTTGTTAATGAGGGTTTTCTTTTCAAAATATTTCATCTAAAAGTGATCTACATGTTTTTTAATGATTCCTTAAAAAATAAATAGTTTTATGGATTTCAACTTCTAAGGAAATTATCTTACTTTAATTTTACTAGATATAAGAATTTTGTTTAAATATATTATTCTGTAATGGACTTTTATATATAAAATCTTAAGCCTCTGACTTCTCTTCTTCTTCAAATCTTAAGCCTCCAGTTTCAACTATAAATACCTTATCTATCATCTATGACTGTCACAATCAACTCTGCTCAAAACAACCAGTTCCATCTCAAGGGGAAGTTGAAGATGCAGTCTCAGCTCTTCAATAGTGAGCTCTATTTTACTTCTTACTCCTTTCTTACTTCATGCCCTTTACATATAATTCAATGAAATTCTAGTTACTGTTAATTTTAACTCAATTTTTACTTTAGATTAAATGATCTTTATGTTGTTGAAATGTGTGAAACCATTCTGTTTAACAAAAATTCTTATATTAAATATAATTATGGTTTGCCTTTAAGTGTTGTAGGATAATTTTGTTATAAATATGTAATGATTAAGTGAAAATTTGACATTAAATTATACTTTTGAGGAATAGTATGACATTAATCTGTTTTATTTTTTTGGATTAATTTGATAATAAATTATAGAATTTAGAATTAATTATCATTCAGTTATGCTAGGGTTACTTTTTAAGAGAACATGACACTGATTGTGTGTTTTTTAGGACACTTTTCTTATCAGTAAGAATTGAACATACATGGATAGTTGACCCCTTAACTTTATTGAACCATTTTTACATAAAGTTGAAAAGTTTAGAGACTGATTTATTCATAAAGTTGCAAAATAAGACACATTTGTCCCACTTTTTACACTTTGAAGAACTAAAATGGAATTGTATTCTTTAAATGACTAATTTGTCACTAGCATTTTACCCAATTTTTTTAACCCCAAAGTTGCAAAATTTCTTATTGCTCATATTTGAACCTTGTCTACTTTACTGTCCAAGTTGTTTTAGGATCAAGTGCCTGAAGTTAATTGCTTACCTTTTACCATTGGTTGTGTACGTAAGAGTTTTATTAAAGCAATAATAGCTTGCTTAAACATTCCTTTCCAAAATTGTCGTGTCAGATTTATACAAGCATTTCAGCAGATCTCTGGATCATATGATTCGAGGACAATTATATCCCGGGGATATAAAAGACTATATGATTCTTATCTGATCCTGTTGTGGACGTTCACTCTTGACTTAGTGGTTTATAAACATAGAAAAGTATTTTCCATTTCTCAAATTAAATCATAGCAATCCATGAATCTGGGTTGTTAGCACCAGTGGGTTGCTGTGATGATTTGATGAAGCCAACCAAGTGAAGAAGTTCAAGACCATGTGATCATATGTGGAATGCATGAAGATTTCATGAAGATTGAAGAGCTTGGTCTAGAACCTAGGATTGTGTGTTGTAGTGTTGTAGGGTAAGTTTGAGTTCAAATCAGTGATTCATGGAATCTTAATCAAGGATAAGCTCCATAAGTATTTTTTGAATTAACAAAAGATTTGAGAAATCATTAAAATCAGAAATCACATTTTGAATAACTGTTTTAACTAACTCGAGAAAAACAATCGACTGTTTGCCAAAATAATCGATTGAATTTTTAAGACAGTTGTCTATAAATATTTGGTGCGGTTTTTGAAAATAGACATGAAATCATTCTAAACATTTTTCTGAGCAAGAACATTGTGTTTTCAAAGAGAGCAAAAACGCCTTCGTGTCTAGTGATCAAGATCAATTAATCATTTTCATAAGAACTGTTTCTCGAACTACTACTGGAGCTTTGAGTTGATTGAGACAGTTTCATCATTGATCTGATCATCAGACTAAGCCTTCTATACCCTGTCTTCATTACTTTTGTAATTTGTTGTATAGAAGTGCTTGCTTTGTTGAGTTTGTAATAATTCTTTCATTGTACTGAAGGTTATTCTGTTGTGAGTTACCTGGGTTGGTAATTCTGTTTGTACAGTGGGTTCTGTACAGGTTGTAACTTGCTGAGGGGATCAACAAGGGGTTTTCTGGAATATAAAGTGGAGTTTGTATAGTTCTGGGTTCTGTTATAGGTTCAACAAATTGTTTTCTGCGGGGAGCAGTGAATTCTTGCGGGTAGCAAGTTGTTGTTTTTCTGTAAACTCATCTAGTTTGATCGTTTTATAGTGGAAATCCTTACTGTGGAGTAAGGGACTGGATGTAGCCCTTGAGGGAGGGTGAACCAGGATAAATCCTTGTGTCTTGATCTCTCTTACTCTCTCTCTTGACTGTTCTTGTTAAATCTTGTTGTGTTTCTTGAATTTTCAGAATCGGCTCAAATTTGCTAATTGAATAATTGCATCAACTTTCTTAAAACAGTTTATGTAATTTCTGAAAACATATATTCTGTTTTAACATAGTCTACTATGAACAGTTCCAAATTTGATTAATAACCGGTATACTAGTTTTTTGTATATCTGCAGTTTTGCAACTTATTGGGTTCACTATTCATCAGTCAGTTTTCCCAAAATTGTTATTCTTTCATAATTGTTCATTAAAGATAGTTTTCATACACTTAACATAGTTTGTATTGTTTGATAAAAAGTTCTTTAATCAGTAAATCTTTATAAACTTGAAGTTGATATAATTCTTTGATTTCTTGATTTAACTTTTCAAGAATTGTTTTTACTGTACACAGTGTTTTCAAGAACAACATTCTGGTTTCAGTTTATTGTATCTAGTTGAGTGATATTGTATTGGAACTATTTTTGAACCTTTTTTGTTTGCATTACATATCATCTTGAATAGTTTTCTATAAAAATTATTCATTCCCCAAAAAGTTTGCGAAAATTTTCAAGTGTTCAATTCACCCCCTCTTGAACTTGGCCAAAACACATTGTACAATTGGCATCAGAGCTAGGACTTGAATCCTAGTCAAGTTTTCTGATCTATGGCTGAGAACAAGGTGCCTTTTGCCGAGGGAGCTTCTATACACAGGCCACCCATGTTTTCTGGGGTTAATTACAAATTTTGGAAAGTGAAAATGAAGATTTTTATTGATTCTATTGACCGAGGTATATGGAATGTGTTGCAACCGGGACGACAATCTTAAAAAATTTAGGTTTTAATAAAACAAAGAAGTCGCCACCATAATTTAAAGGATAAACTATGGAAAACCAAAAATCAGATAAGGCAAGCTCACAAAACCGGATTTAGAGTCCGGGAGTCGGTTACGTGTGGGGAATGTATTAGCACCCCACAACGCCCGTCCTAAGATGATACCTCTAATTAAATGAATAAAATAAATGTGATTTCATAAAATGTTTATTTTTCCCATGAAACAAAATAAACATACAAACAATAACAAACAAAATATATTTTTAGAAAAGGGAGCCCGACAAGGATTTGACCTCGCTCCTACGTATCTCTATTGTGGATAGAGAATCAGGGTTACGTAGTTCTGTTCTTGGGTATTTATGTGAGGGGTAATTTTGAAATTTAGAAAAAATGTTGGTGCAAATCCTAATTAAGATAGGTGTAGAAAGTAGTTCCACTAATCAAAAGGGTATTTTTGGGATTTGTGAAGATATGGGGGTACTGGCACAAAAGATGGGGTGCAGAGAGCAAACCCCTGACTAGAAACCCACTTATGTTAAAGGCAGTTTGGTAATTGAGTAGTGGCGCAGGTGCGGGCTCAAACCAGTGGGGTGCAAAGAACAGCTCCACTAGTCAGAAGCCCACTTATGTTAAAGGCAGTTTGGTAATTGAATAGTGGTGCAGGTGCAGGCTCAAACCAGTGGGGTGCAAAGAACAGCTCCACTAGTCAGAAGCCCACTTATGTTAAGGGCAGTTTGGTAATTGAATAGTGGTGCAGGTGCAGGCTCAAACCAGTGGGGTGCAAAGAACAGCT
>Ga0209700_107032_pt1 | contig 16512 bp, 12 predicted proteins | sample SiratroredBW_FD_187528 | JGI IMG/M metagenome (GOLD analysis project Ga0209700, IMG submission 187528) | Root nodule microbial communities of legume samples collected from California, USA - Siratro red BW (SPAdes) (version 2) | ecosystem: Host-associated > Plants > Roots > Nodule | place: USA...
GGAGGAAGAACAACTTAAAAAAAAAAAAATGCCAAATCCAATCTGAAAATTCCTAATTTTTTTATCATAATAATCATAAATTGTATTTTAATTAGAAATTCAACGTAAACAAAAATTTTAATGTGCATAATTTTGAGTATTTTACAAAAATAAAATTTTATTTTTACTTTAGAACAATATGCTTTATTAATATGCAATCAAATTAAAAAAATGTAATAAATATTAAATATTTAACCATTTCTAAAATTAATTTTGGTCAAATATACTCGTGCCTAGTTAAAGGAACAATGTTATTTAATTATCTGTTTAGTTTTTTTTTATTTTTTTAAATAATTATCGCAACATTAAAATCCTTTTGATTTGAAAATTAAAAATTAAACGTAATAGGAGTGTTTTTTCAAATAATTAAAGAAAATATTCATACGTAAATTAAAATTAAGTTATTGATATGTTGGTAGTAAAAATTTCATAGTTTTAAGAAAATTATAATTTTTTTTACGGAAATTAATTTAAATTGATTTTATTTTATATATAAATCTAATTTTATTATTTCAATATCAATTATTCTAATATAAAAAAAATGAGCTATGATATAAGAACACGATTAGACATGCAATAATCATATTTTATTACGAACTAAGAATACATATGAAGACAAAGTTGATAAATCTAAAGATGACTCAATTTGATGTTTTATGGTGTGGTGGTGGTGCTTGATATTTTGGTGGGTGGTGAGGATGGTGTGGATGTGGTGGCTTGGTGTGATGTGGTGATGGTGCTTGACGTGGTGGTTTGACAGTATTGGCAAAGGTTAAAATTTCATGTGGACACTGACAAACATGATTCATGCATACTACTGAACAACCGCAATTTGGATTACGGCAACCAACTTGGCACTGCTTATCATTATCACATGGTTCTCGATAAATGATTCCCCTTGCTTGTGTCTTCGTCATGCACAAATCTACACATGCAAAAATGTTATTAACAATTATAAGTGAAATTCTCAAATAAAACATTAATCCTAATCTCTCACAATTATATAAAAGATTTAGTTTCATAACTATGAATCAAGATATTTAATATAAAATAAAGTAAGTCCTTTTTAACCTGAAGTCATGATGACAAAGACTAATAAAAATGTAACATTAACAATAAAATATCTTGAAAACCCCATCTTACTCAAAATATGATATTGAATCACAATTATTCATCCCTTATATATACTAAATTCTCATAAAGCAATTCCACTAAACAAACAAAAATAATAAATATATTTCTTAATTAATAATTATTAACTCTTGCTTTGAACCTATTTTATTAATTGCACATTAAATGTAATTGTAATATTATATAATTTTATTAATTATACGTTAAATATGACTTTCTTAGACTCGTAACGCATGTTTATCATTGGAATTATAACATTTAATTTTTTTCACTCTAATCAATATTTTATTTAATTACTGAAAAGAAATATATAAAAAAATATTTTTTATTACAAAAATAATAAATATATTTCTTAATTAATAATTATTAACTCTTGCTTTGAACCTATTTTATTAATTGCACATTAAATGTAATTGTAATATTATATAATTTTATTAATTATACGTTGAATATGACTTTATGACTTTCTTAGACTCGTAACGCATCTTTATCATTGGAATTATAACATTTAATTTTTTTCACTCTAATCATTATTTTATTTAATTATTGAAAAGAAATATATAAAACAATATTTTTTATTTCTATAATGTAGAGTTTAAATAAGATTATATTTTTTTATTCATATCATGTTGCTCATTTCACGGTTTTTTTCCATTTCAGTGTATTTTCTCATATTAATTTCCAAAATGGATAAAAAAATATTATTTACCAAAATGGGCAAATTCTGCCAGATAGATAGGCATGATTTCAAACTAGTCAAAATAAGAGTGACATACTGACGATTTCAATTAATGACATTAATTAAAATCGTTTTTCTCTCTGCAATCATTTTTTAACTATTTGATACTACCATTGTTAAGTTTAACAATTAACAAAATAAATAATAATAATAATAATCACATAATAATAATTAAAAAAAAAGATTAATAATAATAATAATAATTAACAAATAATTTTTTAATTATTTAGCACTTGTTACTTTAACAATTAACAAAAAAAATTAATAATAATAATTAACAAAACTATAATGAAAAAATTAAGACATAAAAATTTATTTTAATTAAAATAAAATAACAATGATAATAATAGCACTGAAAGAGTTGGAACTAATATGAATCCCTACTTTAATTGATTCTAGCACTGACTACACTTGTGATTTGTGTTGTGATTCATCTGTATGTAGCACATGTGCTGATATCAATCAATTTCTAGCCACTGATTATGCAGATTGTGATACAATCTGATATGGATATATCGGCAGAGTTACTTGAACTAGAATGTACAAATTTCATCATAGTGATTCCTGATAACACTACGTGAGTCTCTAATATGTAGCAAAATTCAGCGCAGAACGATAAATCATTGTTAGTTGTTCATGTAGAAAATGATAGCTCGTTAGAACACGACACCATTTTTACATATCCAAGCTTTCGTAGACGCCCTCCTACCCAACCACCACCGCCTCCTGAGGTAATACCCATTCCATTACCAACCACACTTAGACCGCCTACAACAACTAGACCTTATAGTCAACCCTTTCACCACCATCCTAGTCAACTTGCACCAACTTCATCTCCACCTGAGTATAACTTTAAATGTTCAAATTTCATCATTACCAACCAACAAGTACACCATTTTACACCCTTAGACGTTCCCTTACGAGACAACCCCATTAGATTGTATACATCATACGAGTGACTCACCCAAAAATTCTATTCATACCTAACCATCTATTCATGGAACCTTCTCCATTCTTACTACATTCGCCCACCTGACCCCTGCATAGTACACCTTGCTGCACAAAAGTGCTTAACAACAATTGTTCTCTATAATTCATTGTTTACACTAAGGTTCTATATGCCTTGTTTAGATCGTCCATGTGATATCATTTTAAAGCTGCTGCATAACATAAACTCTAGTTTTATTTTATTTTTGTGTAAAATATGTTTTTTGGGCAAGTTCAAAAGGGGGGATGAATTGAACTCTTGAAAATTTTCGCAAATGATTCTATTTAATGTGAAGAATGAATTATTTTTTATTGAAAACTATTCAACATAATATGTAAAGCAAACAACAAAGGTTCAAAAGAAACAGTTCTGGTACAATATCAGTCAATCAAACACAACAAACTAAAAACAAAAAATAGTTTTTGAAAACACAGTGTACAGTAAAAACAGTTCTTAAAGATTATTTCAAGAACTCAAAGAATTAGATCAAATTCAAGTTTGAAATGAATTACAGATTAAAAAATCTTTTATAAAACAACACAAATTATGTTTAATGTATGAAATATGTTTTTAACCAATAATCGTGACAAATTAACTTTCCTGGAAAAACTGACTGATGAACAGTGAACCTAGTAAGTTGCGAATACTGCACATTTACAGAAAACTAATATACTAGTTATTGATCAGATTCAGAAATGTCAAGAATAGACTGTGTTTAAACAGAATATATGTTTTCAAAAGTTACTTAAAATGTTTTCAAAAAGTTGAGGAAATATTCAATTAACAAGGTTTAACAGATTATGAAAAATCAAGAAAAGCATCAAGATTTATCAAGAACAGTCAAGAGAGAGCAAGACACAACAAATTATCCTGGTTCACCCTTCCACAAGGGCTATGTCCAGTCCCTTACTTCACAGTAAGGATTTCCACTATAAAAAGATCAAACCATATCAGTTTACATAAATTCAACCACTTGCTACCCGCAAGAATACACTGCTCCCCGCATAAAACAATCAGCTGAAACCTACAACAAATCAAGAACTATACAGAATCTACTGTATAACCCAGAAAACCTCTTACTAATCCCCTTAGCAAGTTACAACCTATACAGAACCCATTGTACAAACAGAATTATCAACCCAGGTAACTCACACCAGAATAGAATCTAGTACAATGAAAGAATTATCATAGACTCAACAAAACAAGCACTTCTATACAACAGATTACAAAAGTAATGAAGAAAGAGTATAGAAGGCTTATTCAGTATGATCAGATCAATAATATAGCAACAACAGTCAATTCAAAGCTCCAGCAGTATTGAGAAAACAATTCTTGAAGAGCTTTTCGAATGATCTTGATCACAAAAACTATTGAGGCGTTTTTTCTCTCTCTTGGAAAACTCATAGCACTGGTCTGAAAATGATTCAGAATGATTTCGTTATGTTCCAAAATTTCGAGCCAACTATTTATAAACAACTGTCATTTAAAAATTTAGTCGTCTGTTTTGTCAAATAGTCGATTGTTTTTCTCTAGTTAGTTAATACAATTGTTCAAAACTCAAAATCCATTTTAGTAATTTCTCAAAACCTTAGTTAAGTCATATTTGAAAACATGGAGCTTGTCCTTGATTGAGAATGCTTATAATGCTGAATCGAATCAAACTTGCCTCACAACACACAATCCTAAGTTTTAGACCGAGCCTTTCAATCTTCATGAAATCTTCAGTCCACATATAATCACATAGTCTTGAACTTCTTCACATGGTTGGCTTCATCAAATCTTCACAGCAACTCACTGGTGCTAACATTTTGTATTTTAGTCATCCTCATGGAAGACTAAACTCCTTTGGGTTGATTCTCTTATGATTTCATCATGAATTCTAAAGTTTCTGTTTAATAAAGTTTTGTTCTTTACATTCTCTGTAACAATTGTTCTATATTATTGGTTTTTTTGAATTCTATGTTTTTTGAAAATTATTTATTTTTGAACTCTTGTTGAGAATTCAATTGGTTTTCCTTTAATTAGAGTTCTTGGTTAATTCGCTTAGTCTTTCAATTTCTTATACGCTTAGTCAAAAGATAAAAGATATACATTTCACTGAGTATATACTTGGAGACGGGGTGAAATATTGAATATATTAGTAAACGCCTGTTTTGCTAGTAAGATTCTGTTGAATTTGATTGACGCTTGTTTGATTGAGTTTAACTATGTCAAGAGAATTAAAGAATAATAATTTTAAGAAAACTAAGGAAGAATTTGTTGTAAAGAACTTAAGAGTCAACATATTTGCTTTATTATTTTTAATTCATCTATTTTAATTTCCTGCACAACAATCTCAAAACCCCCTCTTTAATTTATTGTTATTACTAACTTTCTTTATTGCAAACAAATTTTGAATATTGATTGTCTAAATTTACTATTGGATTCATTGGGAGACAACTTCAGTTTAACTTTTCCTTATCTACACTATCATCTCTTTGGTGTTAGATGATAGTGTTAGACCATCAACACTGGAATTCTTTTAATTTGCTCATGAAACAACAAGTGGCTAAAACCTTGCTAGATAATGTTATATATCAATTATCATGACTTAATTGGTAACTAAATTCAATTATTACTTTTATTTTGTAGTTATTTAGCAACCAAAACCTAATTTGGTGATTATTTTGGTCATAATTAGTGACAATTTTATTTGGTAGCTAAAAATTAGTCTCTGAATAGTTTTTTCTTGTAATGATTAAACTCCTTCTCATTTGAAAATTAAAATTAATCAAGATAGTACGAGTTTTTGTTAAATAATTAAAATAAATATTCATCCTAAATTAAAATTAATTTTATAGATAAGTTGGAAGTCAAAATTTAAATGTTTTTAAAAAAATATATTTTTTTATAGAAATTAAGTTAAATTAGTTTTAATTTGTATAAATATAATTTTATTATTTCCACAAAAGTTCTTAGTTGAAATTTATCTTTATAAATCATTTTGATCTAGAAAAACTATGAACTATGATATAATATAGGAACGCAATAAAAAGTTAAATAAAAATATATGAACTATGATATAATATAAGAATAGCTTGTCATGTCAGAATGGAAAATCAACTAGCACTTTGGCACCAGAGATTAGGACATTCGTCATTTAAAATTGTGCAAATGCTTCCTGATATAAGTGGGAAATGTACTGGTGATGAGTTGAATAAAGTTTGCAAAATTTGTGAAAAATCGAAACAAACAAGAGACAAGTTTTCCTTAAGTGATCATCAAGCTTTGAATATTTTTGATTTAATTCATTGTGACTTGTGGGGTCCTTATAAAACTCCATCATCCTGTGGTGCTTCATATTTTTTGACAATTGTGGATGATTGCTCACGGGCAGTTTGGATCTATTTGTTAAAGGAAAAAACAGAGGTATCAGTGACTTTGAAAATTTTTTTCACACTCGTCGAGCAACAATACAACAAGTGTGTTAAAATGGTTCGTTCAGACAATGGAACCAAATTCATGTGTCTAAAACAGTATTTCATGCAACAGGGTATCCTTCACCAAACTTCCTGCGTCGGGACCCCGCAACAAAATGGGCACGTAGAACGCAAGTATCGGCATATTCTAAATGTTGCTCGATCATTGCGGTTTCAAGGTAATCTTCCTATTAAATTTTTGGGAAGGTGTTTTAACTGCGGGCTACTTAATCAATCTCATGCCATCCTCTATTCTAAAAGGAAAATCTCCCTACGAAGTTATTCATGGATGTGCACCCAGTTATGCACACTTACAGGTATTTGGTTCATTATGTTATGCTCACAATCAAAATAGACAACGGGATAAATTTGATAGTCGTAGCCAAAAATGTTTGTTTTTCGGGTATCCATTCGGGCAAAAAGGATGGAAATTATTTTTTTGTCTCTCGATGTACATTTTGTAGAAAATGAATTTCCATACTTTAATGGCCAACTTCAGAAGAAGGACACTGCACCTCTGGACCAATCATTACAAGAAATAATTGTTGAAGAGCCTTTAGAAAATGGGTCGGGCCTACATCTCCTTCATAAAACTAACTCCTCAAGCCTAGATGAATGCACAACGACCCAACCCATTGCATCTCCCACCCACGACAATGGGGATACTGTCCTATCTGACCACACTGTTAACAACCCCGATCCACCCACAGAAGAATCAGTGCTGCCAGTTAACCAATCATCGCGTAGGGAGGAAACGACGTCGTCTGCTTATCCACCACCATTGCTGGCCGAGGTTCCCCTTGGGCGAGGGCACCGCATGAAGACGCCTTCGGTTCGATTGCGTGATTTTGTCGCCGCCACCACGATACCATTGAGTCTCTCTCTCCAGTCATCTTCTCCAACAAAATCCTCAGGTGTGTCGTTTCCTATACATGATTTTGTGAATTGTGATTCCTTTTCTAAACATCATCGAAGTTTTCTTGCTTCTTTGCATATAGAACAGGAACCTTTGATTTTTTTCTCAAGCGGTCCAAGATGCTCGGTGGCGTGAAGCTATGGCATAAGAAATTCATGCTCTAGAACTCAATGAAACCTGGAAACTCACTCCTCTCCCTCCAAGAAAGAAGGCACTTGGGTGTAACTGGATCTACAAAATCAAATACAACTCTGATGGAACAATTGAAAGATTCAAAGCCCGATTGGTAATTCTTGGCAATCATCAAGTGGAGGGTTTGGATTACAACGAGACATTTTCTCCAGTCGTAAAGATGGTAACCATTCGCACAACTCTAGTTGTAGCAGCCGCAAAAGATTGGGAGCTTCATCAGATGGACGTTCACAATGCATTCCTCCATGGTGATCTTGATGATGAGGTTTATATGAAACTCCCTTCTAACTTCAAAGTATCTCAACCAGGGGCAGTGTGCAAGCTTCAAAAATCTCTTTATGGTCTCCGACAGGCACCCAGGTTTTGGTTTTCTAAACTGTCTTCTGTTCTAACTTGTTACGGGTTTCAACAATCACAAAAGGATCATTACCTATTTACTCTAAATAAAAATAACATACAATTGGTTGTGCTAGTATACGTTGATGATCTTGTGATTGCAGGGAATGATGGCAATGTCATCCAATGTTTTAAAGGCTACTTAAATCAAACATTTTCATATGAAAGATTTAGGCCGCCTCAAGTACTTTCTGGGGGTTGAAGTTGCTCGCTCCCCCAACGACATTTTCCTTTGCCAGAGGAAATATGCCTTAGATATCATTACTGAAGTTGGATTGTTAGGTGCGAAGCCTGCCACTGCACCATGTGAAGAAAATCACAAATTGGGATCTGCTACCGGGCCTTTACTTTCTGATCCTGCTATGTATCGTAGACTTGTTGGTAGATTAATTTATCTATGTTTCACTAGACCTGACCTTGCCTACAGTGTCCAAGTCTTATCTCAATTTATACAAAATCCACGCTCCGAGCATTGGCAAGCTGGTCTTCGTGTTGTTCGCTATTTGAAAGGGCATACTGGACAAGGAATACTTCTCCCTCAAGAGAACAACTTACAACTTTCCGAGTGGTGTGATTCAGATTGGGCGAGTTGTCCTCTAACACGGAAATCTCTCACAGGTTGGTTTATTCAACTAGGCACTTCCCCAATCTCTTGGAAAACGCAGAAACAACAAACAATATCTGCCTCCTCTGCTGAGGCTGAATATTGAGCAATGGCTAAGACCACCCGAGAACTAAAGTGGATTAAAAACATTCTCACTTCCCTTCACGTTCCTCATCCGGACCCAATTCGTCTTTACTGTGATAGTCAAGCGGCGCTGCACATTGCGAAAAACCCGGTCTTCCACGAACGCACCAAACACATTGAAGTTGACTACCACCTTGTTCGAGATGAAATTATTCACAAACATCTTCTACCATCATATGTGCCCATACACACGCAACTTGCTGATCTCTTCACCAAAGCTCTCGGTGCTAAAAAGTTTGGGGCCATCTTGGTCAAGTTGGGCATTGAAGACTTACATGCTCCAACTTGAGGGGGGATATTAACAGATAGAATCAAGGTCTGATAGAGAGAATAATCCAGAAACAATCAATTTGTGATAGAAAGAATAATCAGGAGACAATCAATATTAATGGATAGTATCTCTCATGTATATTAGGAGTATATTCTGTAATATCGTTTTTGTCTTTTATTAAGAGCTTAATTCTAGAATGCTAAAGTTAGGAAAGAATTTGTATGATTCTACTCTTTTGTATATATATGTACCGCTGCTGTGAAGGAATGAATTAGGTTGAATAAAATATTTCTTTAATTAGCTTTCTTGGTCATTTCATGGTGATGAGTCAAATCATGGTTTTCAATATAAAAATAGTATTTTTCTTTGTGTTATTCAATTTAACATTGCATTCATGCTTATACTACGTACATTACAAAAGTTCTGCATTATTTGTTGTTGCAGATATGTGCATGAAATCAGAAGCAAGAGGACCTGTTGCTCGTGTTCGTGCTGAAGCACCCCCAAAAAAAATGTGTAACCATCTGCAGTTTATTATCTGATATGGCTGAAACCATTAAGAACAAAAAGGTTGCTTCCCTTTCTAATATCTCCTTAATCTTAATAAAACTTATGTTTTGAGTATATATTTTTTCTTAATATTTTTTAATTATGATATTTCTATTATTGAAATTATAATTAATATTATATTGATTAATCGCTAAATAAATATTTTTTAACATAATTTAAATAAGATTACCAAATTCTGAGTTTTGAATCGCTTATTTAATAAACAGTGGAAAGATATACGCAAATATTAAGGATAACGCGTTGATGTCATGGTTGTACGTCCGCATTTTTTTATTTTTATATTTTAATGAATTAAATTTAATATTTATATTAATTTGTAAATTAATTAGTTCGATTAAATGTGATATTTGTATTTTTTTTAATTTGATGAATGTAATTTACAATTTGAATTAAAATAATGTTAGAGGAGTAACATATAAATTACAGATTTGGTGAAAAAAAATATAATTATATTATAGAGTACTTGAAATTAGGATTAGTAGAAATTATGATTGTTTAGAATCGAATTTATTTGATTAAAAAAATAATCCAAAGATCGATCAAAATCTGATAGTCTGCTAAAATTGAAATTTTTTGGATTCATTTGGATATATTTTTTTTTTCAGAATCAAATTGTGCGATTGAGTTTGTGATCTCACATTTTAGAATCAATATAAATCAAAATTAATTATTTAAACATTATTATATTATTTATTATTTCACCCATGTGCGTAAGAGGAATATCTAAATGTAAGAGGAATAATATTATTTTCAATAATTAATTATTATGAATGAAGTGGAGGAAGAGATCTTCCAGTGTTCACATTATCTATGTTTTAAATTTGGTCTAATATCGTACAGGTGTCGGTAGAGATTTGTTATACATCTTAAGAGTTATATAATATTTACAATGTTTCTCTTTGTACTGGGTTGTTGTAAAAGTGAAGATACCCATGTTTCTTCTATGTTTTATTATATTTTTTTGTGATAGGAAAAAATTGTGTAAAAGAAAGTAAGATCAAAACATATAATAATAAAATATTATAAATAAAATCACAAAATTAATCAAAACTAAATTGAAAAAGTTGATTTTATATTAAACTGACTCAAACTAAATCGCATATACTTTTTTTATGTTAGTTTAGTGTTATTTTTATTAAAATACTGAAACAAACCAACACAGGTAGATAAGATGTCTGTAATTAATATTTTTTATTTGTTGTTATTAAAAGAATTTTTATTTTATATTATTCATTACAAGAAAAAAAATTATTTGTATACTAATTTTTGCTATTAAATAAAATAGTTGTTAACTGTGACTAAAATAATCATTAAATTAGATTTTATTTGCTACATAACTACAAAATAAAAATAATGATTAAATTTAATGACCAATTAAGTCAATATAATTGATATGAACATTATCTATCAAAGTAGGTTTTAACTACTGTACCATTAGATTTTAAATTAATTTCTAACTTAATTAGATTAGATATCAATTTAGAATCTAATAGTATAATTGACTAAAACCTTGGTTTACATATCAATTATGTTAGTATAATTGACTAAAATCTTGGTTTATATATCAATTATCTTGTCTTAATTGATACTAAATTTAATCATTATTTTTATTTTGTAGTTATTTAACAACTAAAAATTAATTTGACGGTTATTTTGATTATAATTAGCAACAATTTTTGTTTGGTAACTAAAATTTGTATCTAAATAGCTTATTTTCTTATAATTATTATAGACGAGTAAATTATATTTAAAATAAATTTTGTAATACCTTATTTTAATATATTTTGATAATAATTTAATTAGATTTTAAAATGTAGTATTCTACATTATTCCATATTATATATAATTATTTTTTCATATTTTATCAATAATATCAAAATATAAGATAAAATGTAATATATATATTTATTTATTTATTTTCTCTCCTTCCTTTATTTATATTAAGAGTTGGTGTGGACGATATAAAAGGTAACCACTCAGGGTCAATTCAAGATAATCAAAACTTTTATATTTATATATAAACTAATATCTGAAAAAACTGATGTCATAAATATAAAGGATGAGTTTAGTCAATGCATACGTGAATGCATTTATAACATTAATGTATCATATTTAATAGATATACATTAATAATACAATTATGATAAATGCATTAATAAATAGTGAACATAAAGCAATAACTATTAAAAAAGTTCTGATTAGTTTGGTAACGTATGCTACATTTGTGTTGTTGTTTTTATTTTTCATTGGTTAATATCTAAAAAAAAAAAAACAACTTTAAGAATGAAAAAGAAAAGATAATAACACATATATGTAAATTAAAATTGTAAGATTTCAATTTTTCTTTAAAGATATATCTTTTAATAAATTAAGAATGGAAAAGTTTAGAAATAAGCTAGAATATTTTCATTTTTTTTATAAGAAATATAAACTCTTCCTCTTGATTTTGAGAGTGAGAGAGAGGTATAGAAAAAAAAAAATGTTAACCGAGGTGCAGGGGCATTACAGTATTGGAAACATGATTACAGTTACAAATGCTTATTTAATAACCATTCTAGAACATAGACAGAGTTTAATGTATCATTTTATTCATATTTAGGAAGAAAAGAAACGCACTTCTTATTTTGAACGTATTTAATAATAAAGAACATTGTTTATACAAGTAAAACAGCTTTTGTTTAACTTTTTTTATATTGTATTAGTTAGGAACAAAAAAATATTTCAAATTTTAATGCGTAAGATTAACTAGAGTCCGCTAAATTAAATTAAATAGTGATTACATATTTATATTAATGTTTAAATATATATTTTAAAATCTATAAAATTAAAATTGTTCTAATTATATACAGAAAAATATAAGCTTTTTCGTTTTCAATCATATTTCTTTTATCTGCATGAAAATTCAATAAGAAGGTGCTAGTGAATGCCCTAATTAAAGCAATATGGAAATGAACTTTTACAATATATTTTTTTAGAGTTTTTTTTAAATAAAAAAGTCACCATATTTTGTCTATATAAACAGACATTTCAGCAACATATTCCACAACAGAAGAAGATGGAGGCTTTGAAGAATCCTGCTATCAAATTCGCAGTTTTATTGGCTTTCTTGGTCATTTCATCAGGTGATGAGTCAAATCATGGTTTTCAATATAGAAATAATATTTTTCTTTCTGTGTTGTTCAATTTAACATTGCATTCATGCTTATACTACGTACATTATTAAATTTCTGCATTATTTGTTGTTGCAGATATGTGCATGAAATCAGAAGCAAGAGGACCTGTTGAACATTGGCACTGCCAAAACAACTCACAGTGCCAAATTTCTTGTCCACAGTGTGGTTGCACATGCGTCAAAACATGGTGTCAGTGTCCAAATCCCTTCCTTGGTCGTGTTCGTGTTGAAGCACCCCAAAATAATGTCTAACCTTCTGCATATGCTTCAAACCAATAATAAGAAAAGGGTTGCTTCCCTTTTTGGTCTATCCAATATCTCCTTAATCTTAATAAAACTTATGTTTTTAGTGCATATTTTTTCTTAATATTTTTTAATTATGATATTTCTATTATTGAAAATTATAATTAATATTATATTGATTAATCCCTAAATAGATGGTCTTTTAACATAATTTAAAAAATATTACTGAATTCTGAATTTTGAATCGTTTATTTAATAAATACTCGAAAGATATACGCAAATATTAAGGATAACGTTGATGTCATGGTTGTATGTCCGCATTTTTATTATTTTTATATTTTAACGAATTAAATTTAATATTTATATTAATTTGTAAATTAATTGGTACAATTAAATGTGATATTTGTATTTTTTTTTTAATTTGATGAATATAAATTACAATTTTAATAAAAATAATGTTAGAGGAGTATATACAAACACCAGATTTCATGAAAAAAAGCAAACATAATTATATTATAGAGTAGTTGAAATTAGGATTAGTTTAAATTATGAGTGTTTAGAACCGAATTGATTAAAAACAATAATCCAAAGATCGATCAAAAACTGATAGTCTGCTAAAATTGAAATTTTTGGATTCATTTGGATATTTTTTTTTTCAGAATCAAATGGTTAAGTTGAGTTTGTGATCTCACATTTTAGAATCAATCGAAATCAAACTCAATCAAAATTAATCATTTTAATATTATAATATTATTTACTATTTCACCCACACATAATTTGGGTAAGAGGAAGATCTAAATATAAGAGGAAAATATAATTTTCAGTAATTAATTATGATGAACGAAGTGGAGGAAGAGATCTTCCAGGGTTCACATTATCTATGCTTTAAATTTGGTCTAATATAGGTGTGTGCAGAGATTTGTTAGATTAATAAGGGTTACATCTTAGGAGTTATATAATATTTACAATGTTTCTAGGGTTGTTGTAAAAGTGTAGACACCCATGTGTCTTCTATATTTTATCATACTTTTTTTTGGTGATAGGAAAAAATTGTGTAAAGGAAACCAAGATCAAAACATGATATACTAATAAAATATTATAAATAAAATTGCAAAATTAATCAAAACTAAATTGAAAAATTTTATTTCATATTAAACTGACCAAACTAAATTGCATATAATTTTTATGTTGGTTTAGTGTATTTTTAATGAAAAACTGAAACAAACAATATGTGTGTAATTAATTTTTTTCATTTGTTGTCATTCGAAGAATATTTATTCTATATTGTTATAGATGAGTAAGTTATATTTAAAATAAATTTTGTAATACCTTATTTCAATATATTTTGATTACTAATTTAATTATAATTTAAGATGTAGTATTCTACATTATTCCATATTATATATAATTATTTTTTCATATTTTACCAATTATCATATATATATATATATTATTTTTGTTGTCATTATTTTATAATTTAATGATATAAGTGACTAAAATCTTAGTAACTAATGTTAAATAACAATTATCTCGTCTTAATTGATCACTAAATTCAATCATTATTTATATTTTGTAGTTATATAGCAACTAAAACTTAATTTGACAGTTATTTTAGTCACAATTAGTAATAATTTTATTTAGTAACTAAAATTGGTGTCTAAATAACTTTTTTTTCTTGTAATTATTATGGATGAGTAAATTATATTTAAAATAAATTTTGTAATAACTTATTTCAATATTTTTTTATTATAATTTAATTAGTTTTTAAAATGTAGTATTCTATATTGTTCCATATTATATGTAATTAGTTTTTCATATTTTACCCATAATTTCAAAATATAAGATAAAAATGTAATATATATATATATATATATATATATATATATATATATATATATATTTGTTGTCCTTCATTTATTTATATTAAGAGTTGGTGTGAACGATATAAAAGGTAAGCACTCATGGTCAATTCAAGATAATCAAAACTTTTATATTTATATATAAACTAATATCTGAAAAAACTGATGTCATAAATATAAAGTCTGAGTTTAGTCAATGCATACGTGAATGCATTTATAACATTATTGTATCATATTTAATAGATATATATTAATAATACAATTATAATAAATGCATTAATAAATAGTGAACAAAAACAATAACTATTAAGAAAGTTATGATTAGTTTGGTAACGTATGCATACATTTATATTATTGTTTTTTTTCATTGGTTAATATCTAAAATAAACAACTTTAAGAAAAGAAAAACAAAAGATAATAACACATTTATGTAAATTAAAATTGTAAGATTTCAATTTTTCTTTAAAGATATATTTTTTAATAGATTAAGAATGGAAAAGTTAGAAATAAGCTAGAACATTCTCATTTTTGTTTTATAAGAAATATAAACTCTTCCTCTTGAATTTGTTGAGGTATTCATTTTTATATTAGATTATATTAAAGTGGTAATAATTGTTTTTCCTATAACTGGTTCAAACTCTTCTCTTTTTTTCGTACATTGGAAATTTGATAGTAATGTTGATTGTAGATGAGACAATTAATTTATCCATCGAAGGAACTGTAGAAAAAAGAATTGTATTACAAATAGATACACTATTTCAATCATTTAAAGGAACTGTTGAACAAAAGAATTGTATTACAAATAGATATACTGTTTCAATTATTTAAAGATGTAAAATATAATGTTGTTGAACGAATGCATAAGTTGGAATATGATCATAATTGTTGAAAAATTAGTATATTGTTATAAAAGATTAAGCAAATGATATATTAAGTATTGGTAGTGTAATTGCGGTTATGAGACAATTGTCTCTCATAGGAAGAAGTGACAAGAAATTATTCAAGCATTTGGTTGTGACAGGCATGGTGTTTCTAGAATATGTTAGCATCTGCAAATAAGTATTATTACGAAAATGACAATGTAGTTGTTCAAGCATTATGAAAGCAATGTGCTTGATGTTTTTGCAAATTGTTGGATTATATAATAGATAATATCACTCAATGAAACTCAAACGTTGAATTTTATTTGCTTAAACAATATATGAGTATTTGAGAGAGAAAGAGATTATATTAATTATGTATCTTTTAAAGATGATTTCTCATGCGATGAAATACTGCTGGATATAACCGCTTTACTAATGAATTAGATTACATAGATTAAGACATAAGTGGTGAGAAGTAGAAATAGATTTGTGCATCAGACTATTACAAAATGGGTATAATGAATTATCTTGATAGAGGAAGTAGGGATAAATTTTCAATATACATTTGATGGATTAGATGTTAGTCTCTGGTGAGACATGCTTAATATGAGTCTTTCTAAAAGCATGTAGTGCGATAAATTACATTAAATTATTAATATGTAATCGATAATTTTTATATTCATAGAAGTGATTCATGTGTATTTTTTTATTTTTATTTTTTGTATTCTCTAGAATGAGAATGATGTGGGACTAATATACACATTACATGTTAATTCATGTTGTGCGAATGTTTAAATGATTAGCTCAATCTTCTATGTGTATTGTTAAAAGGCCAAGCTTGATTAAAAGTCTTTTGTATATTTTTAATTGTGGAATATATTTGTACATATTATATTATATTATATTATACTATATTATATATTATAT
>Ga0209700_107033_pt1 | contig 16508 bp, 11 predicted proteins | sample SiratroredBW_FD_187528 | JGI IMG/M metagenome (GOLD analysis project Ga0209700, IMG submission 187528) | Root nodule microbial communities of legume samples collected from California, USA - Siratro red BW (SPAdes) (version 2) | ecosystem: Host-associated > Plants > Roots > Nodule | place: USA...
TTTATTTTTTTTTTTTTTTTTTAACCTTCTGGTGTAGTCTAACCTCTATCTAATTTCCCAGTATATATACACACACTATGTGAATGACTAGTATTGTTTTTTTGTTATTGTACTAAAAAAAATTTATTAATAGTTGTTGTAGTAAAAATATATTTTATCTCAAATTTTATATTCAAATCGTAATTTAACATAATGTGTCCTCTTTTATTTTTCATATTAATTAAAAAATTATTTATCAATTTTTAATTACATTTCTATCTTAATATATAAAATAGCAAAAATTAATAAATTATTCTTGAAATATAATTTATATATGATGTGAGTAATTTCAATTTTTTTAACATTACTTTCAAACAAGACACGCTTTTGAAATAGAATATAATCTTTGGATATAAATTTTTATAGTAAGTCTAAATTCTTTTTTTCTTTTTTACATATCTAGCAATATCTGTATTGAAGAAATGAAGATTAATATAATATTTTTTTAAAGTTCCTTATCATCTAATTTTTAATTTTAAGAATTTAAATAAAAACTATTACGGACGATATTAACTGTTCCACGGATGTCAAATGACTTAATTCACAATAGAATACTGACATTTAGGAAGAGTTATACATTGAGTGACTATTAATTATAACGTTCGAGCTAATAATAAGTGATCCATGCAAAATAATTTCATTTCCAAATTATTCAAATTTGTTTTCACATAAATATCCACCGATTAATACAATTATTTGTATGTAAAATAAACTTTACTCAAATATGTCATTTTATGATCACTATTTTCATCAAAATATTTTTTGTATACATCGATTTATTGATTAAAATTAAACTTCACACTAATTTAAATAGTCTTTTCTAAGGCGAAGAGAGATAATGTTCAAAATAACCGAAAAACAATTTTCTTTAACTTTTGAAAATATAAAATAAAATTACACTTAAATAATGTAACACGTATACTCATATCTTTAAATTATGCAATCTTGTTAATAGAAATATTAGCAAATAACAAAAGATATCAAAACAAAATTTGTCACCTAGTAATTTAATGAATATTAATTAATTTCTTAAAAAAAACATAAATAAAATTTGGGTCCTAAATAATTGGGACCTAACACAAATGGAATTTTTACCCAAAATAATACTTAAAAGAACAAATGAACCCAATGCATTAAAATTGAGAATTTGGTCTCCGCTAAGTCCAATTTTGAACTGGTTTTTTATTCTTGACAACGGAAATCCAATTGGAATTCAGCCCTTTGGATCGAACTCCGAGGGAGGTTTCATATTTTTCCTGGAAAAGGGGAGAAAAATAATTAATAAAAAACAAGAAATTTAAATTTAAATTAATATTTGAGAAAAGTAATTTAAAACAATTAATTAAAAATATTAGGATTAAATATTATTTGGTCTGAGAGAAGAATTAAAATAAAAAATAATTTAAAAGTGAATAAATTTTGGTTTTGTGTGATTTGGAATTAAATTTGTTACTTTATTATAATAGTTTGTACAAAAAGTAAATGAAATATAGATGATAATTTAAAATTTGTCAACATTATTATTATTATTAATCATCTATTTGACAATTCACGTAATTACTCCTTTCTTTATTTATTGAACATTATCTCTAAAAACCAAAAATAAAATACGAAAATTAATTATTGACGTCGAGTTAGAGCTTTTAATTGAAAATTCGTACATGACTCGACACAAATAAGAAATTACTTACACAAATAATTAACTATTAAAAAAATACTTAACTTTTTCATCCAAGTATATAACATGAAAAATCATCTTATAAACTGTTTGATTAAATCAAAGATTTAGGTCAGGAAACACTAATAAACTGATATAGAACTTACAAAACAATACCCACGTTAATCACCATAACACAAAAACATCAACATTTGATTGATTTAATTTTAATAATAATTATAGTTTATCAATTTCCTGCATTTTCTCTCATTCCATCTTTAATTATCAGATAAATTAATTAAATTTTAATTAGTCGTAACTAAATATTCAAATTTTATTTACTAGATATAAAGGATATATAATTCCTTTATATAAGTTTTTTCCCAAATATTATTCCATAAATTTGTTATTATAGTTCAGTAAATACAAAAAGTGAATTTCATATTAAAAAGGTATTCCATTCGAATTATCATTTATTTGTTAATTAGTCTTTTTAAAATTTAATTTTAACTTTAGAATCATTACTAATCATTTTCAATTTTTACGACCAAATTTATAACATCAAATATATATTTAATATTTATTTCAAACAATTTTACTTATCCAATGTAATATTAAACATCTTAAAAAACTCTCTTTTACATTTTTATCCAAAAAACAATTATCACATAGCAAAAAAATTATTAAATTAATAAACTTTTATTTCAAATTGTTTATACACCTATTTGCACACCTGAAATAATATTGATTTAGTTTAAACCATTATATTTATTTTTTAATTCTAAAGTACAACATTAAACTTATATTTTTTGTTATAAGACTTTTTTATTTTTTAACCAACCAATAATAACAAATATAATTCCAGATCATATTACAAAATCAAAAAATATCCACCCTTAAATTATTTTTCTTTGTCCCTTATATCAAATCAATTAAAATTTAATCTGAACATTTATAATCAATTATTTAAAATTACTTTTTTCTAATTTCAATTTCAATTTTTTATTATATATATATACATTTTAATTTTCTTCTCCTTTTCCGAAAAAAAAAGAAACCAGAAAATCTCTGAAGTTTTGAGAATTCGACTATTTGGAAATTGCTCAACTATTACAATAAATACGTCCATTTGGAGAAATAAAATGACATTCTCTTAGTTGGATCATTTATTAAAAAAAAGGTATATTGGGGAAAAAAAATCCACTCAAATGTTTTATTTGCTTTGGAACTTACATGACCCGGTTTATAATTGAAATATATGCTTAGCATGTCATACCTGAAATTAAAATATATATATATATATATATATATATATATATATATATAGTCTGTTACATTGTTATATTATAGTAAATAAAAATTTGAAAACTTCTCTACTATTACAAAAAAAGAAACTGAGAAAATAATTTTAATTCTTTAAATTTACTGATTTCTACTATTGTAAATTTCTCATGAAAAATGCAAATAAATATAATTCATTCATAAAACATTTATGAAGTTTGTACAATTTAAACTTAAATAAATTGAATAATTGAGTATATTCCCATGTTTAAGTTTATTCTTTTAAGATTCAAGATTCAAGATTCAACTCATTTACCCTCCAAATTGTGAGAGAATAAACTCGCATATTTACATTCCATTTTTCTTTTTATTGATAGAAAAAATGAGTTTAATTGAAAATATCTTTTTGGAATGTTAGGTGGGAAATCCAACAATTTTGGTTATGTTTGATGAAATGGAAATATGATCTGCACTGGACAACATAGCAATCACGCCCCAAAAGAACTGTCACACCATTAAAAAATGGCCTCTCTTTCCACTTGCCAAGCCATGAATGGCGGAGAATAACTTTGACCTGACAAATAAAGAACATTAAAAGAGAACCACTGAAAGCCAGGGGAATTTGAATTTTTGTCTTTCTTTTTTAAGCATAGGAAATTCACAGGAATTTAAGGTTACAGAAAACCCCATTTCATATGACAAGTACTATTGCCAATAATGCAGTCAAATAGTCTTTGGTTAGCAATGTGTGTCACACTGTTCAATAATGCAATGTGTTTGTGATGTTAAACGCTACAAATGCACCAATCTCTGTGAATGTTTCCACGTATGGTAACTATTTTAGCAGAATTCTTAACAGTTTCTCAAAAGGGTATACGGTATTATTTCCGGAAAACAAGCTAGTTCTTATCAAGCACTGGGAGATCACGATAATTTCAACTTTTTAAAGTTTCAATTATGGGAAATTTCATGCTTTTGCTTTTCATAAAGCAAGTCAGTATCAACTATTTAATAATGACCAAAGATGGATGCTCCAAATTGAAAATTAAGAAGCTAGACCACTATGTTCTTCATGTGGATGCCTCACTCGTTTCAATAGTAAATTTATGCACTATATATAAAGAGTGGTGCCATAACAACTAGATAGTGCAGTTGAAATGGCTGCTCCTGTTGCTATAGGGACAAGGGGCACTATTGGATCTCTAGTCAGGAAGGAAATTGAATACTTCACCAAGTTTGAGTTGGACAGAAGAGGAAGTTCACAAAAGCCTCAGCAACACTTTGTGGACATGGTTTCTGGCACAAGCTCTTCCATTTCAAGGCCTAGTTTCTGGGTGCTGCTAACTACATGGAAGAGGAGGAAGAGAAGAGGCTCAAGTGGGTTCCTTCCAAAAATTTGTTCTGTTGCTGAAGTAGCTGAAGGGAATCAGTTAAACCGGATTCCTGGTTACAGCTACAGGATCCTCAGGAATGATATCAACAACTTTAAGCTCTAAGTAGAGTCAGTGTGCACTAGTTTTTTGTGGGGAACCAAAACTTGAAGATACTCATTTTATGCTTCATGCTATGTTGCCTGCCTTAGGCAACTTTTTTAAATTTTATGCTCATGTCATTTTCATTTTCTATCAAATCTTGTGCTTCATATAGTTACTGTTGGCTTTTCAGATCTCAGATTCAGTTTTCTAGTAGTAAATGGATGGCATGTTCTACATACATTTAGCGAAGGTAGTATTTGTAACTGAGGAAAATAAATAAAGTTGGTAGGAACAAATGTTTTTAGATTCTTCTGATATTGTTTTTCAATCAGATACAATCTCGCTCATTAACCTATTATATGCTTAATCTTTAATGAAAACCTTCTATTACGCAAATTACCAAATTAAAACTTTCGTTATGACTGACAAATAATACCAAAGAATTTAAGAAACTATATCTTAGTGTCTGATGTTCAAAGATAGAATGAAATGGAAACAGAAAGCCGATAGAACTTGTTAGAATGCAAAAATACAGATGAATTAGAGGGAGCCTCATATCAGTTCCACAATGGAAGAATTACAGCTAAAATATTAACTGTAGGATGTTCGCAAACAGAATTGCATGCAAGCACTTTCATCTTTCTACAACATTTTTTGTGTATTTTTGCAGTAATCCTAGACTGTGTGTGGTTAATGAAGCTACGCCCTTTCGGATCCAGCAGAACTTGCAGCTCGGAAAGATTCAACATGGCCAGCACATTTTATAGAGTCACCGGCTATGTCTTTTTCTCCAACTTTGTGCACTGCTAGATGTGCAAGAGCCGTCACAACATCGTCCATGTAAGGTCGCGTGTCAGGTTCCTCTTGTAAACACATTGCTGCCACTGCAAGGGCTTGAAATAGCCCCTTCACAGGGAACTGACCTTTAAGCAAGGGATCAGCCATTAGTGTAAACTTCGTTCTGTCCTTAAACAAAGGTTGTGCCTGCCAAATACAAAAACAAAAGGACAACCATAAATTCCAACACATAACATGTAACTGAATCTTGCAATTTCCCAAAAAGATTTACTAAAATTCAGTTATGTGTTATAAGAAGATTGCTCAGAAACATGGACAAGTTTTGTTTTTGGAGCATACCCAATCAATCAAGTTTTGCTCTTCTGTAGCTCTTGTAGTGTCAAATACTCTCCTACCGGTGATTATTTCCAAAAACACAACCCCAAAACTATAAATATCGGACTTTGTGCTGAGTTGACCCGTAGCAGCATACTCTGGTGCACAATAACCAAAAGTTCCCATCACCCTGGTTGTCACATGGTCCTGCCCTTCTATAGGACCAATCTTAGCAAGGCCAAAATCAGAGAGCTTAGGATTAAAGTTTTCATCTAACAGTATATTAGATGACTTGAAATCACGGTATATAATAGGCGTATCTTCACTGTTATGCAAATATTCAAGTCCTTTAGCTGCTCCCTCAGCTATTTTCATTCTGATCTTCCAATCCAAAGGCTCCTTACCTTCATCCAAGTCTGACATAAATAAAATCTAGTTAGAGTTGCATAATATACAATGTGTTTCTCTAAAATTAAGCCCACACCGGAATTTTTTGGCATCATACCTAGAAGGTGATTTTCCAAACTCCCATTAGCCATGAATTCATAAACCAAAATCCTATGGTGGTCATCTACACAATAGCCAATGAGCCTCACAAGGTTTGGGTGTTGCACCATACTTAGCATCAAAATTTCTGCAAAAAATTCCCGTGTTCCTTGTGCTCCTTCCCTGTTCAGGACCTTCACAGCTACAGTCTGAACACAAAATATTTCACGTGAGATTTTCACAACCTTGTGAAAAGCTAAAAGCATTATTAGATAATAAAATATGAGGCATACCTGTTCGACACTTTTTAGGTATCCTTTGTAAACATTCCCGAATCCTCCTTCACCCACCAGGTTATCAGAACTGTAGTTGTTTGTTGCTTCAATAAGTTGTGCATATGTGAATACTTTGACATCATTTTTTACAGTTCCAAATTTTCTTATCTCTGCATCTATTTGTCTGTGCCTGCTGCTGCCTGCAATTTGAGATCACCGGGTTATTATAAAAATTATACATTCACATAATTCGAAGCCAAGGATTCCAATATGATATTTCATGCATGCTGCTCATACAAATAGGAAATTCATTAGATTCAAGGAAGAATTTCAGCTGATTTTAGAAATACAGTTAGATCAAACAAAATGACGGTATTAATTGGTAATGATATTTTAAAAAAAAATTGTTCATCATGAGCCATCTTTATACCCTGAAGGAAAAATGGAATCTTTTGAAGGTAATGATAATGGGGGAGGAATTAGAAAAGATTAATATTTATATGACCAAGGAATCATACCACACCTGTTTTAAGGGACATAGCGGCAGCTACTGATTTGAATGTTCTTCTTCCTTTGGAAACTTTGCCGGCGACTGGCCCGGTGGAGGATGATTTGGTATCCGATTTGCAGCATGGGAAGCAACTCATTTTCTGAGACCTTGTTGATGGTTGGCTACAAACCTTGAAAAGATTTGTATTCAACCAACACAAAAATCTGCAGAAAAAATTGCATGCACAAAGGTTTTGAGAAAAAACAGAATAACGGTCCGTAGGTACGAGATGGCTAAATTTTCTAAACTGCGAGCCGTTATTCAGGGCCAAAATACTTGAAATTTATGTTTCATATTTGTTTCTAATTACTTATTATAGTTTTGGGCATCAAAATGGAATTTCTTTAACATAGTTACTCTTAGCTGGTTTTCTGACACAGAGAGAAAAGGAATAAGGGTCGAATTTTGAAGGAAAATATTCTTTTGAAACGTAATTCTGACATAGACAACAACTTCTGCTTACCATATTTTACGAACTCTTTTTTTCAATTGAAAATTGGAATTAAAAAAAGAAAAACACGTAGACAACATTTTTCACTTCTTTAAAAAACACTTGGCCTTCCAGACTAGAAAATCTAGTAACGTAGAAAATAAGGATGAGTTAGATGCAAATATGGTAAAATTGTATTCTTATCTTTTAGAAAATTCATTTCTTAAACATTGCACGAGAATAGTTTATTTATTTATTTTAGTTGCTATCAGTTGTATCTTACACTTTTGTACGTAAAAATAATCCTTTACACATACAAATTTCCTTTTTGAGTATCTCTGTTTGGAGGGTACCTATCCTACGGTAGAAACTCTTCTCAACTAGAGGTATTATTAGAGAGATTATGTTTTGTGATTAAAATAAGATTATTTTGTTGACAATGACGGGTATTATTTTTCATTTTCTGGTAACTTCAGTTAAATAAATTATGTGTATTTTTAACATGACATGTAGATACATGAAACCTTAAAAGTATCCTATTAATTGAAATTCACAAATACGTAAAATAATTGCTTCCTTAAATTATTAAACTGAATAATAAAAGCGCCAATATCAGACATATATGACATAAACGTTTATGATAGCTAGAAGTATAAATCTGGAGATAATAAAAGAAACTTCTGCCTTAAATGAGAGTGATCATTTTGAGTTATATTGTCTCATTTTTCAACTTTTATTTTATAACATTTATTTTTTGGTTAAAACAAATATACTTTCAAGATAAAAAAATATCCTTTTATTCTTTGTAATTCAATGTTTTACTTAAGATTTAAAATCTTAAATTTATAGCCTTGTATATATATCACCACTGCAATGGAAATTTCCTTATATAGGACATGGATTTAAAATTTAACTAAGTTTGGGTTTGTTTCTCTGCTGCATCTGAGTACCCATCCAAACATTTCTTTCCTTCTACGTTTTTGTCTTGCAGAGTCGAAATATTCTGTTCGACACATTCAAATGGAAAAACAAACATCGATTCATATTGAAAGGTTGTTGTAAAAACACCACTTGTTCTTAAAAAGTAAAATTTATTATATGGATATATGTAATCTAAACCAAGCAAATAATCCAAAATAGTGAATTTGTAAAGCAAATATCCGTACACAATGCATGACAGAGTAAGCTAGTAATTAATTAATATTTTTTACAGACCATATACATACATCTATTTGGAGACAATTTTATTAGTGCCGCCTAAAATTATTACAGATAATAAGATTACTTTTCTAAATCTTAACTTAGTTACATACCTAAATAAGTTACAATAATTTTGCATAAGGTCATCCAAACACTCAAATATTATACAACACTATATTGGTTGAGCAACAAATGTAGGAGCAATCATTGTTTAAAATCTAAAACCAAAAGCCCTTCTCCCAAGGGAAAAAGGAAAATTGCATTAGGAATTTGAGCATTGTCAGAAGGCTTGAACAATGCCCTAAGTCCCTGAAAACCGTACCTTATAACTTGATCACAAAAACATTGCAATTTGTTTGATGGTATGTTCTCAATTCTCGATGTGGGTTCCTATTTGAGGTATTTTAAGTAATCAATTCAATACCAAGACGAAGAAGAGAACCATTACATCAAAGTGGGTTGATAGTTGAAGGAGGCAATTAACGTTTAAAACTTCTATTTAATACTCAATATGCATTTAAATGTAGATACATACAATATGAACAAATGAATACTAAAATAATGAGGATCTACTATTGAATCCGCATTATACACACAAATTATAATAGCATTAGCAACCCGCAATGAGTCAATTGTATGCATAATTTCAGCAGAATGGAACATGCCAACGGGTCAATTGTTGGATTCCATTAACATTTAAAATCAATAGAACTATTGTATCAAAACCAGCTTCTGGCTTCAGCAACTATGCAGGACCATCAGAACAAGAAAGTAAAAAAATAGTAATAATGTAATATACAGGTCCATAAAGCTCCCACAAGGGAGAATAGGGCCAGTGCAGTTTAAAGAGATAAAACAATCAGAAGCATTTCCAATTCTATTATTTCTCAAGGAAAACTAAGCATGCTCAACACCAGAAAAAAATGTCAAACTAACTTGGCAGATTACCAGTCACCAATGAGTTAGTTCATTTGAGCAAGTGGCGAAAAAGCCTTTCCTAAGCTGATGTCCCATAGAAAATTCAATTTTAAGTGCTCCCCTCCAATTGATCAAAGAATTATATAACACAAGGAGACCACAATCTTCCTCACTGAGACAACCCAGATTCAATCTCATCCCACTTGTCCCCATTCTCAGCAAACTTCTCCTTGATCTGCTTAATAACCTCTTTCGCCTCATCCACCTTCGAAGCACCAGCAAGCCCATTTACAAGACCCTTCATTGTGGTAAAATTCGGCACCCAACCCTTCCCCATACACTCCTTAGCAACCTCCAAAGCCGCCTCAAACTCCCCAGCGCGACACAGAAAATGCACAAGCGTAAAATAGCACCCACCATCAGGGGAGTACCCTCTCCTCTTCATGTCCTTAAACAACCTCTTGGCCTCCTCAAGGTCCCCTTCTCTGCAAAAACCATGAATCAAACAAGCATAGGTAACCGAATTCGGCTTCCTCCTATTGCAAATCATTCCCTCAAGCAAAGCCTTTCCCTCAGAAGACCTCTTCAGCTTGCACAAACTCTCAATCCTAACATTATAAGTACTGAGAGCAGGAAAAATACGATACTTCTCCTCCATCAGTTTCAATAACTTCCCCACTTCCTCAAACTTCTCCTCACGGTAGAAACCAGAAAGCGCGTTATTCAAAGTGGTGACATTAGGTTTAACGGAATTCCTATCCATCTCAGTTAAAACGGAGTAAACAGAGGTGGAAGTACCGGATTCAGCGAAGGCTTTGATAACGGTGTTATAAGTCTCTACGTCAGGTTGAATTGAATAGGTTTTAGGGAAATCGAGGTAGATTCGAGATACCTCTTTGTAGTTCTTGGCGAGGAGGGAGGCGAAGAGGAGGGAATTGAGGGATTTGACGGAGCGAGGAGCGGAGAGATCATCGGTGAAGGTACGGAGGGCGTGGTCGAGCATGTTGGCCTGACCGTAGAGGACGATAGCGTGGGAGAGGAACTTTTCATTGCGGAGGTCGGGGCGGGCTTTGAGGTCGTCGAGGAAGCGGCGAATGCCATCGAAGTGGTTGGCGGCGGCGAGCTTGGAGATGGCGAGGGAGAAGGCGCGACGGTCTAGGTGCGTGTCCGGGGAGAGGGAGGCGGCGCGGCAGACGTCGAGGATGCGCTCCGGGTTGGTCTCGGATTTGAGGAGGTGGAGGGCGGAGCGGGTCTTCTGCTTGGAGGAGAGGGGGGAGGAGGAGTTGGGGGAGAGGATGGAAGTGGAGAAGTGGCGGAGGCGGGAGATGACTGACATTGCTAGGGTTAGGGTTTTACGGCGGAGGAGTAATGATGGAAGGTGGTTTAGCGAAGGGGAAGACAAGAGAGTACGCTACGCAGGGTTTAGGGCGTGAAATGTGAACAGTCGCCACCAAAACGATGCGTTTTTACTTTTTCATTTTCATGATGTATTTTTATTTAAAGCTTAATTAAATTATTAATTGTTGATTTGGTTTGAGTTCGTATTTCAATTTTTGTTGGATTTTTTGTTTTTTAATTTGTGTTGCTAACTTTGCAAACATAACATTAGGTTGTGAATATGTTATTATATAACACTGTTAATAAACTCAACATTTATAATGTCATAAAAATGTCTCGTGAAGATGATATTATTATGAACTAAAATAAATAAATAAAAGTATAATTTTTGTATTGTTCAATAATTATCAATAAATTTTCATGTAACACTTAAATATTCAAGATAAATATGTCATTTCTTTCACTAATTCCTAAATACATATATTAGTTTTTATAAATATGTTATTTTGTTGTAAGCCCCTACAAATATTTAACTTTTAAATTTTAGTCCAAAAAAATATTATATATATTTTTATTTTAGTCCCCGAAGTAAAATATTTTCTATTTCATATAAATATATGACTTTTTATCTTACTTTCTAGTGTTGTCATGTGCTGACACTTCACTTTGACTATGTCAGTTTAAAATCAAAACACACCTACACTATGGTGTTAACAAAACCTTTATTTAAGAAGTAAATATAATTATGTAAAGACTAGTATTATCTTATATAAATAAATTCATATGGGCAACATAGATGATATTCCATAAATATTTGTTATGCATGTTATTATGACAAGGCTTCGATATTGATAAGAAAATACCAATTGTAATGTTATGTCTAAGTTTTGTAATTCATTTAAAAAACTATATTATTGGAAAACTAACTTGACAAATCAAGTGGAGATTATACATATGTGCCTTGAATTAAGTACGGATTAAAAAATTGATCCGTTGCCCCCAAGATCCAGTTGTTGATATAATTCTCTACATACTTTTATTATATTCACAATGCTACACAATAATACCATCATGTTTTCATAGTGCATTTAACAAGAAACATATGTATTAATATAACAGATTTAGCTTTAAATCTAGAAAATTAATTATCTTAAGTTCCAACATATTTTGATGTAGAAATTGATGGTAACTTATTAAAATTCATGATACCTGAAATTATTTTCAATGTTTTTATTTCTCTAATTTTGAAATGTACTGTTCTTTACCTTGAAAATTGTTTAGATAGCACCTTTAGATTCTTCAAAATGAATCATTTTTTCACTAACTTTTTTACCTCTAAAATATTTTATATTTCAAATTCATCAAAACTCTCAAATATTTAGATAAAAAATGACATTTTAAGAGTATTGTATAAATGGAAAGACGAAATTTGAAGAAATAATTAGTTTTAAAAAAAGTTGAGACTGCAGGGTCAAAAAATATAAAAATAAAAAGAGGATATTAATATCATATCTACAGAGTGGTGTCTGACAAACTACAATGAAAAGGAGGAACTCATTCAGTTAAAACTCTGAACATTCGACATATTGCCCCTTAAATCCTAATAATTAACAAATGCAGGCGAAAAAGGATGTTTAAAATCAATATATTACACGGTCAACCGCTTCGCTGTTCCGTTGCTAATTCTCTACCCATTTCATGGCCATTCATTCAATCTTGGTGAAGTTCATCAGCTGGTGGGGGGGCAAATCTGACATTGGCAGGCCGTGCCACAACAACTGGGTCATCTGCAAATAGTGCTTTGATGAATGATGGTGTTTTAAGTGGCCTACGACCTGTCATCCGAGGATAAACATCTTCAAGAAAATAATATGCATGTCCAGCAATCATTCCCTGAACATTGCAGTCAAGAAGCACATTAGCTACCTGTTCTTCACAAAACGTATTGCTTAGAAATCAAGTATCAATATTAATGTAACGGAGGCATACCAGTAGATCCACCCAAGCACTGGCACCAACGAGTACAGAGAAACCCAAGAGAACCTACAAACATAAATTTCAAGGTCAGTTTGCCATGTTTATAAGTTGGAACTTAAGCGAAACACAAAATATCAAAATCAAAGATAAATTCTTTTAAATATAAGCCAGGTTTTTTGTTATCCTATCCTACACAGCTTACGCACCCATGGGAGGTAGGCAGCAGTGAAAGTAAACAGGCCCAGGAAGCTCATATGAATAAAGGGATTCTGTTTGCTCCACACGTAAACCTGGAAAAAAAGATAGATTATTTGAGACAGATTTAAACACCAGGACTGAACGACAAATATATATAGAAATGCGACTTACCATCATAAATGTTAATGAGTTGCTGAGGAATATTATTTTTGCGAAAGACTCTGATATATAGGGTATCATCCCCCCAAGAAGAACAATTCCCGTCAATACAGTGGCACCAAATAAAAGCATGTAAAAGAAATCGGCAGTTCTCCCTCTGAACGAGTTCTCCTCAAGAAGCTTGCAGTAACGTGCAAGAAAAAACATATGAAACAGGAAATCCAAGTCTGCCCATTCAAAGAAAATACCATGTCAAATTTAGAAGTAAGATGCACAATTTTCAAATTAAATTTCAAACGATGATGAAACAAACAAATTATGCAGGAGTTGCTGGTAAATGACAATATTCCGTTAGCACCGACAATATCTGTTAAAAGAAAGAACCACAGCCCCAGAAAATTTGACTATACAGGGTTATTATTAGAGGGACTTTGGAAGTGTCGTTGTAATTCAGGAAAATCACAGGGGAATGTCAAGAACTAAATCCGCTGAAGGTTTGTTGAATACAATGCATCCAATAATCTAGCATCTGATAACCTAGTCCACAGACACGTTTGAATACAATATGCATCCAATAATCTAGCATCTGATAACCTAGTCCTCAGACACAAACAGCAAAAGAAAATAGGGGATGTGGGGATGAGGGGATGTGCGCATGAGGCAACCCCGTTTTATACAACAGACACTCATTTGATACAAGAGTTTATTAGTATACACATCAAACCATCAATGCAAGCTTCAGTCTCCCTTGCATAGCACTACAAAAGCACCAAATCAGAAATGCAAGATTTAAATTCCAATTTTTTTACAAGGGGGGCCAGTAAAGTCAAGAACTATGGCCGTGTGTATACGGAGCAAGGACCACACTATAGTCTCCAAGAAACAAGAATAAATATCATAAAGCAGTTTCATTGCTTCTGATAAGCCCACAAAAGCTCGTATCTTTAATCAAGTAGTTTATTTCTGGGAACTATCATGTCCATAGTCATTCTCCTTACGATTACGTCAGGGTCAATTGGATTGACCCCTTTTCCCAAATGTAGGTACATCCCACCTACAGCCATAGCCTTTCTTCACTAGTACTCTTCTCAAAACAGTTGCAGTTCATTTAATGGAATTGCTCTCGTATTGTAATTTTCATCACGTGAGGATTGGATTCATGATGCTTAAATATATGCACACTCCCATTTAGAGAATTAATCAGCAACGATCATACTCATTATCATATTATCGCATACATATGTAACTGACCAATAGAGGGAGATTTTAGTATACGATATTCCTTAACTAAGAATCAAATTAGTTCCCCTGAAGTGAAATCAAGAAAAATCCATGTATGCATACACAAAAACAATTTGAAATGAAAATCACTGTCCCAAACACGTTGACATAAAAAAATGGGGACATTTTCCATAATAAAACTGAAAGCGAAATATCAAAGTATCTACCACTTCCAATCTCAAAAAATATCAATTCATTAAACGGTGAACAGCAGAAACTTTACCCATTTTACGAAAGTACAAGAAATTAGTAACCAGACGCCAAAACTGATATTGCTTCACCACCAATCTAGGATTCAAGTACAAATGATAGGGAGAAATTATCTGCAACACCACCAAAAAGAGAATCAGTCAGCTAGAGTTCTCAAATCAGCGAAATCAAAACGAAATCAATCTTCCAGCCAAAAAATTGAAACAAACAAATCATATAAAGCACGCAAACTTCTCATCAGACCAAGCTATAACAAACACGATCAACCGCAACTTCATTAAACACTTCTTAGAACCAATAACAAACATCCGGATTACCACATTAACGATTTGATTTCAAAAAGAAAAACCAAAGAAAATACAACAATTCTAAAACGGAAATCCCCAATTAGACGAGCCGAACTGATAAAAAGAAAAGAAATTGGAAACCCTAAAAGTGTGAGGGTGCAAAGAAAGGAGTTTTACATCAAGGGAGCATCCGATGGTGGTGACAACTGCAGCGGTGAGATATGAGCGCGTGATAACGGGCATCTGCTTGTACCATTCTTCAACCGCTTGAGCCATTGTTGGGTTCCCTAATTTCTGTTTACAAAGAAATGGGTAAAGGGATCAAAGGATTTAGCTACGATGGTGAAACGAGAAACTGAAAACGGTGTGATGATTTTTAATGAGACAGAAGAAGATAACAGACAAAAGAAGAAGCGATGTGAAGATGAAGAAGAAGTAGATGAGAACACGTTGAAGGACAAAGACAGCACGAATCAAGAAGCGCGTGGGATTGACGAACCAATCACGTTACTCTTCTTTGTTTGCCCTGGGTTTGGTCCCAGATTAATTTTAGGAGAAAATGTAAATAGGTTTTGCATTTAATTAATTAGAATAAACTGATTTTTTTTTTAAATATTTTACAATTGGATTGACTTAACATCTTTTGATAATGAGTTGAAGTTAAAGCTTTTGTAAAAATATATATATATAATCTTTCTTGATCTTGGATGGATTTACTAACTAAATTAAGGGAAAATTAAGGAATAACAATAAAGAGTGATTATAAGTTGATTAGCAATTCATTGTCTCTGTTATTTACCTTTTGTTGTGTAAATTTATTCATGGATAAAATATTTTTATCTGTCATTTTATTAATATCATATATATATATATATATATATATATATTATTTTATAATATTTTTTTATTTGTTTGTAATAAATAACAAATTATTAATCTTTTAATTTTTTTTAAATTGTTTTGTTTGCTTTAAATATTTATTTAGTAAGATATTCAAATTCATGATTAAAAAAAAATACAAAAATAACTTTATTGATTTTTTAATTTTTTTAAAAAATTATAGTCAATATTCATGCATACGTAAGAAAAACTATATATTTTAATCCGTAGCCTTACATAAATCAATTCATCATTCCATAAATTAATCCATTTTTTATAGATTAAAAATGAGATAGGTTAACCTCATCCTCATCTCTAAAATCATTTAGAATAAATTAATTATTAAATAATATATGAATATATCTTGATTAAAGCTATAAACCATTAAACAATTTGTTGTTTTAATTATTTTTTTTCTATAGAGATCCTTCTAAGTTGATTTATTTTTTTCGGATTTCTTATCTTTAAAGCTTCAATTTAGACACTTGGAAAGTGTTATTTTGAAAATTGTTATTTAGAGTTCAAATTTATTTTACATAACTCATAAATAATTAATTTAAAGAGTATAACTTTGTGTACAATATTTAAGAGTATAATTTTGTGTACAATATTTCTTTTGTAACGATGACAGGCTTTGTAAGGCCCAACTAGGTTTACTTATTGGTTTCTTTAATAAAAGTATACATAGATCATTAGTTACTAAATGTAGAGAGTTTATCAGTCAATTTTTTTTTTTTTTTCATTTTTACTTTTTT
>Ga0209700_107034_pt1 | contig 16506 bp, 12 predicted proteins | sample SiratroredBW_FD_187528 | JGI IMG/M metagenome (GOLD analysis project Ga0209700, IMG submission 187528) | Root nodule microbial communities of legume samples collected from California, USA - Siratro red BW (SPAdes) (version 2) | ecosystem: Host-associated > Plants > Roots > Nodule | place: USA...
TTTAAAAGAAAGACTTTGAATTACTGAAACTGGTTCTGAATAGCAGTTGACCAGTTTACTGGGTTTCTTAATTCTTACTAATTCAGTGTGCTTAACTGAACTGCTTCCGCTTTTACTATAATCAATTCTGTATAAAGAAATAAAATACTGATATATTTGTTTGGAGTATTGAATTGTATTATTACTAAACTGGGTTCTGAATTGACTCTTGATTCTGCTTACTGTTTCATGCAACTGTTCTGATTCAGTAAATTCAAATAAAGATCCAGTCTGTGAAACAGAATTGCATTTTACTGAAAAATATCAAATTGTTTCAAAAAGTTTTGAAATCCAATTCACCCCCCTCTTGTATTTCAGCCAAAACAGTTTCCAACATAATTTAATATTGAAAACTGCAGGGAGATACCAACGCGGTTATAGAAAACAACCGCGTTGGTATCTGCAAAACAATTTTTAAATTGTTTTGTAGGAGGATACAAACGCGGTTGTTAGTGGGAACCGCGTTTGTATCTCACGTTTTTTAGGGCTCCCACAATTCCACCCATGTGTGCCCTCTATTCCACTCTTCCCCTTTGCCATTGCCTTTTCTTCTTCTTCTTCTTTCTCCCTCGTAGTGCCATTCGTAGTGCCCTCTCCCCCTCCCTCGCAGCAACCTCTCTCTCTTTGGCATTTGAACTTCTCTTTCCACGTTTTTGCTTCTACGCCCACCACCACCACGTCAAGGTGCTTCCGCGGCCACCACCACCATGTCGAAGTGCTTCCGCGACCACCCTCACCACCACTCAGACCCCCACCACCACCACTTCTCTTTCCAAGGTCTTTCTATTTTTAATATTTTATTTATTTTATTTTATGATATGATAGTGTACTGTAAGGAAGAGTTTTTGCAAGAGAGAGAGTGTATTCATGATATCAACGAACAATGTAACCCTCCGAAGCAGCGTTTCGTTCTCCCCTTTGAAATTTTCGGCACCAACAACATGGCAATGCAGTATTGCAGGTACTCCTTCACCCACTCTATCATTTTCTCCCTTTTAAAAAAATTATTAATAATTTGTTAGTAGCTTTAGAATAATAAATTTGAATATGTATTATTAAGCATTAGAAAGAAAGTGTTAGTATTGAACACATAAATAGTTGTATTTTTTATTAGTGTTTGTTAAGTTTGTACATTTGTGTTTAGAGCAGGAGAAAGTGCAGAAGGGAAGGGGAATCCATTTTACAATTAATAGTTCTGGAATCTTCCTTTTGTTATTGATTAGTAATGTGAGGGAGAAGGTGGGAAGCCAGCCACCTTTGGATACTGATTAGTAATGTGGGTGGGAATGTGGAAAGCCAGCCACTGATTAGTAATGTGGGTGGGAAGGTGGAAAGTCGGGAAGGTGGAAAGCCAGCCATAATGTGGGTGGGAGGTGGAAAGCCAGCTTGAAAAAAGAGAAAAGGAATATCACCGCGGTTGTTAAGAAAGAACCACGGTGGTATGTCTCATCTTTTATTGCGGTTATTTAACCGCACTGATATTTTAATACTTTTTATTGCGCTTAAATTTATTGCGGTTCTAGAACCGTGTTTATAAGCTTTATAGAACCGCGAAAAAATATATTTTTTCTACTAGTGGACGATGTTTTGGATTGCCATTGTTGTCATGTTTTTGGTGCCATTGGACGTTACATTTGGGTCGCGTTTTTGTTGCCATTGATGTTACATTTGAGTCTCATTTTGGGTTGCCATTGGACCGCATTTTGGGTTGCCATTGAAGTCGCGTTTTGGGTGGCATTGACATTGCATTCGGGTCGCATTGATGTCACATTTGGTTGGGATTGAGGTCGCGTTTTGGGTTCCATTGGATAGCGTTGCTTGTATTTGGGTTTAAGGTTCACATTGGTTCGTGTTTGAGTGTCACTGGTACATGGTTTTGTTCTCCCTGGTTTTGCTTTGCTGTCATTATCTTTGTGTTTCATTGACTCTATTTTTGCATTGATTGGTTTTGCTAGAGTTCATTTTGGGTCATTTGCATTCACTGGTTTTGCTCTCTGCGTTCACTGGGTTTGCTCTCTCTTCACACTTGATTTTTAACATTTATATCCCCCCACATCATTTATCCAATGTAATTTATAAGGCTGAGGGTGGGGTATCATTTTCAATTTTAATTTTTCAACCAACCTATCACTGCAACAATTACAACACGAACCGTTGTCAATAATGAGAGAACATACATTTTAAAAAATTTTACATCGAGTGTGAAAAATGTTCTCTCTCTATGACTCAGCTTGTAGAATAGGTTGATTGGTGAGGGTTCTCCTAATAATTTTCCCTCATGAGCATAAACATCTTCACACCCCTCACATTCAGACTCCTCACTAGTGCTATCTTCATGTTTCTCTTCCTCACTGCTGTATACATCTTGGGCTTTCATTAAGATGGTCCTCATGGAAGGACACTGAGATTTAACATGTCCCCGACCCAAGCATTTAAAACATTTAATATCACTAGTGCGGTTGGAGGTGGAATGCTCTTTTCTTTTCAAATTTTCTTGGCCTATAACCTTGGAAGGGTTTTCTATTGGTTTTTCTCTTATCAATTTTCCTTCCCTCTAAGATTCTTACTTGGGATATGAGTTAAAATAAAACTTCTACTTGGCCCTTTTCTCAAAATTTGTTGTTCAACTTTTATACAAATTTGAACCAAGTCATGAAAATCCCTATAAGGGAGAAGTTTTACTTTATCTCTAATCTCAAGACTCAATCCACTCAAAAATCTAGCCATAGTTATGCTCTCATCTTCCCTGATTCCCGCCCTTATCATGTACAACTCCATTTTCTGCCCATATTCTTCAATACTCATGTTCTTTTGATTAAGTCTATGGAGCTTATCCATGAGTTCTCTATGATAGTAGGAGGGAATATGTCTTTTTCTAAGTGCACTTTTAAGATCATTCCAATACACTATGGTTGGTTCATTGTGAAGACGTCTATCCCTTACTAAGGCAGTCCACCAATGCAATACATGTCCTTGGAAACTAAGAGTAGTTGGGGAACTTTCTTTTCTTCACTCACTTCATAACACTCAAACAATTGTTCCACCTTCATCTCCCAATCTAGAAATGTATCTATATCATTAGTTCCATGAAAATGGGGAAGATCTACTCTAATCTCCTTGGATTTTCTCTCTCTTTTAAGGTGGTGATAAGGGATATGTTGGTAGTGTTCAGTTGCTCTTAAACTATCCCTCCTTGGTCTTTCATCCTCACTACTAGAATATTTTTTTGATGAACTAGCTTTGGATTTATACTTGTGATCCTTCTTCTTTAAGGTCTTAATTTCTTCCGCCATAATAGCAAATTGTACATCAGTGTTGATTTTCATAACCTGAAATTCTTCCAATATTTTTTGAAAATCTTGTATTGTCTTGCGACTCATTGATACTAGGGTGGAAAGAATGTTTAGACATCTTAAATTTTTTGAAGAAGTGTTCTCAAGATAAGACAAACTAGTCTAGCACACTAGGGGGTCTCCCAAGAAAGTGAGGTGCGTCACTTGGACAACTTAAGTACCAAGACTTTCCTTAGCCAGAGCCTTGCCCAATGTACCTTTCCAATTGTTCTTACAATGAGATCACTAAGTCTCAAACAAAGGTGACTCAAAGAAAACAAAACTAGTCGGTTTGCAAAATTGAAAGAAATTAAAGAAATAAAACCAATGCTTGGAAAACTTAAACTAGTCGAGTCCTATGGTGAAGTTCTTGGACACCAAGGACCTTAGAAACACTCCACCGTCTACACGTAATGCTTAAACTAGCTGAATCCTAAGGTGAAGTTCTTTGGCACCAAGGACCTTAGAAACACTTCACCGTCTACATCTTTGAATTATTCCACTAATGATAAGGACTTTTGCAATTACAACTCAAATGAATAAATACAATGAAAGAAGATTGTTGCTGAAAAATTAAAATTTCCTATATTATGCGCTCCTTGTGTTGTTTCTTTGTCTCACTAGTGTATCACTCTTTGCTTTTGGTGTGTTTGTTCAAGAAGCTTTTCTGCACATGACCTTCATTCCTTATTGTGTATCATTCTCCAATAGTGCTTGGGAGTTTCACTCTTGATGTATTGGCCAATTCAACTCAAGTGCTTCACCAAAGTACTATTTCACCATGAGGTCACAAATACAAAGCAATAAAAGCTAATTTGAATAGCACCACTCAAACCGATTATAACAATTGACAAACTCAAAGAATGCAAATAAAATTGACAAGCACGAAATTAAATCTTTAGAAAGATGTTTAGCACTCAAAGAGATGATCTAAGAATGACTCTAGAGTCGATTAACAAAAACAACAAACAAAAACTAGAGTTTCCAGTTCTGACAGCAGCTCTTGTGTGATTTATGATTTTCTCTACAATTCTCCTTTTGTTTTGAAATTGGACCACAAATCCACAACAGCTCAAGGATCACCCACACAAAATTATTGAAATTTAGGACTAGTACTGCCTTCACAATAAATCCAGAACAGAGACTTATTTCAGTTCCAGTTTCAGTAATCTTCTGGCAGCAGTATTTGTAAAATTTATCATGGTCCGAATTCTTGGAATTAGGTCACAAAGGTTTTATCATACACTCAAAACTCAATAGTGAACGTCCACACCAAATTTCAGTTCAATCGGAACACTTAATCATTCCAGATAAATCAAAAACAGAGTGCGTTTCTTTAGGTCTAGTGCAACAGTCCTGCTGTCATACGCTAAGTTTCTGGCAACACTGATTCAAAAATTTATTGCTTTTAAACCACAGCGAATTAAGTCTCCAAATTTTAACCACATACTAGTAACATCTCAAGCTATGTTAACTCCAAATTTGAGCAATTAAAAATCACTGGATCGGTTGCAATAATTCAAACACAGAGGCATTTTTACATTATCATCAGTTGTTAACCAACAGTGAGCATTCGGCTTTTACAATTTATCATTTTTTTTACAGAATGAATTAGAATGCACCTTTTTCACAGTATCTTTTACACATTCCAAAGTAGCCTCACACAAAATTTCAATTACAAATACACAATACTCTGTTCTCAATAATTTCGCAAAGTCTAGTGACCTTAATCAACAAATAATAGTGCAGGAAAATGAAACCTATGGATTCCAACGAAATTTAGAACAAACTACAAGACATATAGGACTGATATTACTCAAGGAAACTCACTAATGATCTAATAATGAATTGAAGGAACTCAAGATAGCAAAATTAAAAGGCACACAAAGCACATTATGACACAAAACAGTAAACACATTCTGTTTAGAATTTCAGCAATGCAAACTGCTCAAACCTATTCTACAAGCATAAACCTAAGGACTTGATGACAATAAGAGATCATACATGACTTAACATATACTATGGATCATAAAAACAAAAGCTAGGACACAATTGAACACTTTGAACCGATTAAAATCAACAAAGACTCAAACAAAAGAAAAGATAGCTTGCAGCACACACAAGAACACCTAGAACAATGTATTTTTGGAAGGTTCAAGAAGATTGATGCTATTTGAACCGTTTAAACTCAAGAACACAACAACTAATCACTACAAAACAATCAAGACATGTAAAAACAGTGGTATACAACACGGAAAAGCCAAAAAAGAGTAAAAAGGATCAAGAACTTAGCTCTTAAAGACTAAAGCTCATGATACCAAATGATGGAGGAACTCCTAGGTGCCTTAGCTTCTTGTGCAAGCTTCAATGGAAGTTGAGCATGATGAAACCTTGAAGCACCAAATAGAAGAAGTGGATGAAACTCCTCATGATGCGGAAGCCATGGAAATGCAAGGAAGGAAGCATGCAAGGAGGTTGATGGTGAAGTAGATGGTGAAAGCCTTGAAGGAGGTTGGGCCAACCTTCAAGATAGAGAGCTCCTAGCTTCTTAGAGACGAAACTCAATGTGAAACTTGAGGCAATGTGCTGAAAATTTGGCAGCATATCATTACTCAAAATCAAGCTTACAAGAGAGGTTCCTAAACCTCTTATTTATAGAAAAAGAGAAGAGCTAATACCTTCCCTAGCAAGCAAAAGTAGTGTGTAGGAGAAGCTAGGGTTAGATAGTTTGTCTCTTTCAAACTTGAGCTTAGGAAGACCAACTACCCTTTTAATGCAATTCTATTTAGATGATGTATATGAATATGAGCTAACCTTCTATGCCACAACCAATATTCATCATTCCTAGTGAGTAGGCAATTCATGCTAGATGTTATGCAAGAAACATTAAGCATATAAACATTATTTACCCTTTTACCTACTAGGACAGTTTCAGTCGATTTTGAATCTGTTATGAGGCAAAGATTAGGCTCAAAAGTGATCATATACCCCTTGTCACACAGTTGATTGATGCTCAGCAATTTGTGCTTTAATCCTTCCACTAAGAGTACATCTTTGATGATCACTTTGTCATTTCCTCCAATGTCACCAATTCAAGAATCCTACGATGATTGTTATCTCCATAGATGACATATCCAGCAGGTCTCAGTTTCAGATTAGTTAACTGGGAAGCATCACCAGTCATATGTTTGGAACTTCCACTGTCCAGATACCACAGTAATTTACTAGATGCCAAACAGCCCTGTAAAACAGATTAAGTTTGAGGCATTGGTACCCTGTTAAACTTGGGTCCAGAATTATTAGTGATGATTTTAGGCACCTACCTAACCAACCCCTTAGGCACATCAAACTTTCTAATTTCACAGTTCTTCACAGAGTGACCTTTTCTCATACAATAAAAAGAGGTCAATGGAGGTGAAAACTGTTGTGCATCTGTTTTAAAAAAGCTACTGTATTTCTTTTGTTTTCTTTGAAAACCAGTTTGATAACCAATGTCAGCTTTTTCAAAAACACAGTTTTGAGAACCCAAAATGGCATTTAGGTTTGCAGTACCCATTGAAAGTCTAGAAGCAGTAGTAATTAAGTAATTCACTTTATTCTGTAGAGCTTCACAGTTTTCACAGTTAACTGGCTTACTAGAGTCAAGACTGGTGGAAGCTTTGTAAATCATTTCCAAATGATCAAAATCAGTTTTCAGTTCTAAAATTTCGTCTTCCAATTGTTTGACTCTGCCTTCCAACAAATTATTCAGACCTTTCAGTCTATTGTTAGATAAGGCTAGTCGGTTTGCTTCTTCATGGTTTCATGAAAAGCTTGAAGCAATGAACTGTAATTTGCATTATTAAATGAAGTGTTGGAATTTTCACTACTAACCTCAAAATTCTTTTCAGCCATGAGACACAGATTTGCTTCAATGTCTTCCTGTGAAGAGCTGCTGGATGAAGATGCATTGTCTTCCCATGCAATATATGCCTTTCTTCCCTATCTAGCTTTGTAATTCTTCTTTTCAGTGGTCTTTTCTTTGTTAACCAGATTTGGACAGTCTGCTTTCATATGTCCATGTTTTCCACAACCAAAACAGGTTAAATTATTTGAATTTGAATTATATTTTTTATTATACCTTTTAGTTTGCTGATTCTTTGTCCTACTCTTCAGCTTGATGAATTTATGGAATTTCATTGTTAGCAGATTGAGATTCTCAGTATCACTATCTTCTCCTTAGCTATGCTCATTGGTTTCAACTTCTCAACAGATTCCATCTCTTTCAACCTCGTCATTTCCAATTCATGCTCTCTCAATTGCCGCTGTAGTGAGAGTTGTCAAATCTCTGGTCTCTGAAATTGCAGTCACCTTGGGTTGCCAACTTCTGTCCAAACATTTGAGAATCTTTATAGTCAACTCCTCTTTGTTAAATTGTTTTCCAAGTCGGATCAAGTGATTTACTATATATGAGTGAATCTCTTTTGCACATCAGCAATTGACTCTCCTTGCTGCATTTTGAATAATTCATATTTTTGAATTAGCGCATGTTTTCTAGCCCATTTGATATCAGTAGTGCCTTCATGAGTGACCTCAAATATATCCCACATCTCCTTTGCAGAAATACACTGTGAAACCTTGAAAAACTCATCCAGATTCAAAGCTGAAGTGATTATGCTCTTGGCTACACAATCATAATGAATACGTTTATTTTCGACTTCAATCAATTCATCATATGGCTTTGCAACAGATATACCATTCACAATAGAAACTAGAATGTAAGGTCCATTCACTATTGCATTCCATATACCTCGATCAATAAATTCAATAAAAATCTTCATTCTCACTTTCCAAAATTGGTAATTAACCCCAGAAAACATGGGTGGCCTATGTATAGAGGCTCCCTCAACAAAAGGAAACTTGTTCATGGATCGAAAAACTTGACTAAGATTCAAGTCCTAGCTCTGATGCCAATTGTAAAATATGTTTTGGCCAAGTTCAAGAGAGGGGTAAATTGAACACTTGAAAATTTTCACAAATGATTATGTTTAGTGTGAAGAATGAATTATTTTTATTGAAAACTGTTCAAGATGATATCTAAAGCAAACAACAAAGGTTCAAAAATAGTTCCAGTACAATATTAGAAAATCAAACACAATAAACTAAAAACAGAAAGCAGTTCTTAAAAACACAGTGTACAGTAAAAACAATTATTAAAGATTATTTCAAGAAATCAAAGAATTTGATTAAAATCAATTTTGTAACAAATTATATATCAAGAAACCTTTTATTAATCAACACAAACTAATTTTAATATATGAAAACTGTTTTCAGTTAACAATTGTAGCAAGTCAATTTTTCTGGAAAAATTAACTGATGAACAACAATCTCAGTGTATTAGAAAGACATTTCAAGTTCAGGAAAGATTCAATTAAACTGTATTCAAATAAGATATATGTTTTTAAAAAATTATTTAGAATGTTATCAGAAGGTTAATCAAACTGGTTTTAAAGGATTCTGAAAAATCAAGAAAAATAGCGAGATATATCAAGAACAGTCAAGAGAGGGGAAAAGAGAACAAGACACATCAATTTATCTTGGTTCACCCTTCCACAAGGGCTACGTCCAGTGCCTTACACCACTATAAGGATTTCCACTATGAAAAAGATCTAATAGATCAGTTTACAACACAATCTTGCAACCCACAAGAATACACTGCACCTTGCAGAAAACAATCCGCTGAAACCTACAGCAGATCTAGAACTATACAGTATCCACTGTATAATCCAGAAAACACCTAACTGAACCCTTCAGTAGGCTCACAACAGTACAGTACCCCCTGTACACACAAAATTACCAAACCAGGTAATTTAATACAGAATAGACTTCAGTATAAAGAAAGATTTGAGACAACCACAATGGCACAAGCACTTCTATACAAGAACAAATTGCAAAAGTAATAAGACCAAGAATATATATAAGGCTTATTCAGAATGATCAGATCAGCAATATAGCAAAAAGTAGTCAATTCAAAGCTCTAGCAGTATTCAAAAAACAGTTCTTGAAGAGCTTTTTGAGTGATCTTGATCACAAAAACTACTAAGGAGCTTTTTCTCTCTCTTGGAAAACATCAGAGCACTTGATTGGAAATGATTCAGAATGATTTCGTACGCTTTCAAAAGTTCACGCCAACTATTTATAGACAATTGTCATTTAAAATTCAGTCGATTGTTTTGTCAAATAGTCGACTGTTTTTCTCCAGTTAGTTAAATCAAATTTGAAAACATAGAGCTTATCCTTGATTGAAAATGCTTATAATGCTGAATTGAATCAAACTTGCCACACAACACACAATCCTAAACTCTAGACCGAGCCTTTCAATATTCATGAATTCTTCATGCAGTCCACATATGATCACAAGGTGATGGACGAAGGCCCAACCAAGGTCTAATCATTAGATCCATGACCAAACACATTGAAGCTCAGGAGGAGTCAAAGGCACCAACAGACATCAAGATGCTGACAACTCTAAGCTTTAGTCGAAAATTATAAAAATGTCGTAGAAAATTTTCCTTTGTAAAAATATTATAGAACATATTTCTCCTTTGTAAAAATAAACCCTAGGTGCCTTAGGATTTGTAAAGGCACTTAGGTTAGGTTTTTAAAAGCATCTAGAAGCTATGCCATGTGGCGCCTTCTCAACGGAAGAGAATGAGGCGCTACGGTTTGGGAGTAGCTTGCTCCACAAGCTAGGTTATCCTAACCCTAGTGTGTGGTGAAAGCTAGGGTTTCTAACCCTAGCTTCTTCTACACACTACTTTAGCTTGCTAGAGAAGGTACTAGCTTTTTCCTCTTCTATAAATAAGAGGTTTAGGAACCTCCATTGTAGACTTGATTTTGAGTAATGATATGTTGCCCAATTTTCAGCACAATACCTCAAGTTTCACATTGAGTTTCTTCTCTTAGAAGCTAGGAACTCTCTCTCTTGAAGGTTGGCCTAACCTCCTTCAAGGCTTTCACCATCTACTTCACCATCAACCTTCTTGCATGATTTCTTCCTTGTATTTCCATGGCTTCCACAATATGAAGGAGTTCATCCATTTCTTCCATTTGGTGCCTCAAGGTTTCACCAAGCTCAACCTCCATTGAAGCTTGCGCAAGAAGCTAAGGCACCTAGGAACTCCTCTATCACATGGTCTTGAACTTCATCACATGACTGGTCTAACAATAGTACTAAAATAGAGCATAAATGACTTTAATGATACTTTCGGTATTTTGAAAAAAATTGTAAGTGCAGGTCACAATTTATATGGTTATATAATGCAGAAGTAAGTGCCTTATGTTTAATATCATTTTTTATAGCTCCATCATCTTTTATTAAATAAATTTTGGGCTCAATTTATTGGTCCATCAGTTTCACTATTTCACTATTTTCATTCCCTTCTTTTATTTTACACACCGACTTGTTTCTTTAGAAATAATAATAAAGTTGGGCTTGTGGATTTGGCCCAACACTTCTACAAAATTTTTTAATTTTAATAGCTCCAATGATGGAGGAGCTCCTAGGTGCCTTAGCTTCTTGCGCAAGCTTTAATGGAAGTTGAGCATGACAAAAATTTCTCTACAGTTCTCCTTTTGTCTTAAAATTTTGACCACAATTCCACAACAGCACAAGGATCATCCACAAAAATTTCAGAAATTTAGGACCAGTACTGTCTTCACAATGAATCCAAAACAGAGAGCTTTTTTCAGTTCAGTAACTCAGTTTTTCCAAATTCAGTAATCTTCTGGCAGCAGTATTTGTAAAATTTATCACGGTCCGAATTCTTGGAATTCGGTCATCAAATTTTTATCATATGTTCCCAACACATCATGCTCAAGTCATACAAATTTTGAGATCCAAAAGGTCACGGAGTTGTTCCCGGTAAATAAAAAACAGAGACATTCTAACACTGTCTTTAGTAACTTAATCAACAGTGAGCATTTGGCTTTTACAATTTATCATTTTTTCTACAAATCGAATTAGAATGCTACTTTTTCACGGTATCTTTTATACATCTCAAAGTAGCTTTACAAAAATTTTTAATTACAAATACACAATACTCTGTTTCCAGTGACCTTAATCAGCAAATAATAGTACAGGAAAATGAAACCTATGGATTCCAACGAAATTTAGAACAAACTACAAGACATATAGGATTGATATGACTCAAGAAAACTCACTAATGATCTAATAGTAAATTAAAAGAACTCAAGATTGAAAACTTAAAAGGAACACAAAGCATATTATGACACAAAACAACAAACACATTTTGTTCACAAATTTCAACATACACAATTTGCACAAACCTACTCTACAAGTATTAACCTAAGGAGTTTATGACAATATGAAATCACACATGACTTTGACATATACTATGGATCATAAAAAAAAATCTAGGACACAATTAAACACATTGAACCGATTAAAATCAACAAAGACTCAAACAAAATAAAAGATAGCTTGCAACACACACAAGAACACCTAAACAATGTATTTTTGGAAGGTTCAAGAAGATTGATGCTATTTGAACTGTTTAAACTCAACAACACAACAATTAATCAGTACAAAACAATCAAGACATGTAAAAAACAGTGGTATACAACACAGACAAGCTAAAACAAAGTGAAAGGATCAAGAACTTAGCTCTTGAAGACCAAAGCTCTAGATACCAAATGATGGAGGAGCTCCTAGGTGCCTTAGCTTCTTGCGCAAACTTCAATGGAAGTTGAGCATGATGAAACCTTGAAGCACCAAATAGAAGAAGTGGATGAAACTCCTCATGATGCGGAAGCCATGAAATGCAAGGAAGGAAGCGTGCAAGGAGATTGATGGTGAAGTAGATGGTGAAAGTCTCAAAGGAGGTTGGGCCAACCTTCAAGAGAGAGAGCTTCTAGCTTTTAAGAGAAGAAACTCAATGTGAAACTTGAGGCAATGTGTTGAAAATTTGGAAGCATAGCATTACTCAAAATCAAGCTTACAAGAGAGGTTCCTAGACCTCTTATTTATAAAAGAAATGATGAGCTACTTAGCTTCCCATGCAAGCTATCTAGGTAGGGTATGGGAGAAGCTAGGTCTAGAAACCCTAGCTTATAAGACAAGCTTCTCACCTTAGCTTATAAGACAAGCTTCTAACCCTAGCTTCTATGACAAGCTTCCCAAACCTAGCTTGCACTCCAAGGCTCTCATAAGGTGGTGACAAGTGGCACTACTTGGACTCCTTGATTAAGCCCAACATTATTTTTGGACCTCAAGGCCCAAACTTACACTACATGGCCCAAAAATACAAGGCCCAAATTTATTCTACTTGACCCAAATTATTCTAAACTATTCTAAACAATTTATACAAATTAGAGGACTTCTCCTTAATACTCTATTTTCTCCATAGGAATTTCTTCATGTTTATATTTGGGCCTGAGCAGCTGATTAAAAGCCCAAATAGGATGAGATGGGCCCAATCTTCTAGAAAGCTCTTAATTCTCCCTCTGACTCTTTGTCCTTTTTATTCATTGATTAATGTCGTTGGGGCGTACTCCGTCATACAAAGCTATGATTGTCACATAAAATACTGAAGTAGTACAAGAAATGTGCAGTTTTGTGAGCAGAGTAAAAATTCATGACAGTTTAATAGAAGTTTGAGTCAAACTTCTATCTTCTACCTCTAGACTGGAGCGAGCAAAAACTTATTGTTTGCGAGACCATCAATATATTAACTTTGGACCAACAAAAATAGTTTTTCTTGAAGTAGAGTGCCTATCATCAACGTCCAATACCCAATCAATATCACAAAATACTTGTAACGATAATGGGTGATCAAGAGGTGCAAGTTGAAACTATAATCCATAAGAAAAAATACCTTTAAGATATCATAATATGTATTTCACCACCGTCTAGTGAGAATCAAGAGGTTTAGTAATATGTGTTTTATAAAGTAAGTCTCAAATGTATTTGGCTTACATCATGATAATAGACTTATCAGGTAAATACTTAATTTTAAGACCAAGAAAATAATCATGTTGACAATAAAGATGAAAATGGATGACCCTTTTTTATCAAAATAATAAAACTGAAATCCATTAAAGTGAATATATTGTTCCATATTTGAACTAAGACCATTTAGGTATGCTAAATTTACCTTACAAGATATGATAGACAACATTATTTGACAACATTAGTCAATGGAAGAATCCCGATAATATTATTAAGACGTTTATACCATATCAATACGAATTAGGAGACATAATGAATAACAAATAAGATTAATCTAGACTGAATATAAGTGGAAGACAAATGATAGAAAATAATCTCTTACAAGAGAAAGCAAGAGAACGATAAAAGATATGATACTCTGATTAAAAGACCACTAATGATCATTTCTTTTCACAAGAACACTTACAAAAACATAGATTTCCTTATAAATTTATTGTAATATTTTAAGACTTTAATCTATAACATCAATACGTCCACTTATTAAAATAATTAAAAAATTTGTTACTACTAAAAATTCTCATATAAAAAAATAAAACAACTGTAAAAGAATAAACAACCTAAATTAAGATTTTGATCTGTTTGTTTTAATTTATAATTAATTATTATCTTTTCAATGTGATGTGATGGTAAAAGAAAAAAAATGCAATCAGTGTATTAAGACATTTAGAGAAAGTATACAGAATTTTTTTTAAACTAAAATTATAATACTAAACAAATACTTTTTATTGTATGTAATTTTCTTAATTTAAATAAATTAGTTGTTACACATAATACTTTTTTATAATTTAGTTTTGGTTAATGATCGTATAAGTTTAAAAATCTTAAACTTTCATTCTAAATTTTTTATAAAGTCAATTAATAAAAGCTCTTTTTCTATACATCATTTATTACAGATAGAAAAAAAAGATAAAAAATATTTGTTTATTTTTAATTTTTATAATATCAGTCATCTTAATTACTACATAATATTTATAGGCTACAATATACTATTGATTTTTCTATTTCTTTCAATTTATAATTTTGATATTTTTATTTTATTTGATTTTCAAATTATTGATTTTAGGTTGATTATGCAAATTAAGATTTCGGTATCTAGGTCTTCAGGAAATCTAAATACAGTTTTTATATTTTGTACAGTAACTAGCATCATGTTATAAAGAGAATAAAAACATGGGAGCATGTTGACGCCCATGTTGCAATAATTTTATTGCAGAGAAAAATAAAAAAATATTTTAATAATACCAATACACAAATTTGCATCATAATAAACCATGAAATATATATAGTAAAAAAGTTCCTAAACTTATTTTAGTCGTCCGTCAATTTTACTATTTACCCTTCCTTCTTTTATTTTATACACATATTATTAATAAATGAAGAACCCTAAATTATATTTTAATCTAAAGACGATATTGTTTTTTAAATGTGGTATAGAAGTGGAGGAAGAATTGATGGAGATAATGAAAGAATCACTCATTTTGGTTTTAGTGTTAGAAAATAAAGTCTTCGGTAAATTATTTGTTATATAAATAAAATAAAATTAAAGTTAGTATCTCATAAAATAAAATTAGTTTATATTAAATATACTTTATAACAGTTCCTTTATGACTTCTTTAAAGTTTTATTTTTAATTTATATATAAATTAATATTTAAATTTACTATTGATTTTTGTATGTTTTCTTATATTAGAAGTATTGATTGTGAAATTCGTATATTAGGTATTAGAGTTAAAACAGGAACATACTAGTAGAAAAATAGCTTTCGTCGTCGGTTCTGAAAGGTTTTTTTCGTTGGTTTTTCATCCGAGGTTGGCCCAGGAGACGTTGAATCAGACGTCGGTTTAACAGCCGACGTGGTGATTGGACTCACTACATCGGTTAAGACAACTAAACCGACGTGGTGATTAATATAGTAATTATTTTCATAAGTTGCACCACGTCGGTTTTGTCCCAAAAACGACGTGGTGAAGAGAACACCCACGTCGATTTTGGGCACCCAACCGACGTGGGTGTTCTCTTCACCACGTCGTTTTTGGGACAAAACCGACGTGGTGCAACTTCTGAAAATAATTACTATATTAATCACCACGTCGGTTATGGTCAAAATGGTGGCAAGTACGTTCGTTTACCATAAGGTTGTGGTTGTAACTCCAACCGAACACCCATCTCAACCAGATCTTTACGAGCATTTATTCCATCCTTTGTCTTTCCTTTAATATTTAGCAATGTCCCAATTATGCTATCACAAACATTTTTTTTCCACATGCATTACTTCTATGCAATGTCTGACATCTAACTTTGACCAATATGGAAGTTCAAAAAATATTGATTTCTTCTTCCAAATATTTTTCACACCACTATGCTTGAGGGTTTTTCCATAAGTGACTTCGACCTGACACACTCGGTTATAGACTTCCTCACCAGTTAAAGGTCGAGGTGTTGTTCTGTCTTCTTGGCAACCATTAAAAGCTTTTTTCAACATGCGGTAAGGATGATTACGTTTCAAAAACCTTCGATGACCAATGTAACATGTCTTCCTCCCATGTTTTAGCTAATGGTAACTTGTGTTCTCTTCACATATCGGGCAAGCACGATGTCCTTTGACACTATAACCACTCAAATATCCATATGCCAGAAAATCGTTAACTGTGCAAAATAACAATGCTCGCAAATTAAAATTGACCTTTTCATATGCGTCAAATACCTCGATGCCTTCATCCCATAACAACCTTAAATCTTCTATTAGAGGACTTAAATAAACATCTATGTCATTTCCAGGTTGCCTTGGTCCTGATATCATCATAGACAACATCATATATTTTCTCTTCATGCACAACCAATACAACAAATTATAAATAATTAACAAAACAGGCCATGAACTATGTTTGCTACTTAAATTACCGTACGGATTCATTCCATCGGTTGCAAGACCAAGTCTGACATTTCTTGGATCACTTCCAAACTCAGGATACAAAGAGTCAATTTTCTTCCATTGTAGTAAATCGGCAGCATGTCGTAACAACCCATCACATTTTCTTCCACTTGAATGCCATCTTAAGTTCTTCGCATCATTAACATTGCCAAAAAACCGTTTTAAACGTGGTATAATTGGAAGATACCACAATA
>Ga0209700_107035_pt1 | contig 16504 bp, 8 predicted proteins | sample SiratroredBW_FD_187528 | JGI IMG/M metagenome (GOLD analysis project Ga0209700, IMG submission 187528) | Root nodule microbial communities of legume samples collected from California, USA - Siratro red BW (SPAdes) (version 2) | ecosystem: Host-associated > Plants > Roots > Nodule | place: USA...
AGGCGCAACACAGCGATAACAGCAAGAATTGTGGGGGTGTATTGTGATTGATAAACCTCTAACACATACTAAGTGTCTTGGTTCATATAGCTTGCTATACCAACTACACTGTGTGTTAAGTTAATCGATCTAAGACTGGTTCATATAGCTTGCTATACCAGTTCTAATGCATTACATCTTATGAGACCCAAGATTATTTACTTTCTTTCTTTATTCTTTAAACATTTTGTGATATGTAAGGGATTGTTGCGAAAACAGAGTATCGCAAATCTGTTTTAAAAATCAAAAAACGATTTTGTGAACCCTAACGGCCCAAAGACGTGGAGATTTTTCCTGCAGCTGCAACATCTAGAAGCATTCAACGTGGGGGTTCATGAACGTTGGGAACAAATTTATGAACGTTAGGGGTTGTTATTGGCGTGGAAGGTGGAGACCGTTCTCCCACTACTCCTTCACAGCCCAATCCTCTCACTTTTCCTCCTCTATAAATAGAGGCCCCCCTTACTCCGAAAATACACAACACTAAGAGTTCTTCTACTTCTCTTTTTCTCTTCTTCATATTCTCTCTTCTCTCTCTTTATTCTTTCTTTAGATATCTTAGGTATTTTTGCTCTAAAGAGCAAACTTGCTAGTTCTGAGATCCTCAGTTTTCAACTGAGAAGTTCCTGTTATATCCTGGGGGACTTGCGCATTTATCGCGGATAAGTCCTTAAGGACAATGATATTTTATCACGCCTCCGGAAGTTAGTTTATTAATTTTTCAGCCCTCTTTACAACAGATGCAGGATGGCCCACGAGGAAGGTCGTCACAGGCTCGAATCGAGAACAAAGAAACGGTGTGGATGCTTCTGAATCTGCTGGATATGTGAAATAGAACTGTTTCATATTCTCTAAGCATGTTTAAAAAACTGCAATAAGCTTTTCTGAGTGGACCCAAACAATTATTGTCAAGACTCTGCATGTGTTCAGAAAGATAATTTAGGTAGAAAAAAAAAAACACTAGACAAATATATGTATCCAAAACAAAATTCAAGCAGGAATAATAAGGACTTTGATTTGAGAAAATGTTTTCTAATTTCATTTTCTGCTTTTACTTTTTTATACAAAAAAATGTCATTGTTTATTTATTTGTTGTCTATCTTCAAATATTTGTGTAAGGAACAGGGGAATCAAAGTTGTACAAAAGCTTTGAAAATAGGGAACGAAATGAAAATAGAAATTATTTTGTCAAGGTAAATAGGTTATGAGTCCCAAATTTCTAACCTTCAAATGTTAGAAAAGACGTCCTTATGTCCTGCACTTGTACTGCAGGTCAGCGTGATTAGGCTTCTTTAACTGTCCTTGCTGTTTAGAGCAAGCAGAAAAAATGACACCAATAAATTCAATCAAAAGAGTTCTTGAGTAATAATTCTATAACAAATTTGTAGAAAACACTTGAGAAAAATAGCTTTTATCACTTATAATTCTAAAAGAGTTTGATGAAGTTGTTAAGTGTTTCAACTTTTATTCTTTGCAGGAACTGGTGAATTCGCTGGAAAAGAAAATTGTGCAGGAGTTACCTACTAATGTTACTAACTATGAGTTGATCAATTAACTCATCAATCTCAGGCAGTGAGAGTGGACGGTCTCCACATTCATCACTGCACAAAGAAAAGGTCACTCACAGAGAAATTTGGCAGAAAAGGCATCAAGTTCTTGGACTATGATAACATCCCCATTGAGAACAGAAACATTTCAACCAGTTTTAATGCATATTCAATAACTACCTATAAATTTTTAGCAAGAACGCTTTGTGTTATCTGAACCCGCAAAGTTCAGCAGAATGACATTGAACACCAGGAAGTATTAGTTGATTTATTTCAAAGAATGATCCATTCGGATAGAATCATCTCTGAGCTAATTTTCCTAAACCTCCAACTATTTGTATTGTTGATTAGTTGGAGTAATAAGAATAATCTACGAGCAAATTTTTTTAAACCTCCAACTGATTTTATTGTTGATTAGTTGGAGTAACACTTATTAACCAATAAATTATTTACACTTGATGAAATTAGTAAAAACATTTATTCAGTACCTCTTTGTCTTCTTGCTAAAATAAATACAAGTCATTACCAAAAAAATTTGTCTTGTTCCAATTCACCAGTCACGGACATTAGACATGCATGGCAATTGTAAGGCATGGAAAAACAAAGCAGGGTGTTATAGTCACATCTTACTTTTGCAATCCCTCCTTGGGAAGTCACTTTAAGGAAGAGGCTATGCAAATCTAATTCTCTTCCTCCAACAATATGAATCCTGCAACAAATTTCAAATGCAACAAAAGTAATTAAAAATTGTATTTGTGGGAGGGGCCAAGCCTCTTCTATATATTAATCCCAGAGAATGTGTTATATATTCAATATAACATTTATTTATTTTAATTATTCCTAGCTAGCTACACTTATTTGCTTCCTGATCCTGATAAAATTACAGGAAAAGGAAAAGCAGTGGTTTCCTCGAAGATAAATGCAAAAACAAATTATAATTCTGAGTGATGACTCTAGGTAAATAAAAGCAAAACCAGCAGCTTTGAAGAACAATTAGATTAGGTCCAAAAACTTAATACAAGATTTACATCTAATTGAAAGGTCAATGGAATGACATGTATTAGATTAGATCTAACACAAATATGATTGCACAAGTCAAAATTTCCATATTACAAATAACCAAACCCTCTGCTCCTCCCACATTAGTTCATTGTTTGTGTTCTGGATGCCAGGTTTGACAACAATTTTTACAACTAAACTTTTCTCCCAAAGCTTAAGAATAGCACATGCTAGACCTTGGTGATTTCTATTTCTCCCTTCATAAAATACAAAAAAATAAATAAATTATACAAGCACAAAAAAGAAATTTAACAAGTATTGCAGTGGATAAATCTTACCTAAGACAAAATGACAAGGAAGTGATTTTTGCAAGTTTCCTTAAATTGATCATCCCTGCATTTGTCAGCCGAGGACGCATTCCTGTAGGAAGAAGCCTAAACGGTGTTTTGTAACCTGGAACTGTTCTTGGAAGTAAATCCCTGTACCCGACCATCCAACAAAATCGAGACCTAATTCATCAAGAAGTGCATTGTACTCTGCTTCCGCCTCAGTCATATTCTTAGATTGTTCTTGCTCCCTCACATATTCTAAAATAAAAAAGTCATTACCTTTCTTGTAATTAACTTCCTTCCTTGAGTCAGGCCCTTCGTAATCAATATCACGATACACCATAACACTCCCTGACCTCCATGTAACCAATCCTCGAGTTCAACGCTGCACACTACTACTAAACAGTCCATTGTTCATCAAACAAAACACAAAGTCAACATCACCAATCAACATACATCAAATCACACAACAAGTAATAATATTCTAACTTGATAGAAATGGAACAAAAACAAATGCACACTTAAAACACAGAGAACAAATCATAACAACATTCTACTCGATAGAAAAGGAAGAAAAAGAAATACACTTAAAAGCATGTGTATCGTTTCATTTAAAGCACAAGCACGATTAAATAATCTATTGACAATCCTCTCTCTCACATCACAACCACAAAACAAAAAAAGAACAATGTTTCCATTTCATAATCAAATTCAATTTCACATTTTCTATCAATCATAAGATTATTTGTATAAGAAAAAACATAGAAAGAAGACAAAACGAGAGACTAATCAAAAGGTGGAGTTCGATTCTAAGGCCAGGGCAAGAGAACCTGTAAAGTCGCCGATTTGAACAGTGCCGCCGATTTGAGCCGTGCCACACCGCAACGCGCCTTACCGCACTTCTGGAAAAGATTCGAGCTTCATATTAAGAGTGAGTTAACTGATAGCTTTAGGTTACGTGGAAAGAGAGATTGGTAACTTAGAATAAAAGAAAGAAGGTTGTGCGAAAATAAAATTTTAATCAAATGAGGGAAGAAAAGAGGGAAGGTGAAGAATCAGGCTGGAAATTGGTAATATTTATTAAAAGAAAAACTTTGCTTTGACAATTATAGGTGGAATACAATCAAATGCCTGTAATTTAATTGTACACATAGATAAGGGTAAAACAAGACTTTTCTTTTTTAAGAATATTTAGGATATTTTGTGATGAAAGGAGATTTTAAGTATCTAAATTTAAGATTTGAAACGTGATAGGAGTCCAGTGCACCCATTTGCATAAAAGATATTTAATGTGAGAGTGAGTAGTGACGTTGGGAACAATAGTGGCGAGATTCAAGAGATTTAAGATTCAAACTCACTGCTTCTCAATTTTTGATAGAATATGCTGGACAACGTTTTAGATAAAACTCCAAACATGTAAACCCTAAAAATGACTCTCATTGTCACGTTCAAATATTTTTTACACGTCATTTAAAAGTAGGTATATGCTAGATGTAGTTGTCAAAATATAACTACTCTAAACCCCCAGATAATAAACCTAAACCCCCAGATAATAAACCTCGTTAAAATTAAAATTTGTTGTAGTGTCTCCGTATACAATATAGTAATTCACTATAAAGTGTAAAATTAAGTTCAATATATTAAAAAAATTAACATAATATACATGAGGTTTTTTAATATAAAGTGTAAACCCAAGAAAATGATACAACAAGTCTAGATTTTTCATCTTACATCTTTCTATCATTTTTATTCTAAAATCTTCAATCATCTTTTAACTTGTTTAGGCTAATAAAAAAAAATCTTAAGTTGTTTCTACTAAAGACTAAATCATCCACATACAATGCAATAATTAAGATGTTAGTCATATTTTACATATAAGGTAGGTTTATTCTTACTCTTCTTTAAACCTTTTGTTATGAAATAGTTGTCATGTTGTTATATCTTGCTCTTACAACTTGTTTTAACCTATAAAAAGCTTTTTCTTAGTTTATAAGCATTCTCTTCTTGGCATTCAATCACAAAGTATTGAGGTTGTTCAACATAAACCTCTTCTTTCAATTCACTATTAAAAAATGTTAAGTTTATTATTAAAGATCTTACATCGACTAAAAATAAAGTTTTTCAATAATTTATAAATTATTACAAGAAAAACGTAAATTACCAACTAAAATTTTTTGTGAGTAAAATGTCATTACCGACAAAAAATGTTATAGTCAATTTATCAACATATTTACTAATGAATATTGAATTTTTTGTTGGTAAATCGATTGATAAATTGACTGCGAATTTATCAACGGATCAAATATGTCAATAAATTAACATCCAGTTTATCGACAAATAAATTTTGTTAGTAAATTATCATCAAGTTTTTGACAGATTTATTCTGTCAATAATATCAATAATAATAATTATTATTATAATATTTTTAATAATAAGAATCCAAACTAATAATAATATATTAATAATAATCATAATATTAATAACTATTATAATTATAATATTATATATAATAATAATCATAACATAATATAAAAGTTGATATGGGTGATGGTTATTGTTTATGTGAAATTGTGTTGTGCAATTGTAATGATTTTAGTGTTTCATCATCATATGTATCTCAAACATTTGAATATGTAAACAAAGCTTTTATAACTGAAAAGTTATAATTTTCTCTTTTAAATAAAAAACTTGATCATTGCTATAAATTGTGTTGCCGGATGTTTGGAGTATTTTTCGTTCTTCACTTCGTAACTCTTAAAACAGGTTCTTATGTTCTTGGAAGAATCCATAACTCTTATATCACTTTTATCTTTTTCTATATTTCTTTCTTTATGTTTTTACTTGAGATATATTCTATAGTACATTCAAATTATCTTATAGATTAAAAATAATTTTTAGAATTCTATAATAATGTTTTAATAATTACACATATAAAGAGTTATATTAATACCACTAAATATTTTCCATGGACCTTCAATATGCATTTAATCTCCATTAAAATTCGCATTAAAAATTCTAACAACAGGTTATTCAACGTTTTGATAGGTTTTTTTGTCATAAGATCCTATGGGAATTGTGATTCATGAACCGTTCTATACGTTGAGATCTACTCTATAGGTCGTTCTTGAACATATGTGTGTGCCGATCCCAAACAGCTATAACAAGTTCATGTGTGGATCACACATAAACTCCAAAACTTTGTTAAATATGACTCTAACCACTCGTGCAATTAGTTCACAATCCATTGATTTTCTTCCTTTGTTGTTGCTATATGTTGACTATTGTATGGTCAAAGATTTTTCTCATTCTTTTGGAAAATATTTTGTGTGCTCTGTAGATATTTTCAAATGACATTTCCTTTCAAACTTGGATGAAGATGAGAGTGTTGTATTTTTGAGATGAAAAAAGTGATATTTCCAAAATATTGCACTTATAAATTTCTTGATCTAATAATTAATTATTATTGTTATTATAGTTGTTAATTATGATCATTAGAATTATTATAAGCTGCTTATCCCAATTAAATATATTATCAACTATTTCAGTGCAGGTGAATACAATATAGTAGGGAATATATTAAAAAATATTCGTGAGTAGTAAGTGATAGATTCCTTTGAAAAAAATTAGTAAATCTGAATTTGTAAACAGTTCCACGTGAAAGCTATTTTGAGTCAGGGTTCCTTTCTTTTCCGATGCAGCCATGATCGGCCAAAAGAATTTATTTGAAACAATAGTTTGCAGGCGATTGCTTCAAAGAAAGCTAAATAATTGTTGCGTAAAATAATTTTTAATTGCAGTGCGAGGGCCGCAAGATATATATTAAATAACTTATATAAACTAATTTCAATTTGTTAAAAAAATAATTAATTAATTATTCTTATTTTTATTAAAACTATTATGAATACAGTATCGTGTTCTTAGGTACTGTATTTAACCATTTCTCCAAATATTCTCTTCCATCCCACACAATCCAAAGTCAAAAGGTTCCCTAAGCGATTCAATATTTGAAGGGAGAGCCTTTTTTTAATAAAATAAGATTTTATTCAGAAATCTTTTTAAGAAGATTAATATAAGAAATTAAAATATTCTTTTAAATAAAATAATTTTAAAGTATTTTAAAGAAAAGGAAAATGGTAATAATTTCCTATAACCATCATATTCAATAAAACTCCTACCTTATTTAGTATTTAGTTTGAGAATAATTTGTTTGACTTTCATTGAGGTAGGAGATTACTAGATAGCAGTGTAGTTACAAATGGGGTAGCTCAGGAGTGTATGAGGAAAAAATTAAAAGATGTGATAGTCAAAGTTAATTATGAGAAAGCATGTGATTGACTAAGGTGATAGTTCATGTATGTGATTAACTAAGGTGATAGTTCATGTATGTGATTAACTAAGGTGATAGTTCATGTATTATATGATGTATAGGCTTGGATACCGTAGGTAGTGGATAGGCTTAATTAAGGCATGTATGGAGTCGCATCTATATTAATTAGTATTGGTCAATAGAAGCCCAACATAGGAAATTAGCTCTTCAAGAAGTCTGAGACAAGGAGACTCAATGGCTCATTTTGTGTTTTTACTAGTGGTTGAAGGCTTAGTTAGGCTGGTTAAAGAAGCAACTAAGAAACAATTATTTAAGGAAGTTAAGATTGGGAATCACCATGTAATGACAAATCTATTATAGTTTTCCAGTGACACCTTCATCTATTGTGAAGATAAGGAGCAGAGTATTATAGTAATAAAAAACATATTGAGAAGTGTTAAACTGGTATTGAAGTTGAGGATTAATTTCCACAAAAGTAAGGTATGAGGGATAGGGCTAGAACTGAAAGCTTTGAACAATCATGCATGGATCTTAATTTGCAACTTAATGCAGTGCAGTGCCCTTTTATGTACATAGGATGAAGATTGGTGGCAATCCTAAAAGAAAACTGTTTTGGAAGGAAGTGTTGAAGAACTATCCAATTGGAGGGGAAGGATGATATCCTTGGCAAGGAGAGTGTGCCTCCTTGTACTTGTCGGTTTTTAAAGCACCCAAAACAATTTGTAAGGAAATTGTAAGAGTATAAAGGAAGTTTTTATTGGGAGGGGGATTCTAAAGAGAGAAACATTACCTTAGTTAGTTGGGAAGAGATATGTAAGTCAAAGGAGGAATGAGGGTTGAGAATCAGGGATATAGGAAAGTTGAAAACAACATTACTAGCAAAGTAGGTTTGGGGACTAGGTGAGGAAGGAAAGGAATTGTGAAAACAAATTATCCAGTCTAAGTATGGTTGTGGGGTAGCATAAAAAAGAATTTAAATGATATAAGTGTGTCAACGGTGGAGGGACTTTTGCAAAAGTTGTGGGAATGGACAGGCAGAAAACTTGTTTGATAAACGCATAAAATTAAAACTTGGGTCTGAAGAAAAAAGCAGATTCTGGGAGGATGTTTGGATAAGGGACCAATCATTAGGTAATTTGTTTCCTAATCTTGTGAGTTCATATGCTAAACTAGTAAGGGAAAGGGGTTAGTGAGAGTGAGGGAACGTGGTACTGAAAAATACCATAGAGGAGGACAAATTTGCTTGGGAGGATGAGATAGTAGAGGAATTAATGCAGGTATTAGTAGGTAATACTCTCGACAGCCACGGTTTGGAAAAAATGAGTATGGTGAGAGGATAAGAGTGGAAATTTTCTGTCAAGACTGTGATAAGTACCAATTTTTTAATGTTTTTATATACTATAAATTTGAGTATTTGTAGGTTTAAGTGATCTTTAAAATATCAATCACCTCTGAATTAATAGTTTTTGGATTTACTTTGTCAATTTGAGTCATGAGTCAAAAGAAGACATTTGATCTTAATTATTGTGAATTTCAGGTGATAAGAATGAAGGAAATTAGAGTTTGGAAGTTGCATGAGAAGAATAAATAAAAAAGATTTGAAAAGAAGAGTTGTTCAAGCGAGGAAAGTTTGCCTAGACGAAAATAGTTCAGGAATGTACATAAGCTACAGAGAAGAATTCGTCCAGGCGATGTTGGAGCGAGGCAACTGCAGGCTATCTTGCCCGGGCGAGGATGGTTTCGCTTGGGCGAGATCAGTCCAGAGAGTACATCAAATTTGCGCCCAAGCGAGATGTTTTCGCCCGAGCGAAAAGTTACTTAACCTAAGCCCGATAGAACGCGTTTAAAGGAGGATTTTTGGGGTTTTAGAAAGGGGATCTGGATTTGGAGGAGCGGAAGAGTCGTCAAGAACAAGAACTATTGAGGATTCCTTGTCTTCTTTACAATCTTTCTTCCTTGGAGTGTAATGGCTACCATGGGTAGCTAATTCTTCATCTTTGGGATTGAATGTAATCTCTTGAACTCATTTGTATTTTGGTGATTTTAAATATAATATTCAGTTTCTACTCCATTGGTATTTTCATCTTGTGCTTAATGCTAAATTTTATCTTATCAATAGAGTCTTGATTTTGATTCTTAAATTTAACTGGGAAGTACTTTTGAGTTTCCTAGATGAAAATACTCAATATATTGGAATACTAGGGATAGGTTTCGATGTATTGATTGTGTATAACATCTGTTCTTAATGCTGGGTAATTTACTAAATAGTTGAGGGATAAGTGTTTAAAAAATTACCTTATGAAATTTCATATCAGAGGAATCGGTGTGAATGAATGATTATTATATGTGCATCAATAGTGAGTAGTTACTAATATTGTATTTTATTATCAATTCCAAAATATGAATTAGGGAAAGAGATGAAGTTCAATCCCAGAGTTCTTATAGATCTTATAAACTCCTTTTTATAATTGTTATTTATATTTATTGTTCTTTTATGTTTCTCGACTCAAATTATTATTAAATCATCTTGAAACTGTTATTTACTTAATGAGTTGTGAATTTGAGATTTGATAACAAAACTGTTCTCTGTGGAATCGACATCCTTACTTTATAAATCTATATTACTTGTGGCTTAATATATTTGCCGAATAAAGTCTTAACAAACTGCATATTATAAGTTGGAAAATACAATAAGGGGGAAAACTGTGGCATAAAGTCACTGCTGAAAGTGTTGATCTTAAGTTGGAGGGTACTTCTTGATAGAATTCCTTCAAAGGTGAACCTGGTCAAGAGAGGAGTTGGGTGATCTTAAGTTGGAGGGTACTTCTTGATAGAATTCCTTCAAAGGTGAACCTGGTCAAGAGAAGAGTTGGGTTGGAAGACACATTATGTGAGCTGTGTAAGGAAGATGAGAAAACCAGTAGACACTTTTTCTTTAAGTGTAAAATGGCCAAAACATTATGGTCTATGTGTAATAGCATAGAAAGTCATTTAAAGTCTTTATTGGCGACAAAAAGAATGGTGTTATTTTTGTGACCATTTCATCCAATCTTTGAGCCAACACAGTTCTCATAAAATAGAGTGGTTCGATTGGCAGGAGTTGTATTTTGGTTTATTTACTCTAATTGTGAGTTATATATATATATATATATATATATATATATATATATATATATATATATATATATATATGTTTTTGTTTTAAAATGTAATCTAGTTTAGAAGTATATTAAGTTGTTTAAATGAAATGGTACTTAACTTTTTGTTCTGGAAGGTTGTTTCAAAGTAGTACATTGATTTTAAATATGGAAGCTTAAGGTAACCACATTTTGTAAATGGGTTAAAACACATTTTTGTATTTTTTATTTAATATATTCTTATTCATAAAAAGAAAATAATAAGACGATGTATGTAGTATAAATTCGTTCTTATCCTTTATTTTGTGTTAAAACTTTTTACCGCATATACAATTAGTTTCTAATCTAATGAGTAAAGAAAATGTGATAAAGTAAAAAACGTCATTACAATATAATTTAAAAATAAAATTTATCTTCCTTATTTTATTTATAACATAATAATTATACTTTTATTTTAATATATACCACTACAGAAAAAAGTTATTTTTAGTGTTAATGAAAAATTAACACAAATTAGAAATAGTCGATATTAATTTTTGATTAATGTAAATGTTGAGTCTGACCACGAGCCGATTCTAAAATCATGGGGACTATAACGTTAACGTGGATGTAGAACAATAAACGCTAATGATATTGACTTAAGTAATGTTACAGTTATTACTATATACAAATATTAATATGTTCACCAAATTTAACGTTGATTAATCCGACTTAAAGAATATATATTTAAACAATTATTAAAACATAATGTCGGTGTAGTTGACAATTAGATAAGTGAAATATTGATCAATACTATTTTAACTTCCCTTTCGATGATGCAATGAGTTGTGAAATAAATAATTTTAAATAGGATAGGTTTGGTGTAGTTGATGGTATAATGAAAAAAAAATATTTTTTTTTATACTTTTTGGTTGTAGTTTACATTAAGAGAAAAATATAACTCCAAATCAAGTTTCAACTTTGAATTCCAATTTATCCTCCAATTTCAGTATGATACTTAACTTGTATAGCTTTTAATTTCATTTTCGAATCAAATTTCAATTTCAGTTTGAAATCAACTTTGGAAATCAAATTTCAATTTGATTATGCACTAGAGAATCAATTACAATTTATATATGGTTTGAGCTGAAACATAAGAGTCATGGTCAGTCGGAAATATTTATAAAATAATGAAAATAATCAGATTAAGTACAACATTTGTATGCAACTAGTGAATCCAATGACATATAAAACATATAAAAAAATGAGAAAATTATGACAATTAATTGTTACAAATGCTTATAACATAATCACGATGTTAGGTATCCTACTTAGATTTTGAAAACCAATGTATTACAAATAGATTTCTTTTTGTATTTTCTATGCGTGCATGTTGTGGATTTTGTCATCTACTAAGGGTAAATGTGAAATGAATATATAATAACAACCCAAAAAAATTAGAAATTCCAAAATTATAGTTTTGCATATGAGCATAGGCATGGTATCTTAATACTAAAATATGTAAGTATTCAACATATTAATTTGTGTAAATAAGAATGTATACCATAAATTAGTACTTAACATCAACAATTGTGTTATCATATGCATGATTATTCAAACACAGTACATCAAAACAAATAGTATTTATTTTACATTGAGGGTGAACTTCAGCTTAGGGATTGGTTAGCAAAGTCTAGTAATTGTTGAAGTTTCACCACTTTGTGTTTCATCGTCATTAATTTTTCTTGCATTAACTTACTTTGTGTTTCTACAGTGCATTGAATTGAAGTTGTAGTTGACTATACAAGAAGAATTGAATGGAACTTGAACTCGAATTGCGAAATATAAATAATTTAAGATAACATAAGTATAAGGGAGAAAGAAGTAGACACAAATTTATATTAGTTCACCTTATAATCAGGGTTATGTCTAGTCCTTATAGGCAAACCGCTTAAGAGATTTTTTTTAAATGAGTTTAGACGTCTATCTAGGAACAAGTATTATTACACTTCTTCAAATACAATTTTTAACACCTCTTCATAAACAAATATTATTCATCTCTCCAGGTAATGAGTATTTTGCACCTCTCCAATCAATGAGTATTCAAACTTCTCCAACCAATGAGTTTTAAAATCTCTCCAAGCAAACGAGTATTCAAACCTTTCAAACCTTTTCAGGTGAAACCCAGTCCTAATCTTCTCTTGAGATCAAGACCTCCTAACAATAAGAAAACTCTCTTAAAATAGAGAACAATCAAAGTTCATATGGTAGACTTCACATAATGAAGAATTTACTATAATTAAGCACACAAAACTCTTTCTAATTTGTTCTTAATATTAGGATGTAACAATGAATTCGCTCATAATAATCTTGTAGTATATGAATTTCTTTGTGTGTGTTCATCGTCAATCTCTTATTGTCTTTCCTTAACTTCAATGGTCTTTGTATAGTATTTGGTATGATGGCATTAAAACTTTTATGAATTCAATTTTCTTTACTGGTAAATGTCTTCTTCTTGAATGCATATTAAGTGTCTTCAATTCATTCTGAAAACTTTCTATTTATACAACAATTTTGAACATTTATACTTAATGCATGAAATTTTCAATTTATGAGTTTGGTTCTTCTATTTATTTATTCTTCTTTATATAGCAACTCTTGTTTTGATGTAATCGTTATGTCATTATCAAATAATTAAATCCTTTAATTCTTTCTTTCTTAGTAGCAAATAGGAATGTTGACTTCTCCAGTATATTTGTTCATTCTTGAATCATATTTGGGATTCTTCTTTGTATCTTGTCTTCGTATGCTAGTCTTCTTTGATTTGTATTTTCATAATTTTCTTTTCACACTATCTCAGCAATTCCGTAGACACTTAATAAGAATTATTTTTTATGTTGTATTATGTGTGTCTTTGAATGTTTCTCATAATGCTTTAATCCATTCTAAAAATTATTTAAACATAATTGACCATTTACGATTTTCATTTAAGTAAGTGAGTCAATCAAATAATCACTTTAGATATTTTTGAAACTTAATCTCTTGAATTATAAAACCTTTCAATTTTAGAGATAAATATAAATTTCAAACTTTCTAAGTTTGCTTAAATTTTGAATGTTAAAGCATTTCAAACTTAAATGAATTTATATCAAAATATATTTTTGAATCTTGTTTAAAATAAATAAACACGAGATTTTCAGATTAGAGAAAATAACATTATTTTGATATTTTCAAGAATGTCTTTAACAATTAATTAACACATATAAGAGAATTATAATTAATAATATAAAGTTTAGAAACTCCCTGATGTGAAGACTTTTATCATTTCGTTTGATGCGCTCTTAATCTTGGTTCACCTACCTAGCTCATCTGTCACTCTTAAGTTTGTATGTGTCATCTAGTGCATTTGCTGAGGGTGACCAAATGGTAGAGATTGGTCTGATGTAACCTTGCAATATCATTAGAAAAAAATTTTAAATTATCTACAAAAATTACATACGAATGAAAGTTCATATGTAAAATTTGTATTACATACAGAATTTTATATACGGATTTGTATCTATAAGTAAAATTAACATTACATACGAAATTATTTACAAATTCAAATCCGTATGTAAAATCAACATTATATATGGATTTTTATATACGAATTTGTATCTAGGATATTACATATGAATTTAATCCATATATAAATTTGTATGTAATAATCCATAATAAAAATAAGCATTAGAGACGAAATTACATACGGATTTTTATCAAGAGATTTAATTTGTATGTAAATTCGCATGTAATATAATTCATATTAAAAATTAGCATTACATACGAAGTTTTATCTAGGATATTACAAATAGATTTAATTCGTATGTAATATAATCCATATTAAAAATCAAAATTATATATAGATTTGTATCTAGGATACTACATACGGATTTAATCCGTATGTAAATTAGTCAACAAATATTGACGTTATTATTATTAATTAATAATAATAATAATAATATTAGTAATATATTATTATTATTATAATAATATGATTAATATTTTTATTAATACTATTATTATTATTAATATAATAATATTATTGTTGTCATGAATATTAATAATAATATTAATTATTATTATCGTAATTATTTTTATTAATATTAATATTAGCATTATATACCATTTCAGCAGTGATCTTGGTTAAAGATTTTTCCAAAACAGTTTGTGTACAAAAAGGTCTTTAAAAGATTTCAGGCCAGAAAATTAAATTGAATTTTAAAACAGTGAGTTAAAATATATCAAAACTGTGTCACATCAGTTTTGAAAGTAGTGAGGAGGAAAAACCAGTGAATTAATTTGCTGAAACAGTTGATTAAAAACCAGAAATGAGATTAAAAGCATATTCAATTATGTTTAACCAATTATATAGAATTTTGTCAACCAAAAATTATGTGAAAGTCAATTATTATAAACTGTTTAGAAAAAACAATTGATAGAATTCACATTCAGTCAATTCTTTTTATTACCAAAAACAAGTTCTTAAGTTCTGCCCAAAAAATTCATCGATTGATTTTTAATTTTAATTAGTTGTTTATACTAGAAAACTAGTTTTAATGAAGAAGTGACACACAATTCAGAATGGCACAAAATCAAAAACAATACACAAGATTTTTATATCTCGATTCACTCTTTTTTAAAAGTCACATCCAGTTCCTTTGCAACTTTAGCAAAGTTCCACTAAACACAAACAAATTCAAGTCAAAACTCAATCTTTAACCTTACTTGATCCAGAACCCTAATGCAAAACCCTATTACAAATATACAACGAAAATACTATCCAAATAAAAATACAACATCAAACACACTTAAACACCATATCTAAATATAAAATAAGAAAAAAATTACAACAAAATGAATTACAATCAAAACCAGTACTAATACTACAACAAATATAAACCAAGACAGAAGGATAAGGCTTCCTGGAGTCAAATTCGGCTGCAAGGTGCTTAACTTAGTCAAATACAAGGAAGAATCCCTCCAAGATTGAGACCGAGATGAATCTTTTGATAAATCTTGATCAACTTCTCCAAAACTTAAAAGCGTGTTCTCAAAAACTCTCTCTCGGAGCAGTGTAGAATTCACATCCAAGTGAAATCAACCAATAATATACCGTGTCATTTTCATTTTTCCCTTAACACAGTATTTTACAACCAATTGATACGATCACTATGACCATATTTTGGTTGAAATCAGCATCATTAGGTCTATCGTTGAAGTCAATAACTTACAAGAAGAATCACTCCAAAACTATTGTCAAAAGTCTTTAATAATCATTGTCAAAACCTGTGTACAATAATAATAATAATCTAATTGTGTCCAAATTTCTTTTGTTTTTTTTTTTATTTTTCGTATTTTGATATTTCTTTATATTTATGGTTATTCTCAGAGTTTTTGTTTGTATCTTCCCTACATTCTGTATCTTCTATATATTTTGTTTTGGCTAACCAAAATCTCTAAAGAAAGAAAATACTTTCAAAAGAGTAAACAAGCTTTTTTTCTTTTTCAATGAAAACATTAAATTGATTATGTATATAATTTTATAATTTTCGAACTTACCTAAACAAATTTATAAAATTGACATGGTTATCATCACTGTAAAATAGTGAAATGCCAACTAGATTCAGACTTGTTAGGCTTGTTGATCAATTATATGCAGCGTATCAATAATTAATATATTGAAAAAGATAAAGAGAGGATAAAACACATAAAAAGAACAAACCGAACTTACCTAGATATCATTGTTTATATTGGGAAAGATCATTGTTTATGTTTCTCAATATTTTATTGGCAGCAATAGTCCATCTAACGACTGAGCCCTAGTAATCTTAGAGAATGTCAGAATGACCACAATTGCATTATTAATTCCATTTGAACTAGACTATGCATGGTTTCAACCTGTATTGGTTCTCCATAACATTTAAGAGCAGAAACGTACATAAAGAGATTAGAGAAAGGGCATTGAACACAAAGTGGTGCAGTGTTTAGAGAAGTATAAAAAGGTGATGGTTGAAGCAGTATTATTATTGGGGACAAACAGGTAGTGCTGTATTTCCTCTTTGCTTTAGGGGTTGTGCGATTTTTTTTTTCTTTAATACAGTATAGTAT
>Ga0209700_107037_pt1 | contig 16492 bp, 12 predicted proteins | sample SiratroredBW_FD_187528 | JGI IMG/M metagenome (GOLD analysis project Ga0209700, IMG submission 187528) | Root nodule microbial communities of legume samples collected from California, USA - Siratro red BW (SPAdes) (version 2) | ecosystem: Host-associated > Plants > Roots > Nodule | place: USA...
TTGCAAAAAAAAAAAAAAAAAAGAGTATCAAATAATTATCAAACTAGCAGTGTTCACTAATAAAATTTGGATAGTAAAAATATATTCATTACCATCTAATCTAAGCTTAACTTTAATAACAACAAAGAAACAAAATCCCAAAACTGCATGCCATTAAATGATAAAAAAGCTAAATGATCTTATAAATAACACAGTAGTTTGAAAAAACTGAACAAAGAAAATAGCCAGGGAAAACAAAGACAAGATAATACCTGGCAAAGATTGTAATCAATGAAGTTTTTGCCATTTACCAAGCACCTACAGAAAATATGCCATGCCATTTCACATAGCAAGCATCTAAGTTTTTCCTTTGTTCTTTGTTCAACATTGACAGCGTTTTTAACAACATTCTCAGGCAAAGAACTGGAAGCTGGCTGCTTTAAAAACCCACCCTGTGAGGAGAATCTTGGCATTCTTAAGTCACTATGTGTATTTTCTGGCAACTCTGGAGCAAGTAGACCCTCATCTTTGAGTAATTTGCATAGAAGAAACCAAAAATGGTGTAGAGTGTGAAACTTCAACAGAACAGAATCCAGTTGCACCTACATAGATACACGCTGGGATTAGTAAAACTGGAAATATAAAGGGAAACAGTCAAGACAAAATTCATTTTACAGCAACTCAATATTTCACAGGCATTGGACACAAATTCATTGGACATAGAACAAACTAGTCGTCCAGTGCAATAGGATTTTGTGAGAACACAGACAGAATTCTGTTGCAATTAAGTTGACTTTTGCAGTTGCCTTGTGCATTTAATCAAAGCAGATTCTATTAAGAACTAAGCCACTAACATTCCTCATGCTGGAGGCGTCAATATGTCAGTATTATTAGATATAATATTCTTTTGTCAATAGTCTGTTAAGTTCCTGTCAGCTATAGCTGTGTAACATACTGCCGACTATCAGAAATCAGTAGTCTATGGATACATGTCCGTTATATTCTCCATTAGTAATCCATTATACAAGTTTCAGAAACCCTTTTCTGTTTTGTCTCTCTCAAAACTCTACTCTCTGGTCACACACATTTTCAACATAAATGACACTTCCCATATACTTCTCATTACATATCCAAGAAATATATTATTTCTAGTCAGCTCAAAGAATAGAGCCAGCCCCATTAGACAATTTGAATACTTAGGCGAACACATCCATAGTGATATACACCTAAAAGACACTACTGTGTGTGTATCCAATTATTTTAACATTCAAAATACACATTATACATAAAATCATAATAGTCCAAAGCAGATAATAATAGAGGCCACCCCAAAAAGCTATAGAAGGATAGCAAATAGTATAATGGTCACTATTATGTTACATCGTTGTCTTATTATATAACATAAATTTATGTATTAATATTTTTCTCTTAAATATTATAATATACTTCATAGTTTTATAATAACATAATCTATGATTATTTACAGAAAGATAAACAGTAAGAAAGCCCCTTCCCAATTGTAGTACCGTTTAAGGGTGGAGAGCTCCCAATTTGGGGATCAGGCCAAACACCCACTCACACCCTACAATAAAAACAAAACCCTAGCCTCTTTATCTTTATCATGTCAACTACCAACCCTATCTCCATCGTCTTCTTTCAGAAAAACAATTTTTTATTGCTACTGCAACTCTACAATAGGGCAGAAAAACCTGACTATATGTTGCCATCCCAAAGTTAACACCTCTGCCTTGCCAGAAGTTGCAGAAGTTTTTCCCTCCCCAGAAAACTATAAAAACTAAACACCTAGCAAAGCAATAACTACACATGCTATTGGCTACAAAAACAGCTACAAAATGTACCATGACTACCACGACAACTCTTTGAGAAGAAATAGAGCACCACTCAACTCCACTACCTTGTGATAATGGCGCTATGACATACAATAGAGAACTATGAATAAATGATCAAAAATAATGACTTTGTTATTTTTGTGTGAAGCTAGTTATCATAAAAAAAACATAAAACTTTGAGTATTGTTCCTAAAAGGAAACATTACCCATCTATAAAGATAAACTCATCTTTTTGTTTTGAGGTTGTATTTAGAGAAGCAAGGTGCTTACATTTATAAAATAATGTCTCTTCGTACTTTTTGAGAGATTTGCAAATATACAAATATTAGTTATCAATATAGATATTGTATTATGTTACTCATTTAATTTTATTAGTTTCTCTCTTTTCAAATAAACACACATATACAGCGTCTCAACTGCTATCTAACCATGTTGGAGTATCCACATCCGTGTGTAGGAGTCTCTCAACTTCATAGGAGGAGAATGCCCTTGAAGGGCATATATTTGGCCCACAGTAAAAACTACAACAAGTGTTACAGTTTCTCTCTAGGGGACACTCATGGTAATCTTAAGGGAGTTTAGGATCAGGCATGCAGAGAATAGATTGCACTGTCTCCGTTTTCAACCATTTTGCTCATGCTTTAGAAGATCCTTATCCCTGCCCTAAATCATACTTCTCCACTGACATTTCCTTACGCACAAACACACAAAACAACAAAGGGCAGACACTAACTACATTATTATCAAGAAAACATTTGCAAAAAGTATTACCAATTTCATAGCATGCTTGAGGCCCAGAATAGTAGCATACAATGAGGGTTTTTGAGAACAAAGAAATTTCAATCCACTTGAAAGACCCCGAGTGTCTGAAACTTGTTCTAAGATAGATTTTCCAAATTGTCTAACATCCTGCATGGGAAAAACAAATAAGAAAAAAAAAATGAGAATATTCATCACATTCTAACAAGGATAAACATGAACTTCAAGTTTTAGGAAAATGTTACATCATTCGGATCTAAAAGTGAAAGGATTAAGCTTTCACTCATCAATGGTTCCCAAGTCCACTGACTTCGAAGTTCTCCATGTCGTATCTGAACTAAAAAATGTGCAGTTAACCTGATGTGCAACTCCAGACAATTAGTCAAGAAATTAAAAATTGGCTTTTAACTTTGAACTAGAAAATGCTCAAACTTTATTACATAACATAAATATAAAGTGAAGCTTGCGTTAGGAACCTAATAAATGTTCTTAATAAAGGATGAGACATAGTCAACACTTCAACTGAGTTTTTTGATTTGTTTCCATCTCCACCATCATCAGATCCAGTTGGAACCTTCCACCCAAATGAAGATGAAATCTCTGGAGCATAAGATGAAAGGAAAGATCTGTTCGGAAGCACCATTTCTGCACTATTCTCGTATTCTATCAAAGGAAAACGAGATCGTGCCCAGAAAACAGCTTTGGAAAATGAAACTGGAAGGATTGAGGGATTAATATCAACTAAAACATCAACCCATAACATTGGAATGCACATCCATTCTCGGCAATCTTGAGAAGTTATTCCACTTTGAACATTGAAGTGACTCCAAGAACAACTATTATCCTTCTCTTTGCTGTCTGGAAAAGCTGGCAGACTAATATCATCATTTTCATCGTCCAACTCAATGACCCCATCTGTAATGCCACGATCAGTGCTCGGAGTTGTGCAACAATTCAGCACTGAATACATTAACGCAGTAGCATCTGAAACTATGATGGTCTGTATAAGGTCAAATGCAGGTTGCCTCAAAGAACTGTGGAGCGAGGAGTCCTTCAGAGATGACACAAGGGCAGGCCCCCTGTTGAATACAAATATTGAGAAGTGATCAGGTAACTACACCAATGAATAAAACATCAGTCCAAGTACTAGGTTACTAACTCTCGTCTTGTAGAAGATATACACTGATTTCTCATGAAAATGAATGCCTTTTCTGGGATATTAATAATATAAGTCACACTAAAAATTATTTGTACAATTATGAGTTATGTCATTATATATAATCAGCATTTTAACCATTTAATTCTATGGGTATTTTTTGAATACAATTTAAATTAATATTATTAATTACAATTAGTCAACTTAACTACTTTATTGGTTTTGATAACTTAGGTATTCGTTTCTTATATAAGACCAGAAGTAGTGTATCATAAATACATAGCTTTGCATTGAATCTCAATCATATTATATATTGTAAATAAAGGTTTCTTAGAATAAAAATATCCTCGTGATCTCATTCTTAGGAAAAAAATATCATTAGAATCTTCATATTTATTCATGCATAGTTTGTTTCCTTATTATAGAGAGATTGTACAAATTAAACAGTTTAGAATTTAATCGATTAACAATAGAATTATTTCTTGTTTCCTGTGTAATTCAAGTTGGTGTCAGAGCTTTTGATGCTAGGAGCTCAGTTCACATTGGTATGCAAACAACGAACCAAGGATGTGGACAACATATACAATTCATTAACTTGGGAAATAAGATAGTATTTATAGCTAAGCTCCACCAGAGGAGATAATTGTTAACAGTGATTAATAGCTTTAATTAACTATACAAGAGCTAGTTGTTAGCAGTAGCTAACAAAAGTAACTACATACATACACAACCCAGTACATACTCTAATACCCACCCTCAAACTCAAGGAGAAGATTTTTCAAAAGAAAAACTCATCACATTGAGGTTGTCTCTAAGAAAAACAAAGCGCGCTGAAGAAAGTGATTGGGTTAGCACACCTGTCGACTGATCCAGGGCTGGAATATGATAGATGAAAAGTTGCTTGGCCAAATCCTTTTCTTGCACAAATTACACATCGATCTACATGTGTTGGTGCAGCTATGGAACACAAGATTATGAGAAATAGACACAGCAAAAGTGGTTGGGTTAGCACACCTGTCGACTGATCCAGGGCTGGAATATGATAGATGAAAAGTTGCTTGGCCAAATCCTTTTCTTGCACAAATTACACATCGATCTACATGTGTTGGTGCAGCTATGGAACACAAGATTATGAGAAATAGACACAGCAAAAGTGGTTGGGTTAGCACACCTGTCGACTGATCCAGGGCTGGAATATGATAGATGAAAAGTTGCTTGGCCAAATCCTTTTCTTGCACAAATTACACATCGATCTACATGTGTTGGTGCAGCTATGGAACACAAGATTATGAGAAATAGACACAGCATTTTGTGTCACGGAGAAGAATTGGAATAGTGAGTGAAACTTTCAATTCAATGGGCAAAGCAAAAATCGATGTCAATTCAGTAGAAGTTTGAGCCAAACTTTTGTACTGAGCTCCAATGCTAGAGCGAGTAGTAACTTCCTACTTGCAGGAACATCAAGATATTAAACTAGGACAATGATAGATGGTTGCCCTGAAGTAGAACATTTGTCATCAACCTCACAATCAGTATAATGAAAGGCTTTAAGTGACATAGATCACGCTAGAGATGTAGGTTGAAGATGTAGTCCTGAGACAAAGTACCTTTAAGTTACCTTGGAATCTGTTTAACATCAACCTGTTGAGATTCCAATGGTTTCGCCATAAATTGACATACTTTGTCAACAGCAAAGCTGATTTTTGCTCGAGTAAGAGTGGCATATAGCAAAGCACCTACCACTAAAAAGTATAGAGTAGGATCTAAGAAGATATCAACCCCAAATTTAGATAACTTGCAACTAAAACCCCAAGGGAACAAATAGAATGAGCTTCTACCAAAGAAGAGATCCCAACTTCAAATCCAAGAGGTTGGGCCATATAAATTGATTCTTCAAGTAGACCATTCAAACAAACATTATTTACATCCAGCTGAAATAATTTCCACCCATGTGAAAGAGAAAGAGTAGGAATAACTGATTTTTACCACTAGAGAAATGGTTTCGTGAAAATGAAAATTGTGCACTTCATGAAAATCCTTAGCTACCAACCTTTGCATCCAATAACTTGTCTATGAGGAGGTAAACAAACTAAATCCCATGTATTTTGCTTAAAAAATGCATCATATTCTTGATGCATTGCAGCAAGACAATTAGCATCCTCAAGTGCTTTCTTAGACATTTTAAGTTCTAAATGAGTAAGGAACAAGGAAGGATGAATTTTGGGCTGATGAATAACAGATTTAGGCTGAGTCTGCATAGGAGGGGCATTGACAACTGGAGCTCGATTAAGGACAAAAGCAGGCTCAGAAGAGGACGGATCAAGGGTAATAGGTGGTGGGTTGGAAGGTTCAGGTGTGAGAGAAGGTACAAGTTGAGGAGTCAGCTAATTGTCAAGTGGTGTAAGATTGGTTTAAACTAAAGTAGAAATTAAGATCATAGACTGAGTTAGACAAGGTAGGAAAGAGATCAGCATAAAGAAAATTATGTTCACTAAACAGAATAGTTTATATATATATTTTTCTAGCGGATGAATTTATAGCCCTTGTGTAAGAGAGTACCCTAAGAACAAACATTCCTCAGATCTAAAATCGGGCTTGTGAAAGTGATAATGTCTTAGTACTGTAAAACAAACACATCCAAAAGCTTTGAGGAAATGAAAGTCACGATTATTATTCAAAACAGTAGTATAAGGAATGGCAAACTTAAGAGAAGTTGCAGGCAACCTGTTAATAAGATATACAGCAGTTGTAAAAGCTTAATCCCAAAATTCTAAACGAAGATAAACATGATGCAGCAAGATGAAACCCCAATCAACAATGTGTCTATGTTTTCTTTCAATTAAACGAGTACAAATCTAAGTTGTCTCACTCTAGAGTGAGTCTAGTGATGAAAATAAGTGTGAATCTCAAACCACACTTAGTACAATTGAGTTGAACTAAGAACACAAGCAAGCACTGAACTTGATAAAGACGATTGGAGCCATGTGAGAAGCAATTTCAAAAAAGATAATGCATGTGAATCAAAGGAGAAACAACAAATTGATGAAGGTTATGCACTTTGATATCCGGTTCAATCTTCTTTCACTGCAGCTAAAAACATTTATCATCAAGCTTACAATAATTTTATGAGAAAATGTGGCCAAAGCTGCCACTGGAACTGAAGAAGTTTCACCATCAGAACTTGTGGCGAAAGCCATGAAAAAAGAGTCCAGAAACTTTGGATACCATGTAGAGAAAAATGAATTTACTTTTATTATGTAAAAGTTAAAATGATACAAAAGATATTGAGTCTTTATTTGCATAAAACTATTTATACACATAGCTAAGTTACAAGTTAGTTGTTTTGTAACTGTACAAGACAGTTACACTGACCATAAAAGAAACTAATTATTGCAACTGCCAAACAAACACAATTACACTTACAAGAAAATAAACCAACAATTGTAACTGTCTAACATAAACAATTACTGACCAAAGATAAACTAAAAAAGTAGTTGACACTAAGAAATTCATACAATGTGGAAGATTACACTCTCATGAGGAAAACATGCACACCCAAAGGCCTTGAGAAATTGATAATGTCGAATCTTTTGAAAGATGGTAGGATAATGAAACGGTTATGGAAAATGGAGGATAATATGTTTACTAGGTGTACCATACGGCCGACCGATAAGTATTTTCGATCGGACTTCGGCATTGCATCTATGACTTCGGATAGCCATCTTACATTAAAGGCATGCGTGGCACGAGGTAGTTTCGTCATAAGAGAAAATACTGCAGGTAAGTACAAATCATAACCAACATTGTATAACTAATTTCTGTTATAAAGCATAACAGAACAGGATGGACCCAAAGCTCTTCAGGCCCAATATAATGCCTATAAATACAGGCTCAATCACCTTAAGCAAGGTAACTCTCACTTAAATTACCTGCACCCTCCACCCAATTCTAACTTGAGCGTTGAGTGCCTGCAGGACCCCCCTTCTGGGACGGTGGAATTTGGAGCATTCGGAGCACCAAGGAACAACTTTCAGGACCAGTAGAGGAGCCACCGTAGAAGATATTGTTGTTGCTAGAGCCGGTCCTTTGCGATAACACTAGGTATGAAAGGTATGATCCTAATAAGTGAGTGCATAACTGTTTGAGATGATAGAGTGAGACGCATTTCAATATTTAACAATGCTTGCACTCAACAACTTCGTTTGGGTGATGCCCATGGGCCAGTGAGGCCAGACAAGTCTACATACAACGCCAAAATAGTTACAATGATGCATAGAAGGCTTAAATTCATTGCCCAGTTTGTTTTTAAGCACTTTAATTGGTTTGTTCAGTTTTAGATCAATAAGTGATTTGACTTGTTTAAACATGGAAATTATTTCAGATTTATGTTTGACAAAGTAGATACAAGCTAACTAACTCTTACAAGTTGCTGACTCCAGCATTTGAGTGAGTGTTGAGTCAGCCCAACACTTATACACAAGTAAAGACAACTGTACAATACCAAGTACAAATTCAATAAAAAGAAGGGGTTCTGACTTCATACCACATATGTGCACACTCTAAGGGAGGACAAGGTGGGTTCATCTCGTAACCTCGGTGTACAATAAGAAGTGCTATCTGCAAATACAATCTTATATATAGCATTATAGCAATGGTAATAAGCCAAAACAACTTGCAGTATCAATTCTAAAAGCCAAACAGGCAACACGTTTATGTGCATCCATCATGCAAAAATCTAAATGTAATAACCTGACATGCCAATTTTCTTGTTAGAACGCTGAAGTTACTGCTCACTGGCACTTGATGGAGCAAAAAATAGAGAAAATACCTACGCTGCTTTTCAAGCTCTCCATCTTGCAAAGCTTCAAGAGACTGTAACATGGGATGAAGTATCTCAATAACGTCAATAGAACAACAACCCTCCTTCTCCCAATACACATACAACAAAGAAGCAACCCAAATCACCATTCATACATGCCTGTAGAAAAGGTTGGAATAGACCAAAAATATCTTTATGGATTTTTTCATTGCGAGTATGGAAGCATTGACCAAATAGAGTGTTCCGCATTACACTTGGAGACAATGTAGACCTTAACCAAAGCTTACAACCTCAAACCAAGCCAAAACAACAAAACAAAAAGTTAGCAAAAGAAATATAAATGAATTAAGAAAACATGGAAAGAAAGGAAAAATGGCATACCAAGCATTTCAAAGAGGAGTCTCAAGCAAGTAACAGCATGTGAAAATTCAAGTGAATCACCACTAATATGATTTAGTACAATATCGACAAAAAAGGGATAGCGTTCCAATATCCCTTCTTCGAAAGTTGAAGGATCCAAGAAGCCAAGCCTTCACAAAGCATACATAATGATGTACCATGAAAATATTGGTAAGGAACATACTGAGCTAAAGATTGAATTATCAAATTCAAAACACACTTCTTACAGTGATTTGATACCAATCCATAAAGACACACGATCCAATTGAGTTCTTGGTGTTGAGGTCTCCAAAGCCACCGGCAAAGCGTCTGCCTCTAAACAGCCAATAAATTTCTTAAGCAATGGCTGCAAAGGTTCCAAGTCTGTCGCTCTCCTACACATAAGCAAACATAGATCGTATCAAAAAGGGGGAAAAGGGGAAACTCAATATGAACATGGTGATGAAGAAAAGACAAGAGGTTCATATCTATGATTTCAAAGGTGATACGGCAATGACCATATGCTACTATGTGTCTTCCATGTCTTTCTCTATAACAGAACAGCCTTGTTTTGGGGCAAGATAAAGATATCCATATGTACTTTTAGGAGGAATTTATAGATGCAGAGAATTTGCTTTTATAAAACCCAAGTTCAATGGAGCATCATCAACCACAATCAGTGAACTGAAACACTTTCAGGCTAACCAACAATAAGTACCTGAGTTTACCCATTGATCCTGCTAAGCGATATCCAACAGAACGAACACTTCTCTTGCAAAATAGTAATGCATAAACTCCCTGGAAGAAAATGGGTTCACTATTGAACAAACTGTAGAAGAGAATCTTCTAGCAGAAATACACAGCTGAGTTACCAGAAATAAAACATACCGGAAATTGTTGATGCCCAGACAAAGCCAGCTCATGCTTATTATCAATAGCTTCAACAAACAACTCAAACTCAGTGAATAGAGGCTCAAAATTTAAGAGGATTGGGAACATCAATACCTGTGTCAAATGAAGAATGGGAAATAAGCTGATAAACTCTAAACTTCAAATTAGAAAATCCATTCATAAAGAAAGTGGAATGAAACTAAGTTATAAGTACTACCACATAAAATATCATGAAGAGAATAATTATTTTAGCAACAAATAAAACTTACCATTTCCCAGTACAAAAATAATCAATTTGCACTTCCCCAAGAGATTTTCAATTAATCTAATAGTGAAATTTTCAATACAAAAAATATATGTAATAACATACCATGGAAAACAGAAAACCTATTTAGATGAAAAATACAGTCAACATATTTCTTGTACTAATTGAGAAGCAACAAAAATATCTATTTAGAAAGAGAAATCATAAGATGCAAGCTCAATAAATAAAAAATGTAAAATATTATATCAATCATAAGGACCTAGAAAACACACCTCATACAAAACATTAACAACTTCTGTATTATCACAGGCAGGATCATACTTTTCCCCTGCTATTTTTGTATTGATATCTCTCAGATGTAATGTCACCCTTTCACAATCAAGCTTCTGCAAGACATCGAGAAGAGGACCAATAGAGCTAGACTCATACTCCATGTTATACATGTCTTGGGCTTGATGATGCTGAGAAATGCATTGCAGGCACAGTCCCATTTCATCAGAGATTCTCTTCCATAACAGTCTCAAAGGTGAATCTTGACAATCATTTTTGAAGTAATTGTAAAAAGTCTCCAAAAGGGGTCCCATTATATCCCAAAAGCCACACCAAATGTGACTTCCACCAGGCAAACAAATTAGAAAATTATATGCATCTGCAAACCTGGCAATAATTACAGTTATTATGGAAACCACACCAAGGCTCATTGGGTATGAAACCAGCTAGGCAACACTGACTCAGTAAAAACATAACTAGTTTTTTTTTTTTTCATGTAGAAGAAAAGAATAATATAATCTAAATAATCACTTATTCTTGAGATACTCACACAAGTATGACTGACGATTATGTTTCATATAATCAATAATTTATTTGCATACTTGTTCTTTAAACTCACCGTGTTTATCAAGTGCTTATACTGCGGAGATGAGGAATGTGAATAATGCATAAGCAACAGACAGAGTAAACATCTGCTTTAAGAATTATCACTCTAAACTTATTTTGCTTCAGCAACAAGTCAAAATAATTCCCATTAAAACTAAAGTCGAAATTCAAGGGGGACCAAACATCGGCATTGCAATTCCATTATTATTAAAACGAAGAGCCAATTCTTGACTATAATTTGGATTCATTCGCGGCGCTGAAAATAAAAAAGGGGGAAATAGCGATAACCATTGTTGTTTGAGGAGGTGGAGGTTACGAAGCTTGGAGGGATCAACATGATCGTCATCGTCGTTCTCTTCTTCTTCCCCGATGCCTCTCCACCGGTCCAGTAGTTCCAGCCTAGCAGCAAGTTTGTTCGCCATTGATATGTTAGGGTTTATTCTACAGATTTTTAATCACATGAATATTAAGGCTATAACGATGTCTATTGTCCTAATTTCGAAACGGAACCTCCCAGGGACTGGACTGCAAAAGATTAGGGTGACGGCACGGTTTTTAATCTTCACTTATTCCATTCGAATGCTTCATAATTGAATTGTGTATTTTTCTCTTTTTTTTATGGTTGAATTATTATTTTTCTTATCAAAAAGAGTATTAATTTTATTCTATACTACTTTGAAACTTTTAAGTCTCAGATAAAAACTAATTAAATAGTCCCTTTTCATGGTGAATATTTTTAGTTTAATTCTTGAAACTTTAAAATCTACTATTTTCTTGATGCTTTCAAACTTAAAAATTAGTTGAAAACAGTTAAAAGAATTATCAAAGATAATTTATAAATTAATTGATAGGTTATAATTATTAGTTTATAAATTCCGATCTCGTCAACTATTTGATTAAATTACAAGTGTTTAATGAAAATGGATTAAAAGTTAATCGGTAAATATAAAAGGATATAATTATATAATTGTTATTGTTTAAATAAAATTTATGTTTACTTGATAAAAAAAAATATTATTGTATCATCGTAATTTTGTTTTTTTTATTTTTAAACCAATATTATACTTTATCTATTTTCGGAAGTTGTATATATCTTTTCTCAATTTTATTATTTTATTTAAATTCGTTCATTTGACCAATATTAATCAAAATTAAATTTTATTTATCTTTTTAGAAGTTTAGTTTATTTCTTTATTAATTTAAATTATTCATATATTAATTTTTAAGTTTTATCTATGAATAGTTTTCCTATAATGTCATGTAATAAAATATAGTTATTATGTAATAAAATATAGTTATTTCATTCTGAAATGTTAATTTTTTAATTTGATTTATATAAAAAAATTAAAAAGTGATTTGAGGAAGTCATAATCACTTCGACTTTAATTTGATATTAACTTTTTTATTTTTATTATTATTTTTTAAACTTTTATAAAATTATACGAAAGTCATAATCACTTTGACTTTAATTTGATATTAACTTTTTTATTTTTATTATTTCTTAAACTTTTATAAAATTATACATTAGACGTTTATTTATTTTTTTATTGAAAAATCTTCTTTCATAATAAAAAAAAGTATAACCTTTCATACATCTGTCCCAAATTTTATAAGTTTGTATGAATATATTTAATTGATTTTGAAACTTTTATCCCACTGTATTTAATCTTAGTCGAAATTCAAAAGATAAAAAATATTAGTTATTCAAATATTATTCTTAAGTTTAAAACATCGCATCCTAGGACAACATTTTAGGACAACATTTTATGATTGTGAAATATCTTGAATCTAACAAACTTTATGTCTTAAATCTTATAAGTCTCATTGTTTCTAAGAAGTACACCTTCTTTCTTTCTTTTAGTTTTATAATTATGGTCTTATAGAATTATTTACATGACACCCACTATAAGTGCATTTTAAGTTTATTTCCTAAATTTTTATGTGTCTAAAATTCATGCCACCAACACCTTTTTAGACTCGTAATTATTATATGAAATTTCAATGTTTGTTGACTCCTTTTTTATCATTTTTTTTTATTAACAATTTTCTTGTAATGATATTTTTTATGATGATGTTTATTGTGATGACATCTTCTATAATAGTTATAAAATCTGAGCCTTCTTCTTCCTTCTACCTTATCGTTTAACTATGATATCTTAAGTTTCTTCTCCTCCAAAGTAATGGGTTATTCCTTCATGAACAACAAAATATCCTTAAAATGCTTAAACATTATTAAGAATAATCAAGCTCTTATTATTTATTATCAAGTTTCACTTTTGTTAGGTATTCAAGTATGAGTCTAAGTCTCACATTGGGTATGAATGAGAAAGTTGAGCAACGTATAAGAAAGAAGACCCGCAAACCTAATGCCTTAAGGTTTTGGGTTGAAGGTGGTGTCATTCCCTTATATGGGTTGACTCATTTATCATTCTTATGAGATCTCCTCGGTGGTTTCCCCCTCGAATTTTCCCAACAAGTGGTATCAAAGCCTTTGGTTTGCGCCTTAGGCGAGTACAATTTGACCCTGTATCGAAAGTCTTCCTGATGGTGATTTCAGGCAAGCGTGTCCCGTATAAGTGTGTGAACGACGGTATGAATGACTCTCACTTGAGAGGGAGATTGTTAATATTCAAGTGTAAGTCTAAGTCCCACATTGGGTATGAATGAGAAAGTTAATGTGGTGGAGGAGTGACTCTCACTTGAGGGGGAGATTGTTAGTATTTAAGTGTAAGTCTAAGTCCCACATTGGAAGTCTTCTTGATGGTGATTTCAGGCAAGCATGTCCCGCATAAGTGTGTGAACGACAGTATGAATGACTCTCACTTGAGGGAGAGATTGTTAATATTCAAGTGTAAATCTAAGTCTCATATTAGATATGAATGAGAAAGTTGAGCAACATATTAAGGTTTTGGGTTAGAGGTGGTGTCATTCCCTTATATAGGTTGACTCATTTCTCATTCTTATGAGATCTCTTCAGTAGTTTTCCCCTCGAATTTTTCCAAACAACTTTGATATTATTAAGTTCATAAAAATCTTTTGTTAACATCTATCAATTACTCAACAATTATTCTTGATTTTGTCACCTTAAATTAGTGTAAATTGTTATTTCAAATAAAGTTTATGAAAAGAAAATTTTGTCATATAAAATGTTCTATTGTGAAACAAATCTTCCCATCACAACTTTCCTTAACGTTTTATCACCAATATAAAATTATGAAAGTTTTGATTTTGATAATGATATCATTTTTTTTTCTTTTTGTGAACATGACATGTTTGTCTTATCTTTTATCACTTCACTACAATATTTTTTAAATTAACATAACTTTCCTCTTTGTCTTCATAATCTAAAATTGTTATCTCTATAACCCAAAATTATTATATCCATTAATTTTATAATATAAAATTAATAATCATATTTCAATGATCTTCATAATTTTTCTTCTAAATTCATCGAACAATGATAATCATCAAATTAATAATAATAATAATAATAAAACACATAGGAACGTGAAAGAAAAACACCATTATATTAAATAATAATATAATATCATTGATAAAATTAATATTGTTAACGTACATAAAATTACAAACAAATCTCTTCACAAACCTCTAATGTAACATAAAATGGTTAAGAAATCACATAATTTATTTCCAACATTTTATATTAGTTAATAAATTATCTCACTTAACTTTTTTCGAAAGAGCGAGAGTGATCTTATTAAAAGACATACATTCATGTTTGTTTATCTTTTCTTTTTGTTTAAAGTCACTACACAACATTGATATTGAGAAGTCTAGGATAACTTAATTCTTATTTCCAAACTTCTATTTTTTTATTATTCATGAGAAAATGGTGGACAATAGGAAAATATTAAATTATTAGAAGTTAAATAGTTTGATTTTATTATATATAATATTTGTCTTGTTCAGATAAAATTATGAGCTATTATTATCAAAAATAAATTTTGTTTGTTAAATATAAAAATAATTAGAGATTTTAATTTGTACTTTAAGTGTGTATTGTAGAAGTATGATTATTCTATTAAATGTAAGGTAAGTAGAAGTGTTAATTTATTACAAATTAAATTATTTTATTATCATTTTATCAGAAAAAAAATAACTTTTTCTTTTAATTGTACAAATACTCCACATCAAAGAATTAAAAAAAAAAAGTCTTCTTTATAAGAGGTGCAAGTTAATTATAACGTATGAAAGATGACCAAAATCCAAACTCAAAAGCTATTTAAGTCCCGTGTTACATTATTCACTTAAACTTTTACTTTTTAAATAATTTCTAATTTATTTTACATGTGAGAACTTTTCTCTTTAAACATGTAAAGGAGAAAAGTGGATCTTAGATGAAACTTAGCATCCAACCCTTATATGTATGTTTGTTATATATTTTTAAGGATTTTTTTTTAATTCTCGTACTTTTCTTTTACACCCTTATTATATATATATATCCACTTTGTCAAGCATCTTCTCAATTTAACAAATTAAAAGTTATTTTTACATTAAAAAAGTTCAAATTATGTAATCTAGAAGATACTTTTAATTTCTGAATTACAAAACCCAAAAATATTTTTTTATATTAAAAATTATGAATTATATAATTCAAAAGTTATTTTTAACTTTTATATTACACAATTTAAAAATTCTTATTATATAAAAAAAGCTTTCAGATGACACGAAAGTTATTTTTTCTTATTTTTTTATTATATAATATGAGAACACTTACTGAATTGGGAAAGTCTTTTTATTTTTATAAATAGTATAATTGGAAAGTCAAATATTACTTTCATCACAATACAATAGAATATATTGTCCTATTTTAAGTGGAAAAAACATGAAAAATAAAAAGTTTAAACTCAAAAAAGCATGGAGAGAATCAATGGTGAAAGGAAACGAAGAGGGAACAATGCTAATGGCATAGAAAAAAAAAATCAACAGAGACTAATAATATTTTTGTCATTTACATATATAATGTGGGTGCATGAATAAATAAGATTTTTTTATCATGCCTAAATAGTTTACTTTATTATGGCTGTAATATTACTTTTCTAAATTTATGACTGACCTAGTAGTAGGGTTGATTAACTTTTATAGGTAAATCTTATATTAGAAGATTCGTACACCACAACTGTGAGTTTAGAATAATAATTTTTATAACTTTTTAAAGAATATAGTCAAGAGATTCTTCTCTTGAGAATGACATGAACAATTAGAGGAAAAACACTATACGAATAAATATCAACTCGTAAATGTCAGTGACTACACTATACTAGCACTGGATTCTTAAATTATCTTTGAGTTCCAAGATAAGCTTGTATAGATAGGCTCTTTTTTTTCTCAGTATGATTCTTTTTTGTTACAAACATAAGCATAAAGCAATAAAAAAAAAAATACACAGTTATTGAAAAATAGTCGATAAACAAAAGTTAGCACAAATATAAGATAATGAAAAGAAAATTTATCTTATATGTTTTTAGGATTACTTGTTAACCTTACTGTGCATATAC
>Ga0209700_107040_pt1 | contig 16482 bp, 12 predicted proteins | sample SiratroredBW_FD_187528 | JGI IMG/M metagenome (GOLD analysis project Ga0209700, IMG submission 187528) | Root nodule microbial communities of legume samples collected from California, USA - Siratro red BW (SPAdes) (version 2) | ecosystem: Host-associated > Plants > Roots > Nodule | place: USA...
AGCAAGAAAACAATTGGATATGGTTTAGGTCTTGGTCTGGTGTGAGTGGGTTTAGGCTTGATTGGCAAAGAACCTATGCATAGTCAAGGAGAAATCCAACAGCACAAAGGTCTAAAAGTGTTTAAAACGTTAAACTGAAGAGTTAGCTAAGTTTTCGATTAAACTGGTTTTAATATTGCACTAGGCTCAAATAAAGCGATTTCCGTTTTCATGAAATCGAGTTATTCAATGCCTGGAAGAACTGAATTAACAAATTTTTGTGGAGACTTTTCGTCTATAAAAATAGTGAGTTTTCTGAAATGCGCCAGAACACAGATACGAAAAGAGAGAATCATTACAGCAGAAAAACTAGTGAGAAACACTTTTGTGAAATTGAGAGTTCTTGAGAAAAATCGATTGAGGCTTTTGTTGAAGAGTAACGTTTAACCCATTCTGTGCTATTAGAATTCTTTTCAACACTGTGCAAAGGCCTCTTTTGCGCGCCAATCAAGGAGTTGATCTTTACCATTCTTGATCCCTTTCTGTATCAAGATTTGTGTAAACTGATTGCAAATCTGAAATTGTGTATTGTTGTAGGCTATAGGTTTAGCCTGTGTGTGATTGCTGATTTGAGTGGGGACTACGGGAAGTAGGTGCTCATTTCAGTGGGTGTTTGATTCTTACGGGGAGTAAGAATTTTGTAATTGTTTATGTGTAAACAATTGACTAAAGTTAGTGAAATTTTCTTTGCTTGAGGGGCAAAGGAGACTGGATGTAGCCCTTGAGGAAGGGTGCACTAGTATAATTGGCTGTGTTCTATTGTTCTTGACCCTTCTCGTTCAATTCTGTATTGTTCTTGCACTGCTCACTGTGTTTAATTGAAAGATTGAATTAATTTCTAATAATCTTGATAAAACTGGTTTAAGTTCTCAGTTGGATATTGATTTGTGCATTGTAACTTGAATTCTGTGTTGGTTCTGATAAATCTGCTGTAGCTGTCAAAGAAATCTTGCTTATCAGATTGGTTCTTTTCTAATTCTGTAATACATATAAGATTCTGAATCGGTGATTTTACAAAGAATTGGGACTTGGGCTGAATTGTTGTAATACTGCAGAAATTGTATTCTTGTTTTGTGTTCTTGGTATAACTGAATAATTGAATCTGCATTCTGAAGAAAGAATTCTCAAATCTGTATTAATTGCTGGTGTTAGGAAACTTTATCAGATTTGTTAATATTGACTGAAATCAATGTAGAGTTGTTTAAGTGTTTCAAATTTGTATGTTGTAATTCTGTTCCTCTTTGCTCTCATTCAAATTTGGAATTTTGTGTGATTCAATTCTGATTGTAATATTGCTATTGAAACTGTGCGAACTTGATCTGCTTAAAGTGTTGTTGTGAATTTGGTGTGTAATTGTGAATCTGCTATGTGTGCTGTTTGAAAACTTTTGTCTGCTTGTACAACAAATTGATTCATTCGTGCCTTGAATCAATTTATTTCTTTATTGCACCTTATATCTTTAGCACCAAGATTCATTAAAGTTTTTCAAATTGCGAAAACTATTTTCAAAGGTCTAAATTGGGAAAAATCTTTCAAAGTTCAATTCACCCCCCCTCTTGAACTCAGCCTAAAACGTTTTCAATAATCAATGCAATATTGAGAGATATTACATCGATTATAGTACCGATGTAATATCAATATATACTACATCGGTTATATAACCGATGTAAAAAATCATGAACTTCTATATTATCTATATGCATAGGTTAGAAAATTGATGTAGAACACCTTCCACAATAAATGTAGAATCTCACCTTTTGTACTAGTGGGGTTACACTTCTGACTCACTCAATGCTCATTCACCATTTTTTTTCATTCAAAAATAAACAATAAAGTTCTTTTTCACTCATTCTTCTCACATTCAATTAACCTTGTACCTTTTTGTTTTTCTTCTTGTTTTTCTTCCTCACTTGCACTCATTCTTGGCACCCCACACTGCACAAATACACAACAACATCTTGCCTTTTTTTTCTTTCTTAGCACAAAAAGAAAAAAAGGTCTTGATTCTCATTTTGTCTAAATCAACTTGAAAAAGGAAGAAACAATGTACAATAATATTCAGAACGAGAAAAAAAAGGAAGAAATTTATGAAAAAAGTCTAAATCAACTTAAAAATGGAAGAAACAGTGTCAGAATGAGAAAAAAAAATTAAGAAATTTCTGAAAAAAAATCCAAGATTAAGACTTAAAAAAATTGAGAAAGAAATAAAAAAGTAAAATAAACTTTAATTTTTTAGGAGGTTATATAATATTTTAAGAGAATTAAAAGATATTTTATAATTGGGTGGCCAAGAGAAGAGAAAAAATTGTGTAAGTGTAATTTCCTTTAATATGTTACTTTAAAAAGTCGTCTTTGAAATGTATGTGAATGGTTTAATACTATTTCATATGCATTTCTACCTTTCAAAAAATCTCTTATATATTTAACTAAGATGAAAGAAGTTAAATTTACATTAATTATAAGATTAATGATATATTAGATGAATATAGTAATTCACAGAACTACCAAGTGAATGGGCCAGCAATCTTTGCCTTATCTACCAAGTGAATGGGTAAATGGACCATTATTTCAAAAAATGGAAGGAGGGAATATTTTTTCCAACTTACACAAGGTCAAAACTATACTTTTTTCTAGCATGTGTAAAGTGTCTAAACTCAATGTTTTAGAGCATAACTCTCTAAAAAAATAACCGAGTTCAATTAGGGCCTCACAAACTTCGTTTCGAAGAACACCACGAATTGAAAGAGGGAGAAAGCGATGTAAAAATACATGGCAATCATGACATTTCATCCCATATATTTTCCCCCCTTGAACATCTATACACCGAGAAATATTACATAAATAACCATCAGGAACCTTTAAATCAACTAGAAATTCACAAAATGCATATTTTTCTTGAGCTAACATGGTATAACATGCATATGAAATGTATATTTTCCTTCTTCAATCATGGTGGCATGAAACTCTGGACGTATCCCCATATGGGCAAGATCAAATCGGAAGTTTATATTGTCTTTGTCTTTTTTTCAAGATCCATCACTGTTCCTACTATGTTGTTACAAACATTTTTTTCAATATGCATGACATCTAAATTGTGACGTAATTTTAGACATCTCCAATAAGGCAACTCAAAAAAAATACTTTTTTTCTTCTAATTCTTAGGTAATTGAATTTTTCCTCGCTTCCTTTTCTTCACAAACTTACCAAAAGTAACCTGTACATATTTATTATTAATAAAAATATAAATATATAAATAATAATAATATAATATAAAAATTACAAGTTAATGTATAAAGAAAGATAACAAAATAATTACAATTAACTAAAAAATATAAAATATTATTTATTTAAATATAGTTAGTTAATACACTCGATATTAATCTAATTTGTATATTTGAAATATCTCATTTTGTAAACTTATCTCATAATAATAACTTTAAATATACCAATTTAGTTAATATAAAATATTACGAAAAGAAAAAGTTGTTTTAATCTTTTACTTAAATTAGTTTAGATTTATATTAAAAGATATATTATCTACCATTAATATTTAAATTTAAAAATATAATTAGTTAATACAATCTAATTAGATATTAATCTAATTTATATATTTGAAATATGTTTTTTATGTCATAATAATAATTTTAAATATATAAATTTAGTTAATATAAAATATTACGAAAAAAAAGTTGTTTTTATCTTTTACTTGAATTAGTTTAGATTTATATTAAAAAAATATATTATTTACTATTAATATTTAAATTTAAAAATATAATTAGCTAATATATCCTAATTAGATATTAATCTAATTTATATATTTGAAATCTGTTTTTTTATGTCATAATAATAATAATAATTTTAAATATACCAATTTAGTTAATATAAAATATTACGAAAAGAAAAAGGTGCTTTTATCTTTTACTTGAATTAGTTTAGATTTATATTAAAAAATACATTATTTATATTAATATATGTCTTTTACTCATGCAGTAAAATGGAGTTGTAGCAGCATGAAGATGTTTTCAACACATATTGCTTTCATAATGTCGACTTTGTACCATCAAGCTTGCAGGCTCTTCAGTCAACAAATTCAACTGCAACTTTGGGGAAGCTACCAAATGGTGCAGGTTGGAATTTTGAAGGTTGGATGGAATTTATTAGGAATCTGCATGAAGCTTGCAATTTCTAATTCTAAGGAGGCTACAGGGCAAGTGCAGGATTCTCTAATTATGCTGATGTTTTAGATTTAAAAGTCTATGGAGACAAGTTATTGTTGTAGTTGTATTATAGGTGTGGGGCACATTTGTGGTTATGTTTGCATCTCATTCTTTGTTGGTTGTTGTTTCTTTCAATGTTGAACTTATATTTGTTATTTGTGTATAAGGGTTGAGATATTCCTGAAATACATTAGAATTTAGTTCTGGTTATATTTTTTATTTGTTGTATTTTTAATTTGAAATGAATCTGAAATGGATTTGATGCTTGGTATCACTGATCTTAAAACACCAGAGGCAGAGGCTACTGCTGAATCTGATATTTCCACTTGTCAGCCTATGATTCCATTGCTGATGGTAGTAAAATAGATTTGGAGGATGGTGGTGCTCATGATGAAAGTGTAGATTATGAAATAGAAAGCAATGATTATTATAATTATTATAACTTTTATAATAATAATGATAAAATATTAATAATTATAAACAATTCTAGCTAATTATAATATAATTTTTGATAATAAAATACTATGAATTATAATAAATTAATAATAATAATTAATTTATATTTTTGATATTTTATTATTGTCATAATTATGTTTTATATTTGTAACATTGTATTAATGTCACTATTAGATAAAATTGTTAGTGACAATTTTATTTGTCACAATAAAACTTAATTTTAGTGACATATAAAATTATTGTCACAAGTGTAACAGTGACAGGAGTACTAGTGACAATTTAATTATTGTCACAGGATCTTAACAGTGACATGTTTTTAGTTTAAAATGATAAATGTTTATGTTACTAAAACTAATCTTTTGTGTAGTGATTGATACTTAGCCATCAAAGAAACACATCACAAGGGATGGAAGGGAACACATAAAAAGAAATATCCTGATGTGCCTAACCTAAAGAGTAGTTGCACTTTTTTGAAATTTTTACAGAATAGATATTGTTTCCATTTTTTATTTCCTATATAACATCTTTCCATCTTTATTTACCGAAATAACACACTTTATTGTGCACAATGAGAATTCGATTTTCGAACAATCGAATCCTGAATTAAAAAATTGTAATTTTCAACCTTAAACCCAATCAGAATTCGGGTTACTGAAAACCGAATTCTGAAAGGGTTTTTTTTTTTTTTTTAATTTTTATATTTTTTTTTAAAGAAAGAGGAAGTTAAATAAAAATGTATATAAGACAAAAAAAACATTTAATTTTATTAAATTTATACAAAAACAAAGTTCAGATAATAAACATACAGAGAGAAAAAAAAACTATTTATAAATATTTTAAGCAATTAATTATAATAAGAAAATAAATAATAAATTACAATAAATTTATAATTGTAGTTCATATTAAATAAAAATTAGAAGAAAAATTATAATAATTTATAATATTGTAATTATAATTAAATTTTGTATTTTAAGTTTATTAAAAAAAATATGTAATAACAAAAATGAAATAAAATATTTATCGTGCTTAAAAAAGTAATATATATATATAAAAGAAAGATATTGGAAAAGAAATATAAAATTAATAATTGAAAATATTAGTTCAAAATGTTATTTATTTGTGAGAATGAAGAAAATTAAAATTAAATACTATTAATGTTATTATTGAAAAAAGAATAATACTTGTTATCATTGTAATAGATAATTTTAAAATAGTAAAGTCAATTAATAAAATTATATTAAATTCAGAAATAAGTTCTGAGTAAAATTATGGTGATTTTTTAGAATTTAAAATTTGGCTTTGAATAAGTATTGAATATATGGATAAATGTTGGAAAGAGTAGGTGAACTTATTTATTAATAACTTGAATTTTTGTTAACAACATCTTTAATGACATCATAATATGTTAGTCTCCATAATGGTGACCGGTTCCGTAGTGACGACGACGTTTATTACGTGGTGGGTTACGTCGTGGTTGTTGTGGTTGTGGTTCGTCATTGGATTCAAATTGTGGGGATGTTGTATTCATTTGCATTGTAGCGAAAGAACTTCCTACTTCATTGTCAAAGTGTGTTGGATGCATATATTGCATGTGATCATTAGCAGAAGGTGGTGTGTTTAGTTCTGCCCCAAACAAGTTATAGAAGAAATCAGTTGAACTGGACGCAAATGATTGTCTTCTATGGTCCATTATAGGTTGTTGTTGACGTGTATTGAATTGTTCAGATGCAAACGAATGTCGGTGAGGTTGTTGGTGTGGCGGATAATAATCTGTTGTGGCTGCAAATGAATGTCGACAAGGATCCTCTTGTGGATGATTATAATTACTTGTAGGTGGGAATGTGTGCTCCGGTGGTAGATTTTGTTGTGTTCGTGGATCATTTAGTAGATGCAGCACTGACAAAAAATATATTGAATTCACCATGTACCATTCCATGTACTCTTTACTGTGGAACAAAGGTCTATGAATTGGACGACCAGTTAATGTTAGTTCGCGATGGTTGTTCCACATGTTTATCCACCTTGCATGCTTAGTCTGCCAGTTTTCGTCATGTCGTCCCCGCATATCAATCTTGTGTAGTTTTTCCAAGTTGTTTGGTGGGGCAGGGACTTGTTGGAACATATCAAATTGTAATTGAACTCTATCGGATTGGTGCCATTCCACTATTGCAAAGCAAATGAGGGGAGTGCATGTTGTCCAAATTTCAGCATCCCTATACGCTTTTAGTGGCATGGATGCCTCAAAGTCCTTGTACGGATTCCATTTAAACTGCAGTAAGTCATTGTTATTAGAAAATTTGGTTAAAGTGTAAAATTTTTAAATAAAATGCAAGAGAATGTATTTTGTCCATTACTTGATCAACTTGTATGTGGTCAAGCATAGATCTGTACCCCACTAGGTTATTGTGAGGGACGTTACTGAAGTTAAGAACTCTGCCACCACTCCATCTACAAACTAGGGGGTAAGAAGGTTGTTGCCTAGAAAGGGGGGCAATGTATGGCATGTGATACCATGCCCATGACTGTAGAAGTGATACACCCCCACCCATTGTTTTTGCTTTTGCATCTGTTGACCTGCATAATTCTCTGTACAACACAGCCAAACAAGCAGAACCCCAACTATATTGCCTTGTCCTATGTAGGTTAGTCAAAAATGGTAAATACATAAGATGAACTTTGTTACCGGTTCTATCAGGCATTAAAACTCCTCCAATCAAACTTAGTATATACACCTTACAATGGGCATGTAGTTGTTCTTCTGTTGGCTCTTCACCCAGTGGGAGTATATTTTGTCGAAGCCATTTTAGTTTGACTTGTGAACCAATGAGTGATTCTCCTTTTACCGGTGCAACACCCAGATAAGTGTCACACATTTCCTCCCAATCAAACATTGTTGGGCCAACAATTGGTGGACCATCTATGTTGAGACCCAGTTGAAGTGAAATATCTTGTAATGTGATGGTACACTCGCCAGTTGGAAAATGAAATGTGTGAGTTTTAGGTCTCCACCTTTCAACCAATGAAGTTACTAAGGCGTGATCCACTTTTAAATGCCTTAGTTTTGCAATTTCACCAAATCCTGCTTGCTCCAAGATTGGAATAGTTAAAGAGTGTGGCTCTGGCATTGAATGACAATAAGACTCGACAACTTCATTTTTGGGGTCCTGCAAAAATGAAGAAATTAATATGAAAAGGTTAACAAATAAATGGATTTGGAAAAAAATTATGTAATAAACTTACCATACTGGCAATGTATGCAGACCTATGTTTTTGTTGATTCCACAACAACATATTGTTGGAGTGAAAGTTAGTTTGCAATGAAAAATAGTTCAAGATTGTAGTCACAAAGAGTAATTTCTAGAATATCGTGAATGGTGAGATTTGGTGAAGTTAAATTTATAGATGGTCTCAATTGATTTTGGAGCATTGATGAGATAGATTCAATTCACGACGTTGATTTGTGAAGGTTAATTTCATAGCGTTGATTAGGGTACATCTAATTTAGAATGTCAATTTATTAGGTGGGTCTTTGTTAAAGAATCTCTACAGTATTCAGGAAATAATATGGGTGAATAGTGCCTCATGGTTTGTGCAAGTTCATTTTATAGCGTTAATGGGGTACATTCAATTTGAGACATTGTTTTTGGCTTGACAATGTGCTAGAAAATCTCTGCGATACTCAGAAAATCATGTGGGTGAACAGTACCTCATGCTTTGTGTAGGTTAATTTTATACCGAGGGTATATTCAATCTGAAACGTCAATTAATAAAGTGGATATCTGTTAAAGAATCTATGTCATATTAAGGAAATAATGTGGGTGAATAGTGCCTCGTGTTTGGTGGAAGCTCGTTTTCAAGCGTTGATGGGGCAGATTCAAGCTGGGACATTACTTTTGGCTTTACACGGTGCTAGAGAATCTCTGCGATATTCAGACAATCATGTGGGTGAATAGTACCTCGTGCTTTGCGTAGGTTAATTTTATACCGTTGATGAGGGTATATTCAATCTGGAATGTAGTGGATATCTGTTAAAGAATCTCTGTCATATTCAGGAAATGATGTGGGTGAATAGTGTCTCGTGGTTGGTTAAAGCTCATTTTCAAGCGTTGATGGGGCAGATTCAAGCAGGGACATTACTTTTGGCTTTACACTGTGCTAGAGAATCTCTGCGATATTCAGACTATCATGTGGGTGAACAGTGCCTCGTGCTTGGTATAGGTTAATTTTATATCATTGATGATGGTACATTTAATTTAGAACGTCAATCTATAAGGTGGGTATTTGTTAAAAAATCTCTGCCATATTCATGAAATAATGTGGGTAAATAATATCTCGTGATGTTTGTTTGAATAAATCCCATGTAGTGAAAACACGCAATAATCAGTCTTAATATAACAAGAAATAATACAAAATATGATAAGGTTTAACAATAATTTGACACAGAAATACAAAATGGCGAAGAAAGTAACAATGAAGAACATACTGTCACTCAATCTGTAAAGAGTCATTTAATTGTTTTTCCATGTCCTCCCATGTTTCGTGTAGGTGTAGGTAATCATAACCTACATTTATAGTTGATAAGAAATGACTTGGCCTGTTAGAGAAAGAAATGTTTTTGGCTGACACTCTACTAAAGAATCTCTGCAATATTTAGACAATCATGTGGGTAAACAGTGTCTTGTGGTTTGTGAAGTTCATTTTGAAGCGTTGATGGGGCAAATTCAATCTGCGCCATTGTTTTTGGCCTGGCACTCTACTAAAGAATCTCTACAATATTCAGACAATTAACTGGCATGGTTTGATGGAACTTAATGGTTCATTTATAATATAAGTGGTTGAAATTATAATCTTATGTGTTGAAAGTGATTAGAATGGGTTATTTTCGGTGTTTGTTGAAATAAATCCCATATAGTAAAAGATGTGCAATAATCAGTCTTATTATAACAAGAAATAATAGAAAATATGACAAGGTTTAACAATGATTTTTGACACAGAAATGGAAATGATGAAGAAGGTAATAATGAAGAACATATTGTCACTCAATCCTTAAAGAGTCATTTAATTGTTTTTCCATGCCCTCCCATGTGTTGGAAGTAATTTGTTCACCTAAATCATAATTTTGTTGGATGAATGCCATAAGCTCAAACCTTGCATGAGGTTCATATCTTTTTGCAAAACCAATGACACAGCATACGTCGTCGCCATCTCCGATCTCGACACATCGATAAGAATTCCTAATGTCAGTCATATACACTGGACACCGATAAAATAAATCAACAGCGTATGACTTGCCATCATCTGGGACAAACAAACGTAGAATGACTTGTTTAAGAACTGATAGGGACATGGATTCATAAACCTTGACTGAAGCACTTATTTGACTCACAAATATGGTAGAGTGAAGCTCATCAGTGATGATTTAGCCGTTATAATGCACCAAAGCCACGATAGATGACGATGTCATTTTGTGATAATGATAAAGATGACGAAATTGATTGGATGTTTCGTGTAAGTGTAGGTAATGATCACCTATATTTATAGTTGATAAGAAATGACTTGGCCTTTCAGAGAAAGAAAATTATATCATATTTAATATACTTTTTTCAACATAGGATTCTTTGTAATTGTACAGATGGGGATGGGTAGGTGGCATAGGTTTGCATTGGATTCCTTAGTACCAAATGATATTATTTCATGAACCTATACGATTCCCTAGACCCACTTATGTCTTCAAAAGGCCCATTAATTAATTTAATTCGACGTGTACCTATACTTAATAGCTTACTTATGGGCTTGGCAAAGGCACATTCATAGGGAGACATGGCTTGGCTTGATGTCTTTTCCATAGGTTTCTTATTTATGAAGTGAACAAAACCAGTTTCGAGACTCAACTATACTCTTAAGATGTCCAAATTGTGCCCCCAAAACACCTTTTAATTACTTTAAGGAAAATGATACTTTGACACTGCATTTTCTCTTACTTCTGTTTGACACTCCGACGTGGCATATGCTGTCCCGCTTGACAATGAAAGAGAAAACGCAGTTGTTTTTGGCATTCCACCCCTGAGACACATGTGTGCGTTCCAAAATTACAAACAACGAACCACTTATTTGAACTGAGCTAACCACTTAGTGTTTTCACCCCTCAGACACGTGTGTGTTTTAAAACTACACACAGTGAACTACTTATTTGAACTGAGCTAACCACTTAGACCTTCCACTCTTGAGACACATGTGTGTGTTCCAAAACTACACATAGCGAACCACTTAGGTGAACTGAGCTAACCACTTAGACCTACCACCCCTGAGACTGTGTGTGTTCCAAAATTACACACAGCGAACCACTTATTTGAACTGAGCTAACCACTTAGACATTCCACCCCTGAGACACATGTGTGTGTTTCAAAATTACACACAGCGAACTACTTATTTGAACTGAGCTAACCACTTAGTGTTTTCACCCCTTAGACACGTGTGTGTTTCAAAACTACACACAGCGAACCACTTATTTGAACTGAGCTAACCACTTATACCTTCCACTCCTGAGACACATGTGTGTTCCAAAACTACACACAGCGAACCACTTAGGTGAACTGAGTTAACCACTTAGACCTACCACCCCTGAGACACATGTGTGTGTTCTAAAATTACACACAGTGAACCACTTATTTGAACTAAGCTAACCACTTAGACATTCCACCCCTGAGACACATGTGTGTGTTCTACTTTCCCTCTCAAATTGCCCTGCATTTTCAGAAGGCAAATGACAAAAATCACCCTTGCCAAAAGACAAAGATAAACCACGTAAGCCAAAAACAATTGTATTTTCTCTTTCATTGCCACACGGGACAGCACAAGCCACATCAGAGTGACAAACAAAGGTAAGAGAAAATGCAGTGTCAAAGTAACATTTTCCTTACTTTAATTTGACATGTACTTATACTTAACAACTTATTTTTTGGGCTTGGAAGAGGCCCATTTGTAGGGAGACATGGCTTGCCTCCCTACCTTTTCCTAAACTTTTTTTATTTATGAAGTAAACAAAACCAGTTTCGAGACCCAACTATACTCTTAAGATGTCCGAATTGTGTCTCCAAAACACCCTTTAATTACTTCAAGTGCAAGTAAGGAAAGGAATATAATTTTGCATCTGGAGTATAAGTAAGCAAAGGGATAGAATGTTGCATTTGAAGTGCAAGTAAGGAAAGGGTTAGAATGTTGCAAGTAAGGAAATATAATTTTGCATTTGGAGTGCAAGTAAAGAAAGGGATAGAATGTTGCATCTGGAGTGAAAGTAAGGAAAGGGATACAATGTTGCATTTCAAGTGCAAGTAAGGAAAGGAATATATTGTTCAGTTTATTCAAATAATTTGTCAACATTGTTTCGATGGGACTACACCATGTGACGAATTTAGTGATAAAGGTTGCTTTGCAGACATGTCAGCCTTTGACCCTGACCCACTAACACTCGTGAAAGAGTTGTCAACATCACCGTCCAACTTCTGATGAGACATTAAATGCATGGATGAGACGTTACCAACCTATGAGTTTACTGCTTAGGGTTACTTTGCAGACATGTCAACTTTAATCCTGTCCCACACAACTTTAATTATAAATACAAGTCATGTGTTCTGATTTATTACATACCAACAACTTAACCATAAATATTGGTTTATATATCTCTATCTTTCGTCTATAATTACAACCAATTTGTTCTTTTCATTCCTCCATGTTTCTTCTTGTATTACACACCTAAATGGCTTTCGTATACGTCATTGTTCACTATGATGGATCAATGAATGAATGTCCTATTGAAGGAGTGACATTCACTTCTAGGGCACCAAAAGTAGTTGCCCTCAAATGGGGCATCACCATAGAAAGGATGAAAGAAGTTATCCTCAGAAAATTGTACAGGGAAGCACAAGAAAGGGTTGCAACGATGCACTTTCGTTATCCCACAAGGCTCGATGGAGGGGTAAGTCATTACATCGCCATTGAGATAACTGAGGATGATGACGTTGAGGCGTTGTTCGACATTTATGACTCTATTGAACTATAAACTGGACCCGAGCTGTATGTCACATTCCAAAGGTTTGCATCTTCCTCAACACAATCTCAACCCACATCTTTACCATCTTTTCACTATGAACAATCACAAGTTCCATCCTCATACGACCACCAATCACAACTGTTGTCCCACCAGACACCACACCCTCCAACATTAGACCTCAACGAACCCACCCGTCAACATCTTGGAGACTGGGAAGACCAAATCCAATCATATATCGAACTACTAAGTGGTCCATATGTCAATCTAAATGAACACCAAAACCAACAACACCTTGAAGAACCACCACAAGAGCACCAGGTTGTTGGTCTTCCTGATGAAGTCTTTGATCCTTTTAGTGAGGATGAAGATGATATCCTTGCAACTACAGATGATCATGAGACAGAAGATTTACATGTACAACAGACAAACAATGAACCACATCAACATAACTCAACTTATGTCCCACTTGAGCATTTTTTACACTTTTCAGTTGAACCAGCTGTATATGACCCAGAATTTGGCCATGCCTTTGATCGTGACACGATAGTCTATCCTCTAGGGACACTTTTTGTAGGACAGCGGTTCAATACAAAGGAAGAAACTCAAGATGTCATCAATCGTTTCCATATTGTCAACCATTGCACGTACAAGGTAGCATATTCAACTCAATCAAGACTTATAGTGCAATGTGTTCATAATGATTGTACATGGAGATGTCGAGCAATTTTACGTGCCAAGAATCAACACTGGGAAATTATGAAGTTGGAAGGTGTTTACACCTGTGTGTCCCCTATGATCTCACAAGACCACAACAAGCTGGGTTCTCGAATGATTGCACAGAGTATTCATGAAATCATTCAAGCCGACCTTTCCACACCAGTATCTACCATAATAGCTCACATGCAGTCAATGTTAAGATATACAGTCTCTTATAGGAAGGCATGGCTAGGAAAACAACTAGCCATAGAAAAGGTATATGGCAATTGGGAAGAGTCATACCAAAAATTGCCATCACTTCTAAATGCAATGAAACTTTATGTTCCTAGGTTTATTTGGAAAATGAAGACTCAACCTGCATATGAAGGTAACCAGTTGGATGTAGACCACATCATCTTTAAGAGGGTATTCTGGACATTCAAACCATGCATTGACGGTTTTAAATTTTGCAAGCTAGTGGTCCAAATTGATGGAACTTTCTTGTATGGGAAATATAGAGGGACACTATTGGTTGCAGTTGCGCAAGATGGCCGCAATAACATATTACCAATTGCATTTGCCATTGTAGAGGGTGAAACAGCTGAGGCTTGGTTCTTTTTCTTGCAGAATCTACGAAGATATGTCACTTCGCAAGAGGGCATCTGTCTTATTTCTGATCCCCACGAATCAATAAAGAGTGCATATTCTAGAGAAGGTAGTGGTTGGAACAACAATAATTCTATTCATGTCTACTGCATTCGACACATAGCATAAAACTTCATGAGACGATTTAGAAATACAACACTCAAGAAGGATGTTGTCAACATGGGTTTGTGTCTTTATCTGTTAACTCAAACAACTCTTTCAATTTTTTATTTTTTTTTCAATTTTATTAATTAACTCAATTTGGAACAAATAATTACAGCATATGGAATGATAGAGCCACGCTTTTTTTACTACTACAACATAGTTAGAGAGGAAAATCCCGAGGCTACTCAATGGTTAGATGATATCCCAAGAGAGAAGTGGACTCTTGCATGGGACAACGGTCAGCGATGGGGACATATGACAACCAATCTAGCTGAGTCAATTAACTCTGTCTTGAAGAAAACAAGAAACCTTCCAATTTCTTCAATGGTGATGGCAACATACACCCGTTGTAACAAATTCTTCACAGAAAGAAGCAGACAAGTGGAAGCCATGATGACTGCCGGACATGTATACTCTGAAGTTGCTGCAAAAGCATTGGAGGATACACAATCAAAGGCGAACACTCATACAGTCCTTTCGTTTGACAGAATGAGCACTCGAGTTTTGGTAGAAGAGAGACAAAATCCAAGAGAAGTACGACCACTAGGTCGATTTGCAATTCGCTTGGATGAATTGTGGTGTGACTATGAAAAATTTCAAAAACTACACCTACCATGCTCCCATGTGCTTGCTGCATGCAAATATGCACACCACGATTTTGGTATGTACATCTCACCTGTCTACACCTTGGAACAAGTCTCTCATGTATACGAAGCTTATTTGGTGAACTCAGAAACGAAGACTACTGACATGCTTACACTGGTCAAATATTATGTCCAAGTCCAGACATGAAAAGAACATCAAAAGAAAGGCCTAAGTCAAGTCGCATAAGGACTGAAATGGACATGAGGGAACAACATGGTCGATCTAAAAAATATTCATATTGTCAAACACCAGGACAAACAAAAAGAACATGTCCCAATATTGTTGAAGCATCCAGTTCTCGCCATTGATTGTGTTTCATTTAACACAAAGTATTTCATGTATAATTAACTAAAGTATTTAATGAATGTGTGTTTCTCATTTATTTCCTCTTTATGTTAAACATATACTGCATAATTTCAATAAATAAAAAAAATTAAGTATTCAACATAACAACATTTATTTTCTTTTTCCTACATCACTCTTCCATTATTTCTTTTCCTCACAACACACTTCTCAAAAATAGATTTCATACATTATGATTATCATCAACACCATAAAATTGATATTGGTATCAGAATTATTCAATTTTTTACTAAAAAGCAAAACTTTTACCTATTTTTAAATCTATAAATTACACCACCTATTTTTTTTTTTAACATTTTCAACCTCATTCCAAATTTTTAATTTATCAATAACAATAAACATTCACAAAATTTTAATATTTTTATTATCTTTAAATCAAATTAAATATAATTTAATTTTTTTATCTCACAACTAATTTTAAATTTATTTTCACCACTTTTAATTACATTTTTTAAAATATTATTTATATAGTCAAAATTTGATTTTAAAAAAATTATTTTCTCATACTTTATAATAAATATTTATATTATTTTTATATATTTTTATATCTTTCAAATAAAATATTCATACACAAATTAAAAATTTCTATAATTTAAAAAGAATATATAAAACTAAAAAAAAATTCAGAATTCGATTTTCAGGAACTCGAATTCTGATTGGGTTTAAGGTTAAGAATTGTAATTTTTCAGTTCAAGATTCCATTAATAAAGTATGTTATTTCGGTAAATAAAGATGTAAAAATTTCGCACTTTTTTACCTAGGGAGTAAAGGAGAAAGCATGCATTAAAAACTGAGAAAGGTAGATAAAAGAGGTAATCACGAAGGTTCTATTTGATTCTAATACTCGACAGTACACGATGAGAAAATGATGCAAGAGAAGTGCATGTTTGAATCAGCTAATTTTCACTCATTTGTGAGCGAAGAATATGAGGAAAAGACCTCGCATACGTGTAAATATGTGTAAGGAAAGCAAACTGACAATAAATAAATGATTATTTTAAACTTTATTATATAATAAAATAATAATAATAATAATAATTGATTATAGTTTTATACATACAATTATTATATAATATATTAATATATATATATATATATTAATTTATTATATAATTTAATAATAAATAGTATTTAAAAATATAAATATTAAATATTATATAATTTTTATAATAAAATTATTATGTAATAGTATTAGTAAAATAATTA
>Ga0209700_107041_pt1 | contig 16481 bp, 6 predicted proteins | sample SiratroredBW_FD_187528 | JGI IMG/M metagenome (GOLD analysis project Ga0209700, IMG submission 187528) | Root nodule microbial communities of legume samples collected from California, USA - Siratro red BW (SPAdes) (version 2) | ecosystem: Host-associated > Plants > Roots > Nodule | place: USA...
TTTTTTTTTTTTTTTATTTTTTTTTTTTTTTTACCAGTTGCTTTGATTTGATGTGTCCCTAACTTGATACCAGGCACCAGTGATTTGATGATGATGCTACACATCATCTTCTGCATTTTTTGTTTCTGTTTCTCCTTTTGTTTATTTCTCCTACCTCAGTTCTGTTGTCTCACAGAAATCACACTCAAAATTTGTATATTAATTTTTTTATACTCCATTAATATTAACATCCTTCGTGTTCTAATTACTTCATGTTGCCACCAAACGGGTTAATTTTCGACAATAGTAAGAAAAATGACAGCAATTTATAATAATTTATAACGATAAATTGGATATTTTTATTTGGTGTATATAAATCATTTTTCAATCTTATAATCTCATTCTTAATTATGTTTTAAATTCATGATAAAAGTGGTAATGAGAGAAAATAATAGAAAAATTTTCACTTTATAAAAGGTGACTGTCTATATGCATTTTATCTATTTTTGAAAATTGTAATTAATACCAAATGGATAAAATAAATAAAGTTACAAAAACAAAACAAAAAATAATACATATATTTTGTTTAACATGTTTAAGATTAAAAATAATATTAACATTAAATTTTAACTTACTAAAATAAAATAACGTGATGTGAACACAGCCTGTTTTTTTCACGGGGATTGATTCCTTCATAATCCATTTGGAATAGGTTTGACAATCATGTTCTCCACATCACTTATCTATTATTACTAAACATAGTTAATTATATATGTAAATATGGTTAATTTTATTTAATTAGTTACTTATTGTTAAATATTTCAATAACATGAGGATATTAACCACTTGTAAGACGAAATTAATCACCGTTAAGTGTTCAAATAACCTCAAGACATACCATATGTAATTAATCACACATGACAATTAGAAAAATTCTTAACCATAAATATATATATATATATATATATATATATATATATATATATATATATATATATATATAGTTAATTACATGTAATGTGTAATGACCTCGTGATTAAACAATTATTACTATTAAATATTTCAATGACATTTTAAACTCTAATAACCATATATTAGGTTGTTTTGGAAAGATTAGTTAGTAATTAATAAGTGAGTTTCTAATTATAAGTTAGCTTGTAATTGATAATTTCCTAATTCATAATTTTGAAATGATATTTTAGATTAAGAGTGTTTGATAAACTAGTTGGTAAATATAAAAGAATATCACTATATAAATTTTATTATATAAATGAAATTTGTTTTTCTAAAAAAATATATCACTATGTAATTATAATTTTAGATACTTTTAAATAATTAAATTCTTAATAAAAAATTTAATATTTTATTTTATTTTTTAAAAGTTATATATTTTTTATTTAAACATGTTATTTTATTTAAATTAATTAATCTGATGAATATGAATTAAATTTATTTTTAATAATTTTAATTTTTTTTATTGTCTCATATTTTTTGTTGTGTCTAATTTTTAGATAACATTATATAACAAAATATCTATTATTTCAATTTGTAATGTTAAATATTTTCAATTTGATATGAATAAAAGTTAAAAAATAACTCAACAAATATTAAAATTTTTGAAATAATTGTTTTTATATATAAAATTGAAATAGATAATTATAAGTAAAACAAAATTAAAAATAAAAACTATATTAAAATATAAAAAATAATTAAGTAAGTATAAATCAGTTAAAGTAACTCATAATTTATAAGGTAAAAGCTCTTCAAATAAGTTGTTTTAAAATATTTTTCAAACTACCATTTTTGTCAATTTTTTTTATAAATTACTTGAATAAACTATTTCTACTAAAAAAGCAACAACAATAAATTAAAGGCTAATTTTAGGAAAGAAAAAATGAAAAGAGAAAGAATAGGGTCGATCTAAATGGGCCAAAATTTGGGCTTAGTAAATGGTCCATATGAAACCATGGAGACGTCGTCGTTTCGGTTATCCATTTTAGCCTCTCACACTGCTCTATTCTTCTCACTCTGGCATCCTTTTATCCATAACCATTGTTATCAGAGCAGAAAGAACAAGAGGTTGCAGCAACAATGGCAGCCATGGCTGCTCTTCAGACCTCAATGACCGGTCTCTCCCTCTCCTCCAACTCTTTCTTAGGCCAGCGCTTTTCCCCCATCACGTTCCCCTCTCTTCTTCCGGTATGCACTTTTCTCTCCACTCATCACTCTTTTCCCAATTTGTTTTTCTTTCAATTCAAGTTTCAATTTTGTCCACCCCGCGTGCTTCTTTTCTCCCAATAACCAAATGGGTCTTCTTCTTCTTAACAATTCTGAGAATTAGCAATTCAAGTTTTTCTCTTTTTTCCTTCCCTTTTTTAAGTCTTCCATTTTAAATATGGTGATATTGTTATTTGTTAGAGCATGTTTATTCATTAAAATGACTACTTGTTTAATATGAATCTTCCGTTGGAACATAATTGTTACCACTGGGAATAAATATAAACTAAGCCCTTGTGGGTAGGGGGGAAATGAATCAATTAGTACGTGTATATTTTCTGATTGAAGCTATTTAATTGGACTTTTGAAAAAAAATGGATGATTATGCTTCAGTATTATGTTGTATTCAAGAGTTTTGCTTCATAGACCTCAAAGTACTGGTGCTTGAAAATTTGAGATGGGAATTCAAACCTGGTTTTCACTGTTCACTAATCACCCATCCCAAAGCTTATTCTCACTTCTTATAGTGGAAAACTCAGTAATTCCATGGTACCTAGTTCATTTGCTTGCTGCTTGTCTATGTGGTACTTTTGAAGTTAAAATTTTCAGTTGAAGTTGTTGCCTTGTTAGACTGAAGAAACATATTCAACACATGTGGATAATGTACTAAAACTTTAAATTCGTTCTAGCTCTTTTTAACTTTGGATTAGTTGTTTTACAGTTGAGGAGTGTTAGGAACACATTCTTACTAATACACACTTTACTATTGGTTTAAATTTATTGAAACTACACAATCAGTAGAATGAAAAGTGAGACCTGTCAAAATTTGTGATTTCCAATAAATTTCAGTCTATAATAGACTGTTAAAAAAAGTATGTTAGAGAATATGTTGTTAGCATTTCTCTTTAGTCTTGCAAGTTTATTAACTTTACTTGGCCACTACAGGAAACAATTGCGTGTCATCTTTTAATGAATATTGTGTTCCTCTTAGTTTGTATTTGGACTCTAATTATTTGCATGTTTTTGTAAGTGATTGTTTCTCCAAACTCTGTATCCAATGTATTATCTCAATGTCTCCAACGAATCTACCGTGAATCTTCTTATTAATATTATCTTTTTAGGAACCGTCTGGAAGAGCTGCAAATTTTAGATTCTTTTAATTTCTTTTGCTCATCATTTTGTTGCAACTTGCAAGAGTGTTCGTTAAAAATAGCAACTACAATATATTTTGTCAGACAAATGAATTAATGGCTTTTAATGATCAAATAAATCAAGTTGGTAACTAAATCTCATAATTCCATCAAGAGTTTTGTAGACTGACTTGATAATTGTTTGTCTTTGTGATATGCAGGGTAAGTCAACGGAGAAGCAATGTCCCATTGTAATGAAGGTCAGTATCAGATTCTTGTCTTATGCATGACCAATGATTATTCTTTTCAAATTTTCTTTAAGCTCAATCAAAATGGACTAAGAACAGTGCATTTGCAGTTCATAATTTGTTGATACTTGGTGGTAATCAGTTTGATTAAAACTATTTTGCTTATATCACAGCACAATGTAACATGATCCAGCCTCTAGTGAATGTTGTGATTCAAATTTTCTCCACACTTACATATAAAGATTCTACAAAAAAATTTAGCCATATTTTGCTCTGTATTTAAAAAAACATGTTAAAAACAAATGCAGTACCTAGCTTAAGAGATATGAAATTTTGTCATATATGAATAGTAGGTAGACCTTACCACTGACACTGCATCCATTTTCAATTGTCTTTACAATGAGGAAATTGAAACTAAGCAAGTCACAAAGTTTCATTAATATGATATAGTGTAGCTAGCATTAATAATTATTCTCTTGTGTTGTATTTTGTTCTGGCAGCTTAAACGATGGGAACGAAAGAAGTGTAAACCAAACAGCCTTCCTATCCTGCACAAAATGCATGTTAAACTTGGAGATACGGTGCAAATCATAACTGGAAGTGAAAGGGGTAAAGTTGGGGAGATTACTAGAATCTTCAAGCATAACAGCACAGTTATAGTGAAAGATTTAAACTTGAAGACAAAGCATGTGAAGAGTAGAGAAGAGGGGGAACCGGGGCAAATCATTAAGGTTGTCCTCATTTCCCTTGCTTCACTTTTACAAATTCTTTTCCACTTCTGAAGCTTCTTCAAGAAATGGAAGTAACTCTTGTTAGGATACAAGCTAGAAGTGCTTATGAGAGTTTCTCTACTATAAATATAGAACTTTTTTCAATAGAAAAGCTCTCAAGCATTTCTAGCTTTGTATACAAAAAAAACAATACATATAAAAAATTGTTCATTGGTGTGTATAAAAACTTTTGAGAAACATGTTTTTTTTTTTTTTTTTAATTCCAGATTGAAGGTCCTATCCACAGCTCAAATGTGATGTTGTACTCCAAAGAACAGAAATTAGCAAGCCGTGTGGGGCATAAAGTCCTTGATAATGGTAAAAAAGTTCGGTACCTTCTAAAAACTGGAGAAATAATTGATAGTGAAGAGAATTGGAAGAAACTGAAGGAGGAGACTACTAAGAAACCTGAAGAAGCTGCTGCTGCTGCTGCTTCCTAGTTTTTCTTGTGTAGTTTATTCATTCACTGGTAATGTAACTCTAGCTGTACTTGTTGTGCTCAGTTTTTCATTTTATCATCTGATGTATATTTTGGTCTGTCTGTTGATCTCCATATAATACTAAAACCACGGTGATTAAATTTGTCTATTGGTTGTTCACTTTGAGCAAAGTGAATCTTTTTGAGAAGAAAATGTTCATGAAAGTGAGAATGGTTATTTCTTTCTGAGTAACTCTGCTCAATTCAACCAGGCATTTTGGTAATGCAGAATAGTCAGGGGTAATTCACACAAATATATAGTAGTAGAAAAAAAAATTGAAAACTATTTTTAGTATCATAGCTCATGTTATCTAAGCCAAAACTAAGCTTCTGCAATTTTTGACATTATTTTTTCATCAAAAATGACAGAAAACTGTTTTTGGGGAGTACTTGATAATAGCCTTAAGACAGTGCTGTGTGTCATAATTCTCAAATTTCTTCTAAATTTTTAAATATAAATATTTGTATAATTCAAAAATAAAAATGAGTGAAAATCAAAATGTCATAAAGTATTAGTGAAAAACAAACTCTAACTTAATATGCTTAATGTAGGTAATGTTTATCCATTAACGAAAGGACAAACTTGTCCTATAAAATTAATTTTTATTAAAAATTAGTGCCATGCAATTTTATCATTATCAACCGTATCGGGTTTAGGGTTATACTAAAAGAAAATCCGCACATGCTCTTGTTAAATAGACATTATCTTATATCTTAGTCCCTTTCTTTGTAGTGTTCATCATCGTTTTTATTTTATTGATATAATATGGTTTGATTCTAAGTTAGCTTAGAAAGAAATGGATTTGAGTTCACCTAACATGATCTCATTCTAATTAAGCTATATCTAAGCATTTACATTAAATTTGTTAAGATATATTTTAATTAATAACAAAATGAGTTAACCTAACCCTGTTTTATAAAAACTAAAATCAAAACGCCATAATTTTAATAAACTAAAAATTTAAGCTTAAATATTTATAAAAAAATAACTTATTTTTTAATCTTTTGTTATATAAATAAATAAAACACTTTTTCTTAAATCTAAAATCTTTATCTTTATATCTTTACCTTATTTTACATTATTTTCATAACACTTTTAAATTTATCTAACATTATTAAAAAATATTTTTCCAAATTTGTATTGAACGAATTTTGTTCAGATGAGTCTCTCATAAATATTAATTAATAGTAAAAATATATAAAAGTATATTTATAAAAAAAAATCTTTAGCACATTAACATTGTAATAAACGCACTATATTATATATATATATAACAAAATCATTTCACATATGACCTTAAGACTCTTTTCTACTCTTGGATATCTGTATTATAATAAGCTCCTGTGTTAACATATAATTATCAAAATAATATAATAATTACATATAAACAATTAGTAATACAAAACAACCAATAAAATATAAGAGATAATAGATATAAAGAAGCATACAATTGATCTCATAACATATTTCATAGACATACATTATTTTCAATAAGCACCAAATATTACATAAATAATTTATAAAACTTGACCAATTCCATTATATTTAGTTCAAACATCAAGATTAATACTTGTATATTTCACAAAACACAATCATAATAAATTATTCATCTAACAATCAATTGATTAACTCATCACAATTCAACTTATATGATAATCAGCTTACACTATGTAACTTCTTATATATTCATTAAGAAACTTATAATTTATCAACACGAAATTATAAGAAAATTAAATTGATTGAAAATTTAGACTCTACTAATAGAATTTACTGATGAATGAAATTAATTAATATTGTTTATTCATATATATATTTTTCAATAAATCTGTTGAAAATTTTCATGTTGAATAACAAAGATAACTTAAAAAATATATACAAATAAATATATTTGTCAACAAATTATACTTATTGCTTTTATCAGTAATTTTTTTATTAAATATAAAAAGGTTTTATGTTATTTTTGTTTCCACTAATTTACTATAGACAAAGACGAATCTGGGACAGACCTCCTTGTTTGTATATGCGAATGTATGATGAAATGAAAGTAAGAATTTGAGAGAAAGGAGGTGTGTTGCTCCCTCTCGAGAAAGGAGATGAAAGTCATGTCAGTCATGGTGAAAGGACAAAAATGTCTTTGCTTTTTTGCATACATCTATATTATTCATTTGAGACATGTACCAGAGATTCATGAGTCATAAACCAGAAAATTCATTCTAGTCCTGACCGAAATTTGAATTTGCCACTAAAAAGCCTCATTCACCCATACCAGCTCCCAATGCTTGGTTGTCTAAATTGTTGGTGCTTTTGTGGTTTGGTGTTGTGTTTTTGTGCTTGGTCTTTTGGATTGGTGGTTCTATAGTTGGTGTGAGCTGAGATTGTGGTTTGAAGAGAAGGTAGGTGGTTGGTTGGTAGTGGTAGTGAAGGTCAAGGATAGTGGTCGTCTAAGATTGGTTTGTAGGTGTTGGGTTAAGAGTTCATGGATGACATTAAGTGGTAAGTGATCTATTTGAAAGGCTACAAAAGCATGGATAATCAATTATGCATAGCCTCATAATCGATTCCCTATTTTTTTATTTTATCTATTTCCACTCACTACATTAGTTTTTAGTAATCTTTTCCTTTGTATTTGAGTTAACTTTTACTCTGTTTTTCACTATGGAATTGTGCATGGTAAAGATTGTCATTCCTGAAGGATTGGTAAGCAATTGAACATTGAAGAAAGGTATTGTTGAAGTTCTATTTCATAGTGTTGTGTGAATATCAGTTTTTGGTCCATCAATGAGTAAGATGAGTTTCTTTCACTGGTCTTGAAGACTTACTCCTACTATGAAGGTCCCTTCACTAGACACTTAGTAGGTGGTCTAGCAGAGAACTTCTAATCCTTCATTTGGAGCTCTCTGGTAGAGTTGTCTACTACATTATGTTTTCGTGTATATATTGAGTCCGTGATTAACTAATTTCATTCAATTATTGCATGAAGACATTTTTATGTTAAAGGTTATGAAAAATAATATATTGATTAATTGGCCCCATTACATAATGTAAAACATGATAAAATGCAGGAACAATAACATGTGTCTTTTGTACGACATTCTCATTACACACATCATGGGTCTCTATAGCATCGACTTGTCCATCGAGGCATGTTTGCACCTAGGTTGATCACACTATGTAAAAAAAATTGCACCAGTTGAATATCTTTTAAGTGAATGATGTTTGGTAATATGGTATGGTGAATAAGGATGATGAAGAACACGACTAAGAGCCACCAATACCTGACAACCATGTTCAAGAAAACACTACACCTCAACCCTCACTCCCCCTAGTCTCGCATGATTCTCAAATGTTTTCACAAATATTGGGTGTTATTCATGAGTTAAAAAACGATGTCGACAAAGGTTTTGAAAGAGTGCATAAGAGAATTAACAAGCTAAGACAAAGATTTGATGACTTGTAAGTCGATTATGAGTGATAGTTGTCATCATTTCATTATCATTTTTTGTTATTGTAATTTAACTATTTATTTTAATCATAATGGATTACACCCTTTTATATTTAATATTTATAATGCAACTTAATTTTGACACCAATTTCGATTTATTTTGTTAGTTTTACAAAATTTACAAGTTCGGTTAAATCTTTTATAGTTATTTCTGCTTCATTTTTTTTTCAAAATTTATTTTAAACAATTTTGCATATATCAACAATATTGATAATTTTAATTTTCTTTATTCTAACTTCACCGACCATAATAGAGAATAATTTTTTAATAACATGCAAGTGTCATATGCATCTACTTAATTATTTCATTTAAAATTAATTTTAAGCAGAAAGGTAAAATTGTAACCTTACAACTTCATCAATTAAAAAAAATAAATGATACCTAACAAATTAATTATATTTTATTTTAAATTAATTTTAACCAGGAGGAGAAACTCATGATCTTACAAATTTATCAATTAAAAAATTATCAGTAACACAAAAAAAGTTAATTATATTTTATTTTAAATTAATTTTAATCACAAGAACAAAATTTTAATCTTATAATTTCATCACTTAACAAAAATTAAATTATTAATCATACTCATCATATCATTCACAAACTTTTATAATTTTTATTTTATTTTTTATCAATTTTTCCTTTATTCAAATAACATCATTTTTCACTACGTTTCGCCTCAAATCCATCATTTTCAACTTTCTCAAATAAATCTTCAAATCCAAAGATATACCCTTGATATCACAACCATCTTATATATTTATATATTTGACAATAAATGAAACATATATTTTATGCCAATAATTTTAAACAAAAATGGTTATTAGATTTCTTTATATTTGAGTAATTATTATTTATATCGAATAATTACTTTTTTTATTATGTATAACAAGTAAAAACAAATGCTTTAATTATAATTTAGAGAAAAAAATGTTAATCATATTTACGTACATTTTTTCGTGTAAATAATAATTATTTTAATTTTAATATGAAACTAAATACAAAATATATTCATAAATATTAATTAAGATTATTAAATTTATTTTTTATTAAGTTTAATAAAATTAACTTAAATAATAAATTTTAATGCATTATTAATTTAAGAATATATTAGTTTTATAGAATGATTTGTTACAAATATATGATTTTCTTGAATTAAAAAATTGAGATCAATTTATATTTAAAGTTTTATATATATATATATATATAAATATATATATATATATATATATATATATATATATATATATATATATATATATATATATATATATAGCTTTAAATATAAAATAAAAACAAATTAATCCTAAAATATTCAAGACAATAATATTTTTTAAATCAATAAATTATATAATTAATTCTTATTTATTTCTTATTCATCAAATTAACTACAAATTTTTTGGCTCATTTTTAATTTACTTCTCTAATATTCTAGTAGCATCACTTCTCACTTTCTTTTTTTCTCCTTTTCTTCCATTTCCACTCCCATCCTCGTCCAAAAAAAAGTGTTAACAATTACTTTCTCATTTCACTTAAATTGTAGTACCGCTTTTAAGCTTTATTTGTTTTAAGATGTATTCTTTTAAATTCTTGATTTGTTTGTCAATTTTCAAATGTTTCATTCTTCATAGCCTAAATTAGCTAATACAAACTTATAAATAAAATTTTGCTTATTTTAAAAAATTCATATATAAATGTAAAAATTAATAATTAGAGTTTTATGAATTATCAAACGAATTAAATAAATATATTTAAAGCTTTTTACAGCAGAAAAATAATAATTCAATCCTAAGATACTCTCGAAATCAGAATTGAATGAAGACACGAATTTTGTACATACATGTAATGTGGGGTGAACACATGTATCTTACTTTATACATTATACATGACATTTGGCAACCATGCACGCCAACTCATATAGTGATAATTCTATTGAATACTTAATATTTATAAAGTACCACGATGTTTATTATTTTTGTAGAAATATTTTTAAATTATATTTATAATTCCTTTTGAATAACTGATAGTATGAAAGTATTACAGATATAATATATTAAAGTTATACTCTGCTTTAATTTTAAAAATTTCAGACTAAAAGATTTTGCTTTCAGGTTCTCCAAATTTACAAAATTGACCCTACATATTAATTTATTTAGTAGTTAGAGATTTAAATATAAACTAAATACAATGATCGGTAAAACTTAAATGAAAAAATTGAGATTATTGCTTGTTTGAAATAAATTTAAAACTAATGTTTGAAACTGATAGAGAAAATATTAGTAAACTAGTAGTGTTTGAAACTGATAGAGAAAATATTAGTTTAGTAATAATTCATAAACAGCTACTTATAAATAATTTTATTAAATAAATTAGTACAGGTGAAAATATCTTTTGATAAAATAACTAAGTAAACAAAATCCTAATTGAATTTTATTATAAAAGTTTCAACAATATGTCACAGAATTAACAATAAATAATTTTATAAGAAAACAGGTACTTTTGTCATTCACAGTGTACACACATAGCCACCTTAAAGTTCAAGTTACTGTTATCCTGTATCAATTTATATGAAATAAATTAATAAGTGTTATAAATATTTAATTCTCATGAATATTTATCTAAAGAATATAATAGCAATATCATAAAAATTGAACAGGATTATTCATAAAAACAAATATAACCTAATAATAATAATAATAATAGTGAGCTGAGTAGAAAGTTTCAGAATCAGTCATCACTCAACCCTAGAACAATTTATTGCACGCCACCTACTGTAACAATAGAATAGTACACATATTCACAATTTCAATAAATAGTAACACAATTAATAAAAAAATCAAACAATGTTAATTAATATAATGCTAATACAGATCTTGTTATCTCTTTTATTATTACTTTAATAAAGCAATAATTCATTATAGCTGCAACATGCAGCAATATTACTTTAAAAAGGCATAGGCTCATCTAATTGGCAACAGATAAAGAAAAGGTGGAAATGGAAGAAGCACTTATGAGGGTGAAGAAGAACAAAGCTGAAGTTGGTTCTTCTCCTGCAACAACATACTGTGTGACTGGAGCAACAGGGTACATTGGTTCATGGCTTGTGGAGACTCTTCTTGAAAGAGGCTACACTGTTCATGCCACTGTTAGAGATCCTGGTTAGTATATAGTAACCTTTTCTTTCTTTTTTCTTGTTCCATCCATACACTGTTTTTCACTTGCTACACTGATTCTCTCAATAGACATGCATGTGCTTTCTAAATGATTAATCTTACCAATATAAGTTTGTAAGAGAAAACTGAGGTAGATTTTGAAACTCTTCTTTAGAATACCTGAGTACTACTATGTTCTTACAGTTTTTAAAAAAGAAAAAATATTGCACTTCTAAATTTTGAGTATATATGTGATGATTCTGAAATTTTGAGTTTTGTAGCAATTTTCTTGATCATTAGAAATGAAGGTTGGACCCTTCTGGAAGGTGAAATTGATGTTAAGTTATTGCGATTACAAATAATCAACTGAACAGAGAAGGGTTGAAAAAAGTACAGATTACACAGTCAACCATCATTGTCTATAAGACTGTGATTGTTGTGAAGTGTATTTTAAAATTCAGAAATTTATCTTAATCTTTGATTTCATATTAATTGTGTGTGTTTCTTTTACATTGAATGGAAATTACCAGACAAATTACCCTCCAAGTTTTAATGTTAGACAGTGAAAAATTAAATAAGATTCCAATCAGTAATTAGTGACAAATATTATATTTAGTTTGATTTATATTAATTTCCAGAAATTTATTGCATGTCTATAAATGATACTGGCACATTCGGTGTCTTGTTGTATTTTTTTTATTATTTTAGTCTTTCTTCCATTTGTTGAGTTGTATTTATACTTGTTTAGGGAAAATTATGATTCAAATGGTTATAATAAAATAACTAAAAATAAAATTGAGGTCCAATGAGACTCAATTAAAAGTTGTTTAGGTCAAGTAAGTAATAAAATTTATAAAATTTTATAAAATTTTTTAAGACTTTATTTATTACAAATTTAATTTACTATAATATATATTTTTTAAAATACAAGTGAATGTTGACTATAAAATTATATAAATATACATGTCTGAAATAATATCAAAGTATTCAATAGTTAAAAGTTAATAAAATGTAATATTTTTAAAGAGTCATTAAAAAAATATTTTTACCTTGAGTTAATCTTAGAGGGAGTTGATATCTCCGTAAGTAAAACCTGTGTGTGAGATCTTAATTAGTTTTAGATATAATTTTCTAAAACAATGCTCTCGATTTATTAAGAGAGACTTGAGGTTATTAAATATATTTATTTTATTTTTAATTTGGAAAATAATAATAATTGATATATTAAGTGGTATTTTATAAATCTCATGGGACTCGTGGGAAAATAGATAATACGGATGCGTTCTAAGCAGGCGTCATTCTTAATATTTTTTTCTCAAATATCATCTTTAATTACTGTCAAATATTTGTTTTACTAAAATTTTATTTTCTTTAATTAGTGTTAATTAAAATTCATCCATATCTAGTTGCATCACATTAATACTACACAAGAGTTTTAATGACGCTGATAAAAAATCAGTAGAACATATTTTTTTTAATTGATTTTTATTTGATAAAAACATAACTCTCATTGATAAATAAGTTTTAAGTTACATAAAATTTTATATCTAATTATAAAAGTATAGAAATAAAATATATTTTTAATTTATGTAAAATGATTCATTGTAGGAAAATTATTTTATTATTTTCTTTCTAAAATTAAAAATAATTACTTTTAATGCTTAATATCATATAATTATACATTTAATAAAAAAATACTGAATGGAAACATACTTATTTAATATTTTGACAATTTTAAAATTTAGTTTTCTTATTAGTAATAAAAATACATTACAATAATTTATAATTATTTAATTAAATCAACATAAATATTGTATCAATTGATGTTTGATACTTTTTTTTATATTGTTTAAACAATTTAATGCACCAGAAAAGTCATTTCATCTGCTATCGTTATGGACAAGAGGTGACCGATTGAGACTTTTCAAAGCGGATTTGTATGAAGAAGGGAGTTTCGATGAGGCTGTAAGAGGCTGTGATGGCGTTTTTCATGTTGCAGCTTCAATGGAATTCAATGTGGATCAGAAAGAAAACATTGGTAATGTCATCATCATCAATGCTTACAAATACACACAAAAAAAAAAATACATTTTTGGTTACACTTTTGCCTTGTGTGAATTGAACATGCAGAGGCCTATGTTCAAGCAAATATAATTGATCCTTCAATCAAAGGGACCTTGAACCTTCTAAAGTCCTGCATGAATTCCAATTCTGTGAAAAGGGTTGTTCTCACTTCTTCAATAAGTACAATTACTGCCAAAGACAACAATGGGAAGTGGAAACCTGTTGTTGATGAATCTTGCCAAATCCAAAGTGAACATGTGGTGAAAACACAAGCAAGTGGATGGGTAATTAATGTTTTTTCTGGTACCTTTTACTTTTTGTGTACAATGTTAGAACATTAGAATCATGTGCAAACTATTCTGTTTTCCTGGCTAGTTTGCACTTGTATAGTATGTTGCTTTCTTTTGAGAGTTTGTTCACTGTGGCAGGTTTATGCACTTTCAAAGCTTCTAACAGAAGAGGCAGCATTTAAGTTTGCAAAAGAGAACGGCGTTGATCTTGTGTCAGTCATTACAACCACTGTTGCAGGCCCATTCTTCACTGCTAGTGTACCATCAAGTGTTAAAGTGCTACTGTCACCAATAACAGGTTATCCTTTTACCTTCATATGTGTTGGTATACTGCTATTCATCTAGAGCCATTGAAAAATCATCAATATTTGTGGAAACTACTGGTTTTCCAACTTAGAAGTGGTCATCAAAGAGCATAAACTTCTTGTTTTGTACAAGGTAGATTAATGTAAACATAAGTATATGTTGGGTATTGTAAACATAAGTATATATTGGGTATTAAGTGAGTGTAAGTCCTACGTTGAGTAAAAATAAGAAACTTGAGTAACATATAAAACAAAACATCAATAAATCCAAAATTTTAAGGTTTTGAATTGAATATTGTATCATTTCTTTGTATAGTCCAACTCAGTTATCAATTTTGTTTGTGACATTGTATCATTTCTTTGTATAGTCCAACTCAGTTATCAATTTTGTTTGTGACATTGTCTGTGACATTGACTAGCTTAGACAAATATAATTTGATTCTTGTATCGAATTGCATACCAAATTCTCCCAAAGCATTGAATGAATCTCTCATAAGATAACACCAAACGTTTATGGTAACAAATATGCTTGAATATATGAGTTAATTGTCATGTCATGTTATTTTGTCTGACCATGTGTTGATCTTTTATGGATAGGTGAACCTGAATTCTTCAAGATATTATCTGCTGTAAATGCACGAATGGGGTCAATTGGTTTAGTTCACATTGAGGATATATGCAGTGCGCACATTTTCCTAATGGAGCATTCTAAAGCAGAAGGCCAATACATATGCAGCAGCCAAAGCTGTCCATTTTCTGTGTTGTCTAATCTTCTTACCGAAGAGTATTCTTACTCAAATAAGAAAAGGTAACGTTCTTCCCTTTGAACTGCTTTTTCTTTCAATTGCTTATGTTATTCTTATATACACATGCAGGATAGCTGAGAAAAATTATGATAAAGTTCCTTCTGAGATTTGCTCAAAGAAATTAAAAGATCTGGGTTTTAGTTACAAGCATGGAGTTGAAGATATAATCCACCAGACAATTATATGTTGCCTAGATTATGGTTATTTACCTCCCATTAGACAATAAACTTTCAGTACTAGATTTCAAAACTTTTGTACAATTTTGTGGTCCCAAAAAATAAATGAAGTCATGTTTTGAAAGATCAAGTTTTCCTTCGTGAATATTTTGTATGGACAAAAACTGTATCGTTCCTTTAAATGTTTTTGGTCCTATTCTTTAAATGTACAGGTTTGCATCAAAGATCCGCAAAAATTAGCAAAGTCAAATTCTAATTATTATTAGAAAACAACACTAAAAACACTAAGTGCTCGTGACTACATATAATTTTTGTTTTATTGGTATGTGTTATTTAATCTTAACCTTTTTACGAGAAGTCATGGTCATCATTAATGGTCAATAGTACAGGCCTTACCAAAATTACCCAGCTGGGTCTGTGCCATTTACACCCATTTACACAAATCAGAAGGGGGTGATGGATTGAAAAATGTGACCACATTGTTTATTCAAAAATAGTAGAATCTGAACCTACAATGGGTACTAACCGGGAAGTCAGCAATTATTATAAAACATTTAAACGTAAATGCAACAGAGCTAATCTCAATTCTTGAAGATTTATTACGAAAATAAAGAGACGAAAAAAAAATAAAGAATATAAAAATGAAAATATTTTGTTTTTATAACAAGTTGAATCATAAATAGACAAATTCTTCTTGCACCCTAATATCTTCTTCCTGCACCCTAATATAAATTTTTAATTCTACAACTGATCCTATCCGGTTCATATAGGAAAAAAAATAAGAACCGGATGGCACCCCCATCCGGTTCACATTTCAAAAAAAATGACAACCGGATGGCACTCTCATCCGGTTGTCATTTCAAAATAAAATGACAACCGGATGACACTCCATCCGGTTGTCATTTCAAAATAAAATGACAACCGGATGGCACCCCATCTGATTGTCATTTCAAAATAAAATAACAACCGGATGACACCTCCATCCGGCTGTCATTTCAAAATAAAATGACAACCGGATGGCACCCGCACCCCCATTCGGTTGTCATTTAAAAAAAATTCATTTTATTTGGAAATGACAACCGGATGGCATACTCATTCGGTTGTCATTTTGATTTTGAAATGACAACCGGATGGGGCTGCCATCCGGTTCTCATTTCCAAATCAAAATGAGAACCGGATGGAACCCATCCGGTTCTCATATATCAAATGGGAAAATTGTTCTGTTCGTCGTCGACAACACCTAAACCCCAAATCAACTACTCTAATCAGCAATATCACTTACTAATTGCTAATAAACACCAAAAATTACTTACTTATTGCTTGTTTTAAGGATTAATCAAAGATTTGGAAACAGATGTTAAAATAA
>Ga0209700_107048_pt1 | contig 16459 bp, 8 predicted proteins | sample SiratroredBW_FD_187528 | JGI IMG/M metagenome (GOLD analysis project Ga0209700, IMG submission 187528) | Root nodule microbial communities of legume samples collected from California, USA - Siratro red BW (SPAdes) (version 2) | ecosystem: Host-associated > Plants > Roots > Nodule | place: USA...
CCCCCCTCTTGAACTTAGGCCAAACACTTATTTTAACATGTAATAAAAGAGTTTATGTGTTTATCTAAACAAACATACATCAATATTATATGATTATTTATATAGGGATAAAACTATTATATTTACTCATCACTAAATACTATAATATTAATGAATAATATTATTATATTGTTTTAGTGATTAGTATAAATTAAAGATTTGATTACTAATTACTTCATTGTGATTAATTATGGTAAATACAATAGTATATTAAATTAAATACTTAAAACTTTAAATAATTGAGAACACTGATAATATATTTGTTTAATTTTATATATTATGATTACCTACCTTTGTTGTTTTGTGAATCATAGTAATTAAATCTTGAACACTAAAATATAAAATTGATTTGAATATTTTATCAGTAAACATCCTATACTAAAATATTACATATAAATTCTTTATATGAAAACATTATAAAAATTACATGAATATATGTCATAAAATTCAAGTTAATTCAAATAAATAAACTATCATTAATTATATTTCACATCAAATTATATATTAATTTAGTTCTTTTAGTTTAATTGTAGAGTAATACAGAAAATAATCATATCTTTAATTATGTTATTGGGATAAACACTTTAAAAAGTTTCAATTCAATAAATTAGTTGTGAAAACTTTGCTTAATTGTTTTTAAAATTTATTCATTTGTTTTGAAATAGGAGAAATAATATTTGAATGTTAAGAGAGAAAAAGTAGAAAATAAATGAAATTACTTAACAATTTTTTTTATCAAAGTTTTTCTTATGCAGTATCACTAGAAAAAAATAACTTAATATTGAGTATGAATAAACTTTACAATTTTAATATATAATTTTCTCTTTCATTAATTATTTCAATCTTTTAGCTCAAAAGATTAAATGTTATAAAAAAATTACCTCTATCTTTTAATTTACATATTGTATTTTCTTTATATATATATATATATATATTAAAGAAAAAGTTTTATAAAACTTAATTATTTGATTCTGAATTCTAAAATTATATTTGGATTGCATTATAATAACGTTAATTGTAATGTGGAAATTACAACAGCTAACTTTCTTTATTTTACAGCACAATATATTTCATTTACAAAGGCACATAACCTTATTAAAATTACTTGAGATGTTTTAGTCGGGGTAGAGGTTTTAGTTGGGGCTTATCAAGATATATCAGGATAGTGCTTCTTCAGATATATTTCAGCGAGACAAATCTGTGTATAGGATTTTAGTGTTATAGTAGGCGTTTAGGTCTCTAAACAGGTCTTGTGTTTCATATGGGCCCACTAGGGCTTGGTCTAGGTTTTTTTTTGTGTACGTATCAGGAGAGGTCAACTGAGAGATGTGCATTATGGGAAGTGATAGGAAAACATGGAAGATTTCTACTTGACAGAAAATTATAATAATGGTAATCCTAAGTGTATAAAGGATAGTACAAAAGCTTGGAATTCATTTTTGCTACATAGGTGGATTAGACCTATTGTTGTGTACTTGTTTTTCCTTATGTGTTGTTGTTTTTAATTAATCTACCTTTTATTTTTCTGGGTACGGATATTTCTGTTTTTCTAGCAATTGGTTTTTGCCTTATTGTATTTAAGGGATTTTTTCTGTCTTTTGTAATAGGGTTAATTTTATTCTTTGACATTAAAAAAAAAATCACTTATCACTTACCTTTACATATGACACAAAACATATAAAAACACAATTTTTTTTCTTTATTTTATCTTAAGTTATAGAAAAGAAAGGAAAAAAGAGAAAGAAAAAAAAAGAAAAATGATGTTTATTGTTCTTTCTTAAATTTTCATATTTTTCAAATTTGTACATGTATGAGGTAAAAGGATTTTCTTCTTATATAATGAAACCATATATTAGACTTTTCTAGCCTCTAGAAACTTATGAAAGCTTCCAAAAAATAATATCTTTTAGTTGTGTTATTATGAAATAGTTGTAATATCCTCTCCTCAAGTGGAGGATATATGTTTAACATTCCTAGTTTGGAACCAAGTGATTTAACGAAAATATAACAAACTGACACAAAGTCTTAATAGAGAGAAGTAAAAATTTTGATTTCAACTTATCCTTTACAACATGACAATCAATCTTAGTAAGTTTTGCTTATTTGTGGAAGGTGGAGTTAGCAACAATGTGACAAGCATATTCACTATCATACAGACTACAACAAAGAATGACACTTGCATGTTGAAATCGTGATGAAGATACTTAACCATTAGAGTTTTGTTAAGGTCATATATTCAGAGAGGATCAATAAATGGTGGATTGACACTATGAATGAGAATTGACACCATTTAACTAAGGATTAACAGGAATCATAACAGGATGTTTTCCGTAAATGTCAGTAGTATAAACTCGAGAGATTTTGAGACTGATCCATGGTGTTATGCCTTTCGCTTTGCATCAAGAGCAAGGATCTGATCAACCATACTTTTTCTAATAAAATTAAAGTTAAAACCATCCAGCCCTAAACTTTTACTACCTTCACACTCCCACACATCCTGATTAATTTCTTTCTCGAAAAAAATTCTAATAAATCCTCTATTATCCTCCTCATTAATATTTGAGAAACCAATGTTGTCTAGTCTAACAATATTGTGCTGATTTTTACAAAACCTATACTGAAACTATTTCTTTATTTCCTCTCTAACCCTACATGGTTCCTCTCAACATTCATTATCAATATATATGCCTTTATTTGTATTCTTCATTCTCCTCCACTTCAACATAGTGTGAAAATATATTGTATATAAATCACCTGCCTCGAGCCATTTTGTTCAAGCCTTTTGTTTCATGATAAATCTACCTGAGTTTAGCCAACAAGCCCCTCCTCTCAACTATTCCTTGTTGATATAGGTCACAATTTTCTTCAATTCTATCAAGGTTCCTAATATTCAATATTACCATTTTTACTTCTATTAATGTCTCTAAAACTTACTTATTCCAAACTCTCAAATCATTCTTTAAATTTTTAAATTTCTCCTCCACCAACCTTATTTCATTGTCATCCAAATTATAACTAGCTCATAGATTCTTCACACAGTTTCCACAAAACTAGGATGACTTTCCCAAACATCTAGGTTCCTAAACGATGTGGGTCTCCAATTAGTTGAGTAGTGTTTAACTATCAATGTACAATGGTCGGATACTGAACTATCCATAACATATTGTTTACTATGAAGTCACTTGTCCAACCATTATCAAGATACTAATATTCTATCTAACCTACTAATATTCTAGGATCTTCTTAACCTGTCAAAAACATTTGGAGTACATTATGACATGAACGAATTCCCAATCATCAATCATTAATTACATTCACATTTTTATTTATATCTCAAAGTTTGTTCTCAAGATAAAATAATGAAGATGGTTTAGGATCTCTGATGTATTATGTTTGCTCTTTGTTTGAGTCTCATAACAAAGTTTGTAAAGTGGATAAACATCCGACTACATACTGAATCCAACCCTTTCAACCCAAAGCGGAGAAGATCAGGGACAATCCTAATTATCAAGGGTTCACAAGTGGCCCATAATTCCAAGAGACCCATAATCCCGACGCCTGGTTCATGAAAGCTATCTAGATACTCATCTTAAATTTGTTCTCAAATTGTTTGCCATTCTAACCATATGCATATTATAGTTTTTCAAGGCACATAAGATATTAGTAGGTTTGTATAACAATCAAAATCTTTAGCTTTGCATATATGGTAATTGAACATTCAAAGCTATTTGGTCATATTTGATATAAGGTTTAAAGCATTCCTAAAGTGACACCGATAAAAAAAATGCAAGACTCAAAAAGATAAAAAATTATCGACACCAAAATTATGAATAAGAAACTAAAGAAAACTAGAAAGATGGAACAACAACTCTCATAATACAACTCTCACAATACATTAAGAGAGCACTTTACGGGTCGCCTCATAATACATATATATGTTTTCAGAAAGAGGGTCGTCTCTATTTATTTCTCCGGAAGTACGAGACTGAATATTGCTGATAATTATTTTTGTTAATTTTTTTTTATATTAGATGAGATCATAACATTATGTAACTTACTTGTAAGGGATTTCAATCTATATTTGCACAGTTTTATTTGATTGTAAAATGGTTAGAATATCTCAAATATTCTATTTATATTTTTTTTCTAATAAATAATATAAAATTTAAAATTAAATTTCTCATTAATTAATTAATTATATATTTTCAGCTTGGAATCTTATAACAAAAATAATCTCTATCTTTTAACTTAAACATTGTAGTTTCTATGAAACCAATGTGACAACCGATCAATTTTACTTTTATCAACTACGTGAATAATATATTAAAAAGATTGCTTTTATTTTCAAATTATAAATAATTTATTTTTTATAATTAAATAAAATGTATAGTAAATTTTTTTAAATATGATATTTGGATTTTTGTCCATTTAACACTTATGATAATTTATATGCTTGCCAAAGTATTGTTAGTTTTTATGTATCTTCAAAGAAATATAAGAGTCTAAGCAGTGATTTAAACAATATGAAAATTAAAGTTATGTCTAGTTATTTAAAGTATATAATGAATTATTTATTATTAAAAAAACATTTAAATGTGATGCACGAATGTTTTAATCTATTTAAGAAAAATACGTTATGTATTCATGTAAATGTTTCTTTATAAAAAAAATATAAATAAGAAATAAAAAATGTGCTTTAACTCGTGTATATATATATATATATATATATATATATATATATATATATATATATATATATATATATATATATAATAATCTCAAATAGTCTATAATGTACTATCAAAACAGATTAAAAATGCAAATCTACAACATCTGCTTCTGATTCCATCGTAACAATATTAATTCAACTAAACAGAGGTATATTTTCACCTTAAACATAATTATCTAAGACAGAGGGTGGAAAAATAAAAGGTGAAGTTTCCTATTGATTCTAACTATCGTTTATAGAGATCATTTTAAATTGAATCACTGACTTTAATTATATAGGTATAATTATATTGTTTATGCTATATAATTCATTAAAATAAAGCTTAACATTTTAAATAAGACTTAAAACAGTTATCTAAGACAGAGGGTAGAAAAATAAAAGGTGAATTTCTTAAAAATGATAATGCTTGCTGGATGCATTGAAAATAAATAATTTTGAATTTGATTGATACAACATTGAATGTGTGTAAAAATGGCAGACATACCTTAGAACTTCCAAGGTCAACTATGCATGCTTGTTTCTTAGCTCTGCATCCAAACAAAATTAGCCGATAATGTGACTTATAAGAAAACATTGAAACGTGTGTCATTCATCCAGTGGTTTAAAATCTTAACAAATTAACATCAAAGTATTAATTTTAGCATTGAGATATGCTCAATTATTTTATGAACACGAGAAACATTTGCTTTATCTGTATTCTGGATGCCAAATGCATGCGTGAAACTTATCTCAATAGATAGAAAATAGAAAATGGTGCTTAATGAAATGAGTTATTAATATATTAAAGTTTTATGTCGTTTAATGTATATCCATGCATGCTTTTGATCTGTCATAGTATAAAGAATTTACCAATGATGCCACCAACCCTCTTCATTACCTTAAAACCTTAAAAAGAGTGTAACAATTGCTTCCATGCATGCTCGGCTAAATCTGACAATCAATTTATGTATAAAATATTTAAATATTTATTCTGCATGTTTACCATAGGTAAACGGATTCAACGTTATATCAACCAAAAACTCTTATATAATATAATATAAGATAAATTTTTTTTGTATAATATAATATAATATAAAGATGTTTCTCATTATAAAAGGTGATTATTTATTATAAAGTATAGATTTTACTAATAAGCTAACTGACGCTTTTTTTTTTTCGAGAAATTTTTTTTTAACAATTTTAATGTAATTATTTCTTGATGGGCGCTGGTAGGAAAATCAATAATACAGTGCTTATTGTTTTGTAGCTCTTGAGCTAATAACATTCTTGAGCACCTAAATGCTACATTAATATTAATGTAGCGATGTTAATGGTTTAAAAATAAACATTAATTAATAAATCAGATCATATATTATTTGCATCAAATTTAAGTAAAAATTGAAGAGCTGGCACAGTATCGTGTGTAAAAACATAGAAGAAAAGTTACACGTCTCTATTTCTTTCGAAAGTTGGATTCATTATTTAGAAGTCGAAAATGAATGAAGATGTTTATGGTGCTTTTTTAGTTTATTGTTTACATAGTTTTAAAACACTTGAAATGAATTTCATTTGACTCAAGTAAAATCACAAGACATTTTTATTGGAAAAGGAAATTTTCAACACTAAATTAAGAGTACTATAAAGGTCAGGCATCATCTAGAGGAATCAACCCTAAAATCAAAATTACTATGAATATAGTGCCAACAACGGTCACATTACTAATAACATAAATATTATCATCAATTTGCTAGCGATATTGTTTATCTATATAATAAGATCAAAATACAACCCTAACTAAGATAGACTAGTGGGATTTTCTATACCTCCTATTAGGTATATTGTGAACCATTTAATTGAAAGGACCCAACGATTAAGATATATTAAATTTAGTATTAATCAAATACTAGAAGATGAAATATTGAAATAATGATGAGAAATTTTAATTTAATTAAAAGAGACTAATAAATTTCAATCTTTTGTTATTATCAATATTAAAAAATTAATTAATAATTTAAAAAATTTAATAATTATAGTGTTTCAATCCTCTTCAAGCATAATTTGCTTTTCTACTCAATTCACTAAAATGGAAACTGCAAAAGTGATTAATAATGTTAATAGATCTTACCGAGGACAGTCTTACCTGTTAGAATATTATTATTATGAAAACAAATCAAATCAATAGAATATAAGAGATAATCAAGAGAATATCAGAGAAATAATTAAGAGAGTATCAAATAAACAAATAAGTAGAATATCAAAGATAATCAAGGGAGTATCAGAGAATATCAGTAGAATATCAGATAATATCAAATGTATTTATTTAGAATAATTTTCATATTTAGTTTCCTAGAATTTTATATTAAGTGAGCTATTGTAAACAAAGAGATAGACATTCAATAAAAAAACCTTCTTCCATGTTATCATATTCTTTGTTCTTTTTTGTTCATAGTTATCATATCCTTGTCCAATCTTTCTTAACCCTCGATACCATCGCAAGATGGTATCAGAGCGGTGTTAGATCCTGAAAACTTAAAAACCAACATCATTGTTCCATTACCCCTCAGAGCCAAAAAACACCAAAAACCAAAAATGTCATCTTCAGATGATGAAATTGATGAATCAAAACCAAAATAACTCCTCAACCATTACTGACGAGCTAACTTTGCAAATTGCAAATATGCTTCGTAATGGCCTAGGGATTCAGCAAACACAATCCAATCTTGACAATTTGTCAATTGGATTCAAATTAAATGGAGACAATTATCCATTGTGGGCAACACTCATGAAGAAAGCTATCGGTGGTAGAGGAAAGAAGAGTCATATGACAGGTATACCTCGGCACCAGAAGAGATAGAACCAGCATATGAAAAATGGGAACAGGCAGACCAAACTGTCTTCACCTAGATAATTCAGAATATTGAGATTAGTTTGATAAACAATGTTTCTCAGTTCCCAACAGCCAAGGATTTATGGGAGGGATTGGCTACTACCTATGGAAGTGGCACAGACCCGATGCAAATCTATGATTTACACAGAAAAGCAAACACAGAAACAGGGAAAGGATACCTTAGAGGATTTCTAGAACAAATTACAAGCTATATGGATGGCGATTGATAGAAGGGAACCGAACACTATGAAATGCTCAGATGATATTGCAACCTTCAACAAAATCAAACAAGAACAGAGACTATATTAGTTCCTAACAGGGATAAACGAAAAATTTGAAGTCATCAGAAGAGATCTTTTGATGCAAGAGAAGATCCCTTCAGTAGAGTCCGCCTATGCTGTTGTCCGAAGGGAGGCAGCCTGACTCCAAATTCTAAAGCCTACCACCAGTAGCAAAGAAAACACATCATTAGAGGAGGTCGGAATCGGCTTAACCGCAAGAAATAGACCACCAGAACAGGGACAGGGATGGAGTCGCCCAGAAACTGCCAGACGACATCCATCACAACGAGACAAGGAAGACAAAAGCCACCTCCACTATACTCATTGTGGAATGAAGAAACACACCAAGGAGACTTGTTTCAAAATCGTGGGTTATCCCGAGTGGTGGGAAGATTTAAAACAAAAAAATCGCAAGGTTGCCACCATCATGGACATCCTGCAAACCACTAGTAACTGTAATGGTGACACCAGAAGAGAGGAAAAAGAAAAATTGTAAGTTGTTCATGGAAGAGTCGCAGTCAGTCATGGAGGTAAAAGAAGAAAGGAGGATACCAGCCTAGGAAAATCTGATCAATGGATTTTTGATTGTGGGGCAACTGACACCATGACCGATTATCCTCATGATTTTAACAATCTCTCCACACCTGTTAAAACTCATATTGAGACAGCCAATGGAGAATTAGTTGCAGTCCAAGGAGAGGGCTCAATTGTTTTTTCAAAAGAATTGAAATTAGAAAATTGTCTCTATGTTCCTGCATTATCATCAAAATTACTTTCTATAAGCCAAGTTACAAAGGAGTTGAATTGTGTGGTTCTCATGTTTCCTACTTTTTGCCTTTTACAGGACATTCTTATGAAGGAGATCATTGGGCGTGGTACTGAACGTGGAGGTCTTTACTACGTTGATGAGGTTGCTCACAAAGGACATGACATGCTTGCTCACGGAACGGTTACAAGGCAACTCTAGTTATGGCATAGACGTTTGGGTCATCCTTCATTTGGGTACCTTAAGATTTTATTTCCTAGTTTATTTACTAGTAACACTAAGCCCATCAAATGTGAAACTTGTATACGGGTAAAGAATCATAGAGTTACTTTTCCTCCCAACAATAATAGAGTCAATTCTGCTTTTTCATTAGTACATTCTGATGTGTGGGGTCCAACTCCTAATTCCCATAATAATCAATTTCAGTATTTTTTGTTATTTGTGGATGATTTCTCTCGCATGACGTGGGTATATTTTCTTAAACACAAATATGAAGTACCCGATAAGTTCTATGCATTCTATCAAATGATTCACACTTAGTTTGGCAAGAAAATCCAAGTACTTAGATCAGATAATGGTGGAGAATTTGTTAACAAATCAATGGAAGAGTTTTTCAGAGAAAATGGTTTAATTCATCAAACTTCCTATCCAAGCAAACCCCAACAGAATGGTGTAGCAGAACGGAAAAATCGTAAGCTACTAGAGATGACTCGAGCCATGATTTTTGATGCATAGGTTTTAACACGGTTTTGGCCCGAAGCTGTTGCTACCTTGGCCTATCTTTTGAACAGGTTACCCTCCCAGACCCTTAACCACAAAACACCCCTACAGATCCTAGCTACTCAGACTAATATCCCTCCTGTCCAAATGTTACCACCAAGAGTTTTTGGGTGCTCTGTATTCGTTCATATTCCCAAAGCTAACAAAACCAAATTTGATCCATGTGCTGAGAAATGTGTCTTTATTGGATATGTTACACATCAAAAGGGGTATCGATGTTACAACCTAATCACTCACCGTGTATATGTAACTAGGGATTGTGATTTTTTAGAATCAGAATATTTTTTTAGTAGCCAACTTGATGTTCATGGGGAGAAAACTAGTGAACCACCAAGTTGGTTAAGTAACCTTAGTTTCCAAGAAATTGTTCCAAAAGAGCAAGTAGATGTAGCCAACAAACATGTCTCTGTCAACGTAGGAGGGACCAACACAACCAATGAGGATCCTTCTGAGAATGTCCAACAAGAGGTAACTGATCTTCACTCTACTGAGTTGTCTCCTGTTATGAATGAAGTCACTAATAATGACAGGTTAGTACCAGAACCAGAGCCTTTCACACTTCCTACTGAGTTGTCTCTTGTTATGAATGAAGTCACTAACAGTGACAGGTTAGCACCAGAACTAGAGCCTTTCACACTTTCGCTAAGAAGAAACAGAGGGGTACCACCTGATCGATATTTTCCAGAACATGTTTCTAGGAATGCCAGATATCCTATGAAGATAACTAGAGAAGGAGTAACAGACATTGCAAGAGTTTTTCTTATTCCCAAAACAGTCCATGAAGCCAGTAAGAAGGGCGAATGACAAGAAGCTATGAAAACAAAGAATCTTGTACAACATGACAAAACCAAACACGTTGAAGTAGACAGACACTCCATCAAGGAGAAGATTGAGGATAAGAGTATTGAGCTACCATTTGTAAAGTCAGAAGACCAGTTGACATACATTTTCACCAAAGTTGTTATAGGCAAAACATTTACCCATGTCCTCAGCAAGCTAAGCATTGGTGATCCCACTCCTCACCTTGAGGGGGAGTGTTAGAATATTATTATTATGGAAACAAATCAAATCAATATAATATCAAAGATAATCAAGAGAATATCAGAGAGATAATCAAGGGAGTATCAGAGAATATCAGTAGAATATCAGATAATATCAAATGTATTTATTTAGAATAAGTTCCATATTTAATTTCCTAGAATTTTATATTAAGTGAGCTATTGTAAACAAAGAGATAGACATTCAATAAAAAAACCTTCTTCCATGTTATCATATTCTTTGTTCTTTTTTGTTCATAGTTATCATATCCTTGTCCAATCTTTCTTAACCCTCGATACCATCGCAAGACTACCCAATTGTCACAATTGAGCCACAATCTTTGTGCAACCTAACACAAGTGATCAATAAATGCTGCAAAGTTTCCACGTCCTTATTATATAAAGGGCGCAGGTTACTCGAGACCATAACCCTTCTCCTCTCAAGATTGACTCTAGAAGATAGTCTATCAAGCAATACTCTCCATCTAAATATCTTGGTTGTTCCAGCACCTTAAGAATCCAAATCTCACTAAAGCATTCATTACTTTGAACATCTGGAATCTCCTTTAGAGCCCAATACCCATAATGGACTGTATAGACATTTACACTCACACCTACCCAACAAGATTGGTCAAACATATTCGTATTCCATATAACATTGTTGATGAGTTCCTCAAGCTAATTTTGCAACTCTTTTTCCCATTCAAATAATTATCTCCTCCAAGGTATCCGCCATATGAAAACCTGTGATTTCCAAAATCATTCCTCAAGCCAAACTCACTAATGATCTTATCTGAGTACTGAGAGCCCATATAATCTAGGAAACTTTTCCTTTAAGATTCCTTCTCCCACCCACCAACTTTCCCAAAATTTAATCCTACTACCAATTTTTCATCTTATCCTTTGATCAAACCAGTTGGATTCTCTATTTTCGCATAAATTGTTCCTAAATCCTTCCACCAATTCAAACTTTTTATATATGTCATAGGCTTTCCCAACTCTCTCCAATCACAATATTTGGATTCAATCAAGTCTCTCCAACCACCACCATTCTTGGATACCAATTTCCGTTTCCACTTTGCAACAAGGACGTAATTAAAGACATGTATATCTCTCACTCTCAACGAACCCATGTCCATGGAGAAACATATTTTGTCCCAAGCTACCTAAGAAATTTTTCTCCCTTCAGAATTCTAACCCTATAAAAACCTCCAAAAATTAATTATCAAATAAATGTAATTTTATTTTTCTTCATTATCTCATAAGTAGAAAAATGTTATGTGATTCCGTAATGTTTTGATGAGTCAATGCATTTGATACTCCTCTAAAATCGGTTATGATGAATGTTTTGAGTAAATCAAATTTAGCTTGAATGTGTGTTGAGGCTTTTTTATACAGTATACAAGTTTCGCCTCTTAGTTTCTATAAACTTCTCTTAAATAAAAAAAAAAACTTAATCTTAAATGATTTCCTAGAACAAAATATCATCAATCTAAGCAAATTTATCATTTTTATAAAACCATACATAAAAGGTTGAAAAAAAGAATAGTGTTCTTATATAATTATGAAATGTAAATTTATATATTAATAAGATAAAAAATATTACATAAAATCAACTATATATTATTTCATAATTTATATTTAGAAAGGTGTTAATATATTTATGTAGATTAAAAAATATTTATATTATAATTTACTGATTTCTTTAAAAATTGAGTGTGATGGATGTATGTTTTATAAATAATTAATAAATAATAAATTTTTTCAACCACACAAATGAAATGGTGGGTCCCATATTTGTTTATATAAATATAACCTAGAAAACTATAGTCTCGGCACTCACATCGGGTCACTTCTTTCATACTCTCATACTTGGGTGTCGCCGAGCGGCTATTTGAAGTAACTTTCTCATATTTGGATGCAGTTGAGAGTACTTTAGAGTAAGTCTTTCTCACTTATCTCATCTTCATACAAAATTTAATTTAGATGACTATATTATCACATGACGGTTAGGAAATGTTAGACAAGGATATGATAATTATGAACAAAGAATATAATAACATGGAATAAAGTTATTTTTGAATGTTCTGTTTTTTTGTTTACAATAACTCACTTAATATAAAATTTTAGGGAACTAAATATAGAAATTATTCTAAATAAATACATTTGATATTCTACTGATATTATCTGATACTCTCTTAATTGTCTCTGATATTCTACTGGTTTGTTTCTCTGATAATAATATTGTAACACTCCCCCTCAAAGTGAGCAGTGGGATCACCAATGCTTAGCTTGCTGAGGACATGGGTAAATGCTTTGCGTGTAACAACTTTAGTGAGAGAATGTCTGCTAACTGGTCTTATGACCTTGGAAGCTCAATACTACTATCCTCAGTCTTCTCCTTGTGTCTGTCCACTTTAACTTGCTTGGTTCTGTCATGTTGTACAGGATTCTCTAATATATTGATTGTTGCCTTGTTATCACACTTTAACTGACTTGGTAGTTGTGGTGGAAAAACAATCTCGGTTATCAACTTTTTTATCCATAAGACTTCAGTTATACCTTTGACAATTCCTTGGAATTCAGCCTCAGCACTGAAAGAGCAACCACTTTTTTCTTCTTACTCTTCCATTGTTGGGTAATCCGAGGGGCCAAAATTGGGGAGATCTCACAAGAATGAGAACTGAGCCAAACCCACACAAGGGAATGACACCACCTTCAACCCAAAACCTTAAGGCATTGGGTTTGTGGGTCTTCTTTCTTATATGTTGCTCAACTTTCTCATTTCTACTCAATGTGGGACTTAGACTCACACTTGGATACCTAAAAAATCTCCCCCTCAAGTGAGAGTCCCTTCCACAGTAGTACACTCCCTCTCAAACACGAGTACCTCACAAACTCCCCACTTATACCGCCGTTCACACACTTATACGGGACACGCTTGCTTGAAACCTCCGTCAGGAAGACTTTCGGTACAAGGGTCAAATTGTACTCGGCCAAGGCGCAAACCATCGACTCTGATACCACTTATTAGGTAATTCGAGGGGCCAAAACTGGAGAGATCTCACAAGAATGAGAACTGAGCCAAACCCACACAAGGGAATGACACCACCTTCAACCCAAAACCTTAAGGCAGTGGGTTTGTGGGTCTTCTTTCTTATATGTTGCTCAACTTTCTCATTCCTACTCAATGTGGGACTTAGACTCATACTTGGATACCTAACAAATCTCCCCCTCAAGTGAGAGTCCCTTCCACATTGGTACACTCCCCCTCGAGCGAAAGCATTTTCAAATATGAGTACCTTAATCACAAACGATCCTCACTTGTACCGCCGTTTGCACACTTAAATAGAACATGCTTGCCTAAAACCTCCGTCAGGAAGACTTTAGATACAGGAGTCAAACTGTACTCGTCCAAGCCACAAACCATCGGGAAGACTTTCGATACAGGGGTCAAACTGTACTCGTCCAAGCCGCAAACCATCGACTCTGATACCACTTTCGATACAGGGGTCAAACTGTACTCGTCCAAGCCGCAAACCATCGGCTCTGATATCACTTGTTGGGTAATCCGAGGGGGCAAAACTGGGAAGATCTCACAAGAATGAGAATTGAGCCAAACCCACACAAGGGAATGACACCACCTTCAACCCAAAATCTTAAGACATTGGGTTTGTGGGTCTTCTTTCTTATATGTTGCTCAACTTTCTCATTTCTACTCAATGTGGGACTTAGACTCACGCTTGGATACCTAACATCCATGTCACCAAGTTACCTGTCATAAGAGTAAAATAGTCCGATATAGATCTTCTGTCATTTGGATTACCAACCCAATCAGCATCAGTATAAGCTTTAATGTTTACTAAAATATAGTTAGTCCAATTCTAGTTTTTATATTTCCAAAAATACTTAGGATTATTAGAGCTCATTTCAATAACATATGATAGATGCACATGACAAGACAACACACAATAATACTAAGTCATCTTCAAGTCTCCTTTGTATTTGGCTTGAGTTGGCTTCAATCATTCTTAATTCAAATGTCTAAATTTAAAGACGACAAATCTCCTCACTCACAATTTTTCTCTCACTTTATATAAAAATCATCTGACACTCATTTCATTTATTCATGTTCATTTCCTTCACCAACACTCATTTTTCATTCATACTCATCTTCTTCACCCATACTCATTTTCTTAATCCACACCCATCTCCTTCGAATTACACTCATCTCTTTTATCCACACATATCTTCTTCACCCAAACACATCTTCTATCCACAACAATTTTTGTCTATTTTTATTTTTATTTTATTTTATTGAAAATAAATACATTATATAAAAAAATATATTTTATCAAAAATTATTATCATTATCGTCGACCAAACTAAAACAAACTATATTAATATTAAAGTAAATTTTATTTAACACCAACTTAATTAATACTAATTTAAATAAATTTTAAAATAAAGATGTATCAATGTCAGTATAGAATCAACAATCAATTGTTTTTCTTAATTAGTGATGAATTAATGTTGTTTAAGATGAAGTTCCTTAGAATTAACCTCAAAAATACAATACTAGTTAATTTGCTACTAATGGTAGAGTTTTCCACACGTGATGTAAACTTGACATTATTAATTAATTAAATTACATTTGTTATCAACATTTGACCGAGTTTAAATATATATATTTTTATATAATATAATTTTTAAAAGGATGTTAATTAATATTCATGTATTTCTTAAAAAATCTTATTTCATAATTTATATCGAAAAAGGTGTTAATATATTTATGTATATTTTCAAAAGTATTATAAGTTGATTTTTTTCAAAGATTGACGGACACACACATTTTATAAATAATTAATTAATAGTAAATTTTTTTAATCACACAAATAAGATGGTGGGTTTTATATTTATGTATATAAATTTAACTTAGATGGCTAGAATCTCACCAGCCGCGCTTCCTTTTATTTTTATTTTTATTTTTTTATACTCCCACTCTTAAATGAAGTATATTTTTTTTTTTACCTTGTTCTCATAATGTTATTTGAAATAAGTAAGATCTTTTCACATTATTTTCATTATTTCATTATTTCATAACTGAGTTATTAAAAAAATTGTGCATACAAAATTTAAATAATTATATTGTATTAAAATTTCCTGTAAACTCTTGGTCTAACATTTTTGTTTATTTCAATTTTAATTCTCTAATAAAGGATTAGTAAATATCATTTTGTTCAATTTAATAAATTATGTGTAAAGTCAAAAGATATTTATGTTTTGTTCATTTATTTTCTTTTTTCCTCACTTCAATTATATTTAAATATTATTTCTTGTATCTTGAAAAAACAAATAAATTTTAAAAATATATTAAAATAAAAAATTTCATTACTAATTTATTGAATTGAAAATTTTAAAGTGTTTATCACACTAACATAAAATTCAATTATTTTCTGTAATTATTCTGCACTTTAAATAAAAGAGATAAAGTAAAATAAAATAACAGCAGCATTATATTATAACAGCATTATTTATTAATATTTATATTTTCAATAATAAGTAATTCTCTGATTATTTGATAAAGGATTAAGTCTTTTTCACCTTCTCTCATCACTCTTATTACAAGATTGTGCATTCAAGAATTAAATGATTAGCAAATTCTAGACTTAATATTTTTTTATTTAAATTTCAATTTTTTTAATAAAGGATTAGTATATATCATTTTGTTACATTCAAACTATCATTATTAATATTAACCTATGTAGGGGAACTCATTTAGTTATGTGAATTGAATAAATCGTTTTTTATTTTAAGTTATTTGTACATTATCACTAATTTGATATTGTACTTTATCTTATTTATGTTTTTCTTTTTGTTATTTGTTAACCGATATGTTAATCAAATCAATTTAATAATTTTTGTTGATATGAATTTTATGCATTGACTTATTACATATAT
>Ga0209700_107051_pt1 | contig 16451 bp, 8 predicted proteins | sample SiratroredBW_FD_187528 | JGI IMG/M metagenome (GOLD analysis project Ga0209700, IMG submission 187528) | Root nodule microbial communities of legume samples collected from California, USA - Siratro red BW (SPAdes) (version 2) | ecosystem: Host-associated > Plants > Roots > Nodule | place: USA...
TTTTTTTTTTTTTTTTTTCACATTTTAGTTCAATCTAATCTACTATGCACTCTTCTTACAGTTTGATTCATTTTATTTTATTTTTTTATCTTTCCTTAATATAAATCTTTATCCTATGTTTGATTATGTTAATGTTTGGGAACTCCATGCCCTCCATGTTTCAATGTTCATCGTTCACTTATTAATAAATGTCTATATTCTTCTCTTGAAAACACACATTCAAATACTCTTTTATCTAAGCTTTATACCTTTTTATTTATTAGTTCTACAATTCTCGATACGCTACGGAAGAAATTCTTGTTTTGCTTTAGAGAATTTGTATAACATATCGCGAATAACTTCTTAAGGAGGACAGTATTCGGTCACGTATTAGGAAATCATCTTATATTCTCAACCAATTTTTATCACATCAAATATTGAAAAACACCATTTTAATTACATAAACCTTAAAAAAATTCCTCCTCTTTTTCAATTTTAAATAGAGTAATAAGATAAAAAAACACATTATATTCATATAATGAAAAATTAATAACAAAACAAGACAAAAGATTAACGTAATTCTGATGCTAAGTGATCTAATAATTCAAATATGTCGAACAATTATATGATAACACATTTGGATGATTTAAGTGTGGAAGCAAAAGAATCAACCTCTGGTCATTATTGTCACTCATTTGCTTATTTTTTATTTTCAAACCATTACTCTTAATGCACGAAGGAGTTAAATGCTGAAGAGAAGAATAAACTAGTAACTAAAAATATGTAGTATGTATTTAATTTATAGGACTCTAACCACCATATAGTTTAGAACATTTAAAATCATGTAGAAATTATAATACTAAATAATTCAAATATTAGTTATAACATATTTAATCAACACTTAATAATAAACCACAAACTAAATTTAAAAACTAAGAACGAACAATCAATCATATTAGAAACTAGAAGCAAACAATCAAGTTGTAGGATAATATAAAGAGTTGGTTCTTTTACTTCTACATCAAAAAAAGAAAATATATTATGATATAATTACTTTAAGATGTTTGAGTCATTAGAAATTATTTATATCATATATATATATATATATATATATATATATATATTAAATTAATAGTAATATTTTACTTAAATATTTTGACAAGTAATTAAATAAATGGTTACGTAACTAATATTAATTGTTAATACATTAATATTAATTTGTAACTTAAATTGTATTTCACTTTTTTTTTTACTATTCACATTATTTTTTTAATTTTTCTTTTCTAATTATTATTTTTAAATTCTGTCTATTTTTTATTTAAATTAAATGAATAAGTCAATGTTTGCATGATAAATAAAATTTTTGGATTCTCAGGGACAACTGTAAAAAAATAGGTTATTTTCGTAATTGATTATATAAGTAATTAATCAAATTTAAATAAAATGACTGAAAAATGATATAAAAATAATTAATTTTGTTTGGATGAAAAGAATAAATAATTCATACATAAGAAAGAAGAAAAGTATCTATGAAGTTAAAAAGCATTAACATTAACCATAAATTTTCATATCCGTAAATAATTTCTCTTTTAAAACATATTTTATTAAATTTCAGCTGAACAATCCATCTTACTTTTCATAAAAACAGTTAAAATTAAAAAAAAAAAATTCTCAAATATATTCTTACATATTTTTAATTTTTTTAAGCTACATAAAGACACTTTATAGCATTTTCAATATTTTATTAGTTAAAAATTTGACAAGGGTATTTTCAGAGTAACAGTTATAAAAAGAAGAGTAGCGGTTCATCAAATCTGAAGCTGAACCCTAACTTAGCAGAGCAGACACAGTACCAACGGAAGCTGCCGCTGCGACGCCGTTTCAATTCAATCCCTAACGCTTCCGTATGTTCATCATCTTTCACACTTTACGAACAATTCACGACTGATTCATGATGCGTCTGGCTCGAGTAGAATTGTTTTTGAGAATCACGCTTTTTGTGATTTTTTCGAATTGTTGTATGCGTCAAAGTTCTGTCTGAATAAATGATTTCTGTTAAGTTTGTTATGGTGTGTATGACTTAGTGGGTCAGTAACTTTGTGTGAAAAAAATCTCATTGTGAAATGTTGAGTTAATGTTAATTCAATAATGTGCTGTAGAGATATACTTACGTATTATGCGGCTGTGGTAGGTACAATAGAGATTTCGGTGTATGGTTGGTTTATTGAGATAATTCTGTAACTATGTATAAGTTTTGTTTTTCAATTTTCTTGAGCCAAGGGCCTTTGGTGCATTTTAGTTAGAGTTACGAGCAAAGTGATTCTAGCAGGTATATTGGTTTTAATTCCTTTATGTGAATTCAAGGAGTGTTGTCTTATTTGTCAATTATTGGTGTTGGTGATAGAAGTTACATGGAATTAATCTATTAGTTTTTTAGGCTATTGGTCTGTCTGTTGCCAAGTTATAGAACACAAAGCATCAACTGTGTTATGTTTTCTGAAGATTTGAGTCTTTCAAAGGATTAAACTATTAAGAAGTTAGCACTACTCTAACCCATCCTTACAAAATAAAATTGGCTTGTAAAGTGTTTTGTGCCCACTTATATATTATAAATTGTTTTTACTTCTAGTTGAGATCTTCAATATACTTCTCTCATGTCGAGACATTTACATCTTGTATGTGGAAGTAAATATTTATGAGTGATTTGATAACAGATAGCATAATAGACCTTGATACCAAATTGAAAAAGAATTCACTCTATGACTTTCATTATATCATATCATTTGTATACAAATACCCTTTTTTTATATAGTATTTAACTTGTACAAATCAGGACTTAATAAGGAAGTCTATAAATTAGGACTAAATTAAAGAAGATTTGACTGTACAATATTTTAAACAAACCTATAATTTTGCCAATCAAATATCTTCACTTCAACACAAACAACTAGTACTATTTATGATTTCAGTAGGTAGACTTTAAATTGCCTTGAAATGACTAGAGAATCTGAAACAGACCAAATGTGTGACATAGTGCTTGAGGTTCGCTTCTGGTGATGTTACAAGTATGCTGCCTTTCCCTAGCAAGCGGAGATAAGAAACAGAACTAGCACAGTTAAGGAAAAAAAAAACAATGGCATTGCATTAGAGATTGAATTGAATAAATTTGAAAATAGCCCTGTACATAAGTGTGTTTTCACTTTCACAATGGCACCAAAACCTAGCAGTTTGTTTCTTTTGATGATGATATTTATATTTTGTTGTAACATTTACCAAAAGCCCCAGGACTTTTTGCAATGTGAAACAGTGAGAGTGTCTACTTGATGCTGTAGGTTGCAGTCATGGTAGAAAATGGTAAGAGGAAGAATCCAAATATTCTGGTGACTGGAACACCGGGGACTGGAAAGACAACCATGTGCACTACTCTAGCAGAAGCTACCCAACTCCGCCACATCAATATTGGAGATTTAGTCAAAGAAAAGAACTTGCATGATGGCTGGGATGATGAGCTTGATTGTTATGTTATTAATGAAGACTTGGTAAGCTGCCAATTTATGTATTTTCAACCTTTCTAAGCTTTTGTTTGCTATTTAGCTCCTCTAAAGGGAGGAAACATGTAAAGTGCAAAACTAAGAAAATAATTTACTTGACATTAATTGAAATTTGTAGATACTCTTACTTTACTCATCTCAATTTTGGATAGTCTAAAAGATTTTGAAATGTTCTTATAAGTTCATTTTGTTTGAAGGAGGTGTCGATAGTAGGTCAATAGGTTCTAAATTATAACTAAATGATGATCCTTGTCAAAACTTGAGGTGTTAGATATATAGAACATTGAATTGGAGACTATCTCTCTGTACTTTATGATTCCATTGTAGCAATCAGCAAAGGTTCATGCTACTTAATGGTACAATATTCCTGGATCAGTTTCTAATATCTCTTGGAGATTGCTAATAACGAGATTGGGGTCCAAGGTACTGAGTAAAGTTGAGACTCTTCTACTCAACTCTTTAGTGAAGGTAACATCCTGAAGTAGGAGTCTTCCAGATCCTACACTTTATAGACTCCAGCTGGGGAGCAACATATCCCAGCCATTTATTCTCACTCCCCTAATGTCTAATCCCTTTATCTGTCCTTATATTTTTCTCTCCTTGATAACAACTCTTGAAATTATTTCTACAGTGCATAAATGTGCTGAACAACCAGTGTTACAAACTGAATCTAATTTTTCATCTGAATTTTCCTTGAGTTTAGCTGTTTATTTATACTGTTGATTATGTACATTTAGTTGTGATCTTTTGGGGCTTTTCATTGCCAAAAGAAAATGGAAGCTTCTTTCTTTTCTATTATTAAGAATAAGTTTGTTGAGATACTTTAGTTTGACGAAGCGTGGATGTTCCATTGGATCACATGAAACTATTTTAATATTATCTTCATCATTTACACGTCTCTTGTCATCATGTGTATGTTGCTTGATTTATAGGTTTGATAATTTACATGGTTTCTGTAGGTCTGTGATGAACTTGAGGATGCTATGGAAGAGGGGGGAAACATTGTGGATTACCATGGCTGTGATTTCTTTCCTGAGCGATGGTTTGATTGTGTGGTTGTACTTCAAACTGATAACACCATTTTGTATGACCGTTTGAGTAGGAGGTATGAAAACACTTGTCTCTGTTATTGAACGCTGATTTTGCTAATCTATTATTGGCTTCATCGTAAACTTGCCCCCTATATGTAACAGGGGCTACAAAGAATCAAAGCTTTCAAACAACATCGAATGTGAAATTTTCCAAGTTCTGCTTGAGGAGGCTAAAGAAAGTTACTCGGAGGAGAAAGTGATTGCATTGAAGAGTGATAATATCGAAGACATTAGTAGAAATGTTGCAACTCTGACAGATTGGGTCAGAAATTGGTCTTTACCCTCACCATCTTAACAAAATTATAGGAGTAGTTTGTATATACCCTTATTGGCACGAGCGTGGTGAAATGTCGTGATGAACTGCTACCTGAAGCAGATCTGCAGTGTGGCTGAATTCTCTTACAAATTTTTGTTATGGGTTTTAAATTGGTCGACTGAGGATAACTTTTGCTGAGTTTTGTGATACTGTGTTTGAATTAGGTCGGTGATGTTTAATTAATTTAGATGCAATTTAGTATCCAGAAGTTGATGCAAAATCCAATAGGTTGAAGGTATCCCCCTCAACATTTTGTCAAACACCACTTCCAGTGCTTCCTATTTTACCATCACTACCGCTTCACCTGCATTGTTCAATTCAGATAAACCAGGCACCAACATGCTGAGGTGGATCACTTAATAATGGTAATGGGTCATAACCATTCAAATAATCTTTTCACCCTTCCGTATATCTATAGATTCCAGTCTAATCGCTACCATTTTCCATCATTTAATCAACTAAGTCACCATTTAATCACCCTTTGCTTTTCATCTCAAAAACAGTAGTGAAGACCATTTTTGTCCATGGAAGATGAGCGTTGGTTGATTGGTTTTGAAAGAATATGTCATGATAGTAGTTCTTACATTTCTTTTTTTCATTAAGCCAATTAATATATAGTTACTGCTTTTGCTGATACACTTACTCCCTCAGGTTGGTTGTCTTTCTGCCAGGTTAGAAGGTATTAATGAAACAGGTTATTGCAACAATAAGGGTTTACTAAGTATACTTAATGAGAGTTTTCTTATCAATAAATACTCTATCTGTCCTTTTATTGTGACCCTTTTCAAAAATTTGTTCATTTTTATAAGATCTCTTTGAAAGTGATGCGTTAGATTTTTTTTTTCTTAAAATATCGTTAATCAAAATGTTTTTACTAAAGAAACTTATTAATATTCAAAATAAATAATATAAAGTTTATCTCTCTTAATCTAATTTGATGAGTATGAGTTATTACATTTCAAAATCTCACACAACTTTAAAAAATGACAAGGATAAATTAATAAAAATTATCGAGTAATTGTTACTTTTAACTAATTTTCTTTGAAGGGTGTAAATTAGTTAAAAGGTTCTTATGAACGTGGACAAAGAGGATGTTATATTAGTGTGAACTTCACAAACACAAATTGCTTAAAATTAAATAAAGTTACTTTTATAAAGTTTTTTTTTTCCTTTCAATTTAAAAGGTCATGTTTAAAAGACCCACATTTAAATAATATTTTATTGATAAAGAATTCTTGTTTCCATTAGGGATCTTATCATAACAAGTTTTCTTCTAATATAAAATGTTCTTTTATACAAGCAGTTCTTTCTCTCTTTTTTCCCGTTCTTTATTTTTTCCATTATTTTTTCATTGGATCTATCTTTTTCTAAGATAAGATTATATATCTTTTAATTATTTTAATATGTTGTCCAATATATGAAATTTAAAATTTATTGCTAAATTTATTATTTAGTTTATGCATTTAGATGATGCAAGCCACTTAAAAAGAAATTTAAATAGAACAATTTTATCACGCTAGAAAACTTGCTCCCCTTTTACATATCAAACCCTAGCGTTTAAATTTCTTAAATTTTAATATTTATTAATATTAGTTCCATAAATAAATGAAAATATTAATTATTGAAATTATTCATATGTAAAATATTACAATTAAATATAAAACTCGTACAAAAAGACTTGCATAAAGAAATTTAAAGCAACTCACAATTTTATATTTTTTAAATTTAAATTTAAGTTGGATGGAGGAACAAGACATTTTAAGCAACTGTCAATGAGGACTCTAACGAAAAATTTGCTTCAAACTTTTAAATTAAGATTTGTCAATTTTAAAATTCTTAAGATTATTCCATTTTTAATGCGTTTAGATTCATATTTCAAATCAAATGAATTGATTCTAAAAATCATACTCGAAATATAAAGCTTATAACACCAAAGTAATGACTAAATATATTAACGGTTTCATGAAAAGGTTTAGGATATTTTTTTTTTTAAGAAATTGACTAATGGTGGATTAAACTAGTGAGAGGGTTGATCAGAGATTCTCAATTATTCCGACTAGGCAAGTTAGTTCACTTTTTAAAACTACAGATATGCCCTTTTATAAAAATTATCTTAAAATTTTCGTATATCTTTATATGAACCAGTCTTCTAATTGTTCCTCACATTATAACTTTTCAATCAAAATATATTTAATTTCATAAACGTTATATGTTATGAACTCTGTATCTTTTTCTCCCTTTTGAAAATTGAAGATTTTTTTTTTTTAAATTGAAACTCCTATTCTATACATTATTTAATTTTGAAAATATTACAATTTCAACAAAATTTACCATGATATATTAACAAAATCAACTAATTTAATAAATATGAATGAATTATTGATGTATTATAAATAAAGACGGAATAATAAATATAATCTTGATATGCCAAATATAAAGATTTATTATCAAATAAGATATAATTAATCAAAATTAATCATGTGATACAGAAAAACATAACACTGCCAAAATAATAAATCAGGACCATTCAATAAAAAAATGTGCCACAAACATGAAGCAAATATACAAAAATTGATCAATAATCATGAAAAGAATTAAGGGTACAAGGACAGATAAAGTATTAAAAATAGCTATAAAAATGTAATCTAACAAGGTAAAACAAAAAATTGAGCAAGTACCAAATAAAATAAAAGGGTGGTGCAGAAAAACAAGTAAATAAATACAATGAGTCAAGCATTACGTTTTAAAACAAGAAAAACTTGATGCATGGTAAATGATGAAGCAATACTCATAACAAACAAACCCAAATTTTAATGATAGTGAGCACTTGTCAAGACAAAGGATCCATGCAAAATTGGACACCTTGCCTATGAGGGTGCCCGGATAGTCTGGTACCACACAACTTCACAAAACATCACCAAAATTATGAAGTATAATTTGCAGATTATAGAAAAGTATGAAAGACAGTGTACAGAGTTGTGCTGCAATTGTTTAATCTAAGTAAATTTCACTTCGTCAAACTACAGCAGATGCAGGTGATAGACATTTCTAACACAAGAAAGCAACTTGTATGCACAAACATAAATGAATACAATGCAGTGGACTAGACTTACAGGAAGGAACAAAGGCAAAGAAAACTTCTTTAGTTGAAAAAATGTCATAAATAATTCTATTTTCTCCCTTTAACTTACTATTGTGCCAGAGTTACCTTGGACCAGATAACTCAACTGCATGTAGATTTTCAGTTGAGTCAACAATCCAATCAGAATTGGGATGAGGGGTGAGCTCCACTTCCTGGCGCAGAACCTCCACCTTTTGCCACTCGTCCCATCTTTCTGCCAAACCGTCACCTTCAAGCATTCGCACCACTTCCGACATCTTAGGCCGGTCCATAGGGAAACCTTGTGTGCAGAGCAGTGCAACCTGTATTAACTGTTCTACCTCAGCATCTATGTAATTGCTATGGAGATCAGGGTCGACAAGCATTTCTAGCTTCTTTTCCTTCAAAAGTCCTTTAACCTAAGAACATACCCAGCTGTGTCAGATTTGGACATGGCATTAATGTGAAAAGTTATGCATTCAGAGACAAAAGCAATAAGTGCTCAGCTATGAAATTCTTGTCCACAAGTAACAGTTGTGATAGTTCATGGAAGATCATGAATGCACAGTTTGAATGAGTATATGTCAATGTTCAACAACATGCTAATCCTTCTTTTCCAAATAAAGGCATAGCATATTTTTTCTTCCCTAAATCAGATCTCGGTAAATTATAAAGGCAGTAACTAACTACTTCCAGTACTGAAAGCAGCTAATGGAATTAGTAACATTAATCTTAACCTAATTTTCTTAGCCTGCACTTGAAAAGTATTATTAGATAGAATTTGCTTTCTCCTGCAAGACCCAGCAGGCACATTTGATACCACTTTCAATAATAAAATAACAGTGAAAGCATTTAGAAGCACAAAAACAACATTGAAATTAGTATTGGCGGCAAGGAAAATGGCAAAATTGAAATGGAAAATTTGAAATATGTTCTGCATTCTGCTATCTGCAGGCATAATTACTATTGTGTCATCCTTATCCGTAGTATTGAAGAAAGAAAAAAATTACTTTAAGGATAGAATGAAACTCAACTGTAAACATGAATGTAATAAAAAAATACACAACTATAGGCTTTTACAGTCAACATACCCAATCCAGCAACATAACATCATCATCATTTGCAAGACGAGCTAAGTCAAAAGCCCTTTGTCCAGTGATCAGCTCCAGAAGCATTATACCATAGCCAAATACGTCAGTTTTCTCTGAAGATTTACCAGTAGATAGGTACTCTGGGGCTATGTGCCCAATTGTGCCTCGTACAGCAGTTGTAACATGGGTATCCTTGTAGTCCATCAGTTTAGCCAACCCAAAATCCCCAACAACAGCCTCAAACTCCTCATCCAACAATATGTTTGCAGCTTTTACATCACGATGGATAATCTTTGGGTCACAATGATCGTGCAAATATGAAAGACCCCTGGATGATCCCAATGCTATTCTTTTTCTTGTTGGCCAATCAAGGGGTTGTTGATGTGCCGGTCGCTCTAGAATAATGCAAATGTAAGATCATGAGACAACACAAATTAGGGAAAGATAATGTAGAAGACTCGTGTTGGACACAAATAAAATATAGAACTGAGTTAGTGGCACAAGTTTAGTTGACTTGTGGTTTAAGCCAAGTCCATTTCACTTGTTACCCTGCAGTACTAAACATCATGGGACTTCCACCGTAATTGTAGTGTTAACATACTCAATTAGCATAAATCGGGCTGAGTTTCTTTATCTTATGATTTTACTTTATCTTGTCTTTTTTAGTTTGAGTGTATATTTCATACATACTTTCCCCATGAAATTGTAAAATCAAGTGCAGAATCATTTTCCACGCCAAAGGATAACAATATCTATTAGTGAAGTTAGTGGTAGTTAACTCTTAATCCAAAAATGGGGCCTGAAATTCCTTGCTTTGATGTAGATATAGACATGAATAAACAAAAAAGAGAGCTAAAGATAGAGTGGGTTTTTTTTTGACTAATTTTACCTTATTCCCGACTTTTCTTAACATCACATTAGACAAATAACTCTTAGGACTTCGGAACTAGAGCTTTTTTAAAACACAGACAAGTAAACTTTTGGCAAACCACGTGTGTCAACAAATTTAAACCCTAATTATCATTTTCATTACTATTCTTTCGACATACCAGAGCTGAAACACATTAAAACTATCTATGTAATTTAATTGCCGGTAGCAAGCATTGATAGAATTTGAAAGTTGAGAGGAATAACTGGAAATAAAGGGTAATCGAGAAAGGAGAGTGCACACAACAGTTGAAAAACTAAATAGTCAAACTCATGATATGTAACTTGTTGTCATGCCCTGAAAAACTAAACTCAAAGTCACGACACAGCAAAAATAAAGTAATGGCTTTTAACAAAGCCATGTTTTACTTTGTTGCTATGCCAAAGACTGGAAAAAGCAAAGGCCATACCTCTTAAGCACGAGGCAACACTTCCATTAGCCATGTAAGGATATACAAGTAGTCTTTCAGTTGGTGTCATACAGAACCCCCGTAAGCGGAGGAGATTTCGGTGCACAGCCATGCTGATCATCTCTACTTCAGTCTGAAACTGAAGCTCCCCACCAGGCGTGCGCTCCTCTTTCAATCTTTTCACAGCAACCAGTGAACCATCTGCCAAGCGTCCTTTGTACACCTTGCCAAATCCACCCCTTCCAAGAATGTTCTTATTACTAAAAGTATCTGTTGCAACTTGCAGTTCCCGTAGTGAGAACCTCTTGAGCTGCCCAAGGTGTACTTCAGGATCTTCTTCAGCTGAATTTAGATGTAAGGAGTCAAACTCCCTCCAATTATTCCACCAACAATGCACTACTAAATCGAATAGGAAGGGAAAGCTCACCAGGTACATCAAAGAAAATTTCTTGTGGTTTCCTACGACGCCACCATGCAAATGCAATTGCTGGAGCAGCAAATAACAGAGCAGCACCTGCAGCTACGCCTCCAGCTATTGCACCAGTGGCACTATTTCCTCCTGCAATTAGACAGGAAAATCATGAAACATAAGTGCTTCTTTTATATTGAAGTTTCCAAGAACACAAAAATAACTGTAAACATGTAGCCTAAATAGGGATTGAACCTATTAAATGTATAATTGACCAATGACTGGATAATAAAAGAATTTAATCTTCAAAACTTCACAAGACAATAAACAGCAGCAATGGAGAATGAACAATAAGTTTATGTAAATCTATACCAACTCACTAGCATGACACAATAAGAGCCCGACGTTAATGGAATGAAGAAGAAAATATTAACACCTATAATTAAATTTCAATAAACCAAAAACAGAAAAATCAGTACACGGAATATTGGCCAGTCATTATAACCACATTATAAAAAGTTGAAATAGCCACCACGATGGGTACAGCACGAACTTCAAGTTACAACCCAGGTTAAGAAAAACTAAGGGCAATAGCTATAGAAGTTATGACAAATTTGTAGATAACAGTGTCATCAAAATTTTAAAGCTTCAAATGCACAATAAAAACTACCTGGAGCTGAGATTGGGGATGGTGGGACAAAAGGAGGAGGAGGAGAAAATGGAGGTGACCCAGGACAAGGGTGCCCAGTGACTGGGCCACATAGATCCAAGTTGTTGGTAAAACTGCAGGAAGTGCAGTCTATTCAGAAATCGTTTGCAGGTCAGAGTCACTGAAAGCAAGAATATCTCAAAGCTGAGCAAAATACCTGATGGGAGTGAATAGTGAGAAGGAGCCATTATCAGGAACCACACCTGAGAGACGGTTATTAGACAAATCCCTGCATTTCAAAGTAAATATTGAGAATAAAACATTAGCTTTGCATAAAAACATTGTGAAGATAAATAAACCACATGGGAAACTGGCTCACAGCACTTGCAGAGCAGTGACATTGGTCAGTGACATGGGAATGGGACCAGTCAGGCTGTTGTTGTTAAGCCGGCTATCCTTAGACAAACATACCATGAAAATGGTATTAGAGCTAATATTCTATAGTGGTTCAAAAAACAAACAAGCACAAGGCACCATATTGAGCTTTTACAGTTCTAGCCTATGACAGAAAAATAATAGCAATTTACATCCAAGCATTATAGTTTTCAATTTCATTTCTGGTTCATTCTTACAATACCTTTCAACCTTTTTCAAAGAAACGAGCACGAAAAATTAAAAAAAAAAAAAAAAAGTATTACAAATGGAGAGTCAAGTGCACATGATTTAATTAATGATAATCAAATGTTATGGGCTGGGAGGGATGAAGGAACAATTAGGAATGCAAGTTCCCTGAACGAGTAACTCATCTAAATTCTAACCTACTAGCATTTCAGTAAGCATTTTGAACCAAGAATGACCCCTTTGGTTTAATTAATGATTAGTTTACTTTTCATTGGCTTAAACTATCAACTCTACTTAACACACAGAATTAGTACCAGCCCAAAACCATAGTTGAACGTAAGTTATCTAATTTTTGGATTCACTGTAGAATTTAACTAGCATGTACTAAAAGTGTAAAGCTTTTTTACACTATCATCCAATCATAGATTTCCACGCATGGTAAGATCTAAATGGAATTGAAAACTAACTGGTGGTTTTTTTATTATAATCTTAACAGTTTCAATGTATGACATTAAATTATTTATTAATAGCAGGAACGCATGCGCCCTAGTGCCAGTATATCCACATTTCTATTATATTAAAATAATAACATTTCAAAAAAATAAATCACTTTTAATAATGTGTGTGGTGCTTATTTTTAAGTGGAGAAGTTATAGTTACTTTGGAGAAGAGAGATTGTGCAATTACATATTTTATTAAATAAGGAAATTATTTTTATTTACTAAAGGATAAAATTGTCTAATTAAAAAGTAACACCAAAAGTAGTTACAAAAAGGTGTGGAACATGATGGTATAGATAGCCCATAAGAATTTGTTTTATTGCCAAGGCACTTCAGCATATTCATCTTTTCATTTACACTAATGGGAGTCATTCATAAATCATAATGCAAACCAAATATACTGATGATAAATAATGGAATTCAGAAAAAAAATACTTAAAAAATTCCACAAAATATATATACATAAAACAAATCATCCCAACAATAAGTATACTCACAGGAAACGCAATTTTGACAACTTGCCCAATGAGTCTGGGATAGGTCCACTGAAGTAGTTTAGATACAAATCCAAGCTCACCAAATTAGTAAGATTCCCCAGGTCACTTGGAATTGGTCCACTAATGTTATTGCTGTAAAGTTCCCTATTATGAAAAGGAAAATTACATGAAATAATATGAACATATCAGATATCCAAATTAATACTTTGTAAATTAGACTAAAACTTTTTAATAATTTTATTAAAATTGTATCACTGACTGCTAGGCAATTGTTATCATTCATTAAGACTCATACAGCTTTCAAAGTTAAAAGTTTCATTTAAAAAGTATTTAATGCACAATGTTTTCTTCAGGAATACAACAAATGCACATACAAGTATGGGAAATTTCTCTTGTGGATGAACTCTTAATAGGCTTCTTTTCAAATATATTAGAACATCTAGAATAAGATCCACACAATCCCAAAACACAAGAGGCCTTGGATTACCTCTTTAAGAAACTTCTGACCAAGTCAAATGCAATTGCTGAATCTCAAACTCAAATAGATAGCAAAACCAAAGAGAACCTATGCACAATCGTAATGCTAGTCAAACCACCCTTAGCCAAAACCATTTTCAATTTAGACAATTCTCAATAATCCAAAGCCAACAGTGTATAGACAAATATAAACTAGAACATTCTCAAGAGTCAAGATCAACCCTCAATTCCCCCTTCCCTCCTAACACAAAAGTATGAAGAAACAAATTGTCATGTTCAGAATCAAAACCAAACAATCAAAAAAGCAAAAATGAGTAAAGGTCCCCCTGAGAGAATCTCATATACATTAGTGTTACCCCACTCCATGTTTCTTATTGGCAAGTTACATAGTGCCAGTAAATAACTCCTTCAATCAGTTGTTTCTGTTAGTTAGTTTGTTATAACTGCCGTTGATTTCTGTTAATCACTTAGTTATAGCTGTCATTGTCAGGTTGATATAACTAACTTAGACAGTTAGATGAGCTTCTCTAGACTAATATAGTAGTAGCTGTGAACAGAAGCTCATTTACTTGTTCAAACTATGACAATCAATACAAAGTTTTCTTTTCTCTATTCTTTTTCTCCGTCATTCTCTTAATATGGTATCATAGCAAGATTTCTATAAGCAGAAGTTCATTACTTGTATAAACTCAGACGATCAATATTATCTTTAATGGTACAAATATGAAGGCTCAGATGCCTTAGATAAACTCACCAGTTACAGAAAATATTATTATTTTGAATAATAAACTAAAGAACAATACCAAAATGCACCTATCAAGTTCAGTATCTTACAAAACCTTACCACCTAAAGTCTGCATTGAAAAAACTGAATGAAATGCTATAGATAGGACATCTTCAAAAAGTGAGCATATAGACTATGTATCCATAAAATTAGAGATTTGATTACCAACATTGCCCATGACAACAGTCTTAAATACCGTACTGTTTTGCTCTACATTAATGGAAAACCTTTCCTATGATAGTATTGAAACAGAAAATTAAACTGGCAAATAAAATATTCACAAAAAAGGAGACAAAAATATGGCCATCCATTAACCAAGTTCATAAAAATATTATAAAAGGATAACTAAAACATTGAAATACGAAAGGATGAAAGTATAACATACAAATACTGTAAGTTTTTGAGCAGGCCAAGCTGTGGAACAAGTTGACCAGACAAAGCAGCATTTCCCAAATCACTGATATTAAACCATAAGAAATAAAACACGTCAAAAAACAAAGATGAAATTAGGCGGTCAAAATACAGAACAAACATAAATGTTACAGATGCCAGGGGGCAAACAGCTTACACTCTAATGACACTATTATCGTTGTTGCATGTTACATGAAACCACGTGCATGGATTCACCAATGTAGGGTCCCAACTTTGCAAAACATTGTTAGGATCCTGTAAATTTGTCCTCAGGTTATGTAAGGCATCACCTGTTTCGTAACAAGGACAAAAGATCAGGCGCTTTAAACATTATCATCTTGAGCAATATTTGCTAAACACTGACACCCTATTGATTGGATTGAGCAATACACCCCCAACACACACACTGAGAGACAAAAAATAAATAAATAAATACAAGGAAAAAAAAATGTTCAGCTGTGGTTGAAGTACGTGAATCAGAACATTAGAATCAGGTCCCTATTAGAAAAACAAGTACAAACAATTGAGGGACAAGAAAAGCCTAATGAACACTGTTCCTATTCCCTATGAGTAATCACTCAACACTTCGTTCATATTCCTTACTCTAACGATAAGGGATTTTGATAGAATCTTATGGATACTCGGAGGAAAGGCATTGTCATCAAATGTTCTCTAACACAAAACCCATAAGGCCATTGGGACAAAAACAGTAGATACAATATCTCTCAGGACGTTTGTACCCAAAAAACAAACTATGATCCCTTCAAAACCATTCCAGCACTCAACACTGCACAACCACTGGACAAAAAGCATAACACAAACAACGAAACACCAACCAAAAGTTCAACCCAGTTACCCAACTCAAACACAACCAAAACTTAAACTCCTCAATAAATGAGCCACAAAGTAAAGAGCTTCAACACTCAAAAAAGAATACAAACCTTCCATGTTAGCAGAAACCAAGCACAATGGGTGAGCTAAGAACACCCAGCAGAAGAAAACAAACCCCCACAACTCTCTCTCCATCAAAAACTAAGTCACCAGAACAAACCTCAGATCCAAATGGAGCCTCTCCCCCCAACACACCATCACAATACACCAACAACCCAAAATGCCACAAAACCCTAACCCCCAAAAACTCTCACATGCAAGTAACCATCACCACACCCAGAACCCGATCCCATCAAAGCCAACCTTTCCCAAAACCACCCCCAAAAAATCAAAACCCAAAAATCATAACATTTTCCCACATTCTTCTTTTTCCAAAAAAATATTTAAAAAAAAAAGTTCGCTTTTAACCTCTCTTGCTTGTGAAAGAGCACACTTTATTTTTAATTTTTAATTGATTTCTTTTTTCTATCTGTGTGTTTATTTATTGGTGAAGCGTGGTGAGTGTATTTGAGTGAAGCGTGGTGAGTGTGAGAAATGAGTGAGTGAGACTGCCCGAACGGTGCTGCCCGCTGCCCGATTCCAGTCAAAACGCCTTCGCGCTATATCGCGGAAAGCGACGTGAGGCAAAACCCCTCCGTTTTGGGGTCAAAGAGCGTGTGATTTCTGTGGGTCCCACACCTCTCGCTTTTATTATGCTTTTATATTCCTATATATATATATATATATTATACATGTACAGTGACTTCT
>Ga0209700_107053_pt1 | contig 16450 bp, 6 predicted proteins | sample SiratroredBW_FD_187528 | JGI IMG/M metagenome (GOLD analysis project Ga0209700, IMG submission 187528) | Root nodule microbial communities of legume samples collected from California, USA - Siratro red BW (SPAdes) (version 2) | ecosystem: Host-associated > Plants > Roots > Nodule | place: USA...
TCATTTCTAACTAGCTAGAGGTAGCATAATATAAAGAACTTTAATCCGATCGATTTTAAGTTGGAATAAGTTTATTTTATTTTATGATTGCTATGTTCTTTATAATTAAGTTCTCGGTAATTAATTCATATTTTTAACAACTTTGTTAGTTAAATATTGTGGTTTTCTCAATTACTTAATCTTTTCAATAGTGGTTTTTATTAAAAAATAGACTTTTAAATCTAACTCAATCTTATAAAATCGGTTTGTAAAGTGAGGTTGCACCAATTTATAAAGTGATGCGTCCGTGAGACTATATTATTTAAGAGTAATCCGATAGCGGTCCAATAGCGGGTGACCCAACAACCGTGCTACGATAGGCTCTAATATTATATCATAAGTAGAATTTAAGCCTAACTTAACCTTACAAAAACCAACTTATAAAATAAGATTTGCACCAATTTTATAAATTATTGAAAGACCTCATCTTTAATCAATGTAGAATTTCTAACAGTTTTTTTATTGTTTTGGTAATAAGACTTTGTAGGCACCTAATTTGTTTGGGATTTTCAACTTTCTTCAATATAATGCCTAGACTTTAATAAAATTTAAGATAAGAGAAATATGATTTAATTTTAAAATTTGAATGTTAGATTTGATTTGGAAATTTTGAACATTGAACGATCATGTTTAGTTGAGCTGTGAGAGAGTGGTTGGAGTAGAAACTGAATTTCAATCAAGTTTTAAGATTTGTTAAGAGAGTTAGAATTTAATATTTAGTTGAAGTATGTTTGGATTAAATCGTGCATTATTAATATTTATTGGTTTTGTACTTAAATTTAAGTGAGATATATTTAATTTGAGTGGTATTAGCCATTTTATGCAATCTTTGTACTATATATATGTTATATGATACACTTTTAACATGTACGAATGTGTGACAAGATTAAAATTGATTTTAAAGAATTATATTAAATTGTTTCTTCAACATAATATATTAGTTTTCACTTAGCGACAATCTACATGAAAGTTAGGATTTCTTTCAAACTTGATTCATCCAACGAATTTTGGTAATTCATCTAGAAATTATAAATTCACTTCATGAAAATAAACTTCAAAGTAATTTAAGAACTTCATAATATACTCTTTTTATAATGTTACGTTTAACTTCTATGATATAAATAACTAGATTTGTATTAACATATGAAACATATTTTATTGAATTAGATTGGTTAAGTCACATGTTCACAATGACATGAAACTTATGATCTAATGAATATTTCATGTGTCATTGGGAGTCTAAAATATTATATATATATATATATATATATATATATATTGATCCATGAGAAGCTCATGATGAATTATTGCACTACTGTAACATATCTTCTTGTATAATTTTGTGTAGTGAATTCACCTTGATGTTGAAAATTGTAGGATTAAGTAATTATAATAACTAAAGTGTTAATCTATGATTTTTTTTTATCCATTTGCTTATTTGTGGATCTAAAGTATATAGAAATTGATCAAATAAAGTTGGTTGATATTGTGATGAATATATTTATGATTTTATTGTATGTTAGTATTATTCCTAATAACTTACTCTTTTATAATGTTATGATTGTAATTAATAGATAAATTGTAAGTGTCTCATCATAGTTTTAAACCAACCTATAGTTTACGTGTAACTCTTTTATGTTATTGTGAATGTATTATATATGATTAGAAATTGACTTATTTTTTTATAAATCCTTTTGTTAGATAAAAAAAATACTCACATAATTAATATATATATATATATATATATATATATATATATATATATATATATATATATATATATATATATATAATTTTTTACATAAAATAAAATAATTCGTACTTATTTATTAGCCTTTTGATATGCAAAGAGGCTATAAACTTGTGGCAAATTTTTCTTTAGGTGGCTCATTTTGCTCCAACAATGCCCATAAAATTCGGAACAATATATACATAATTGAGAAATTAAACTTATTGTCCTATTTTATTTACAATAATTAATTAATATATATATATATATATATATACACTATTGTTAAATTTAATAAACACTTTACAATTTAATAGATCGATTTAAATGAATGAGATAAGGGTTAAGATATAATTTTTATAATAATTGTAGGTTAAATTTAATTTTCCAAATAATTTTTTGATAAATATAAATAATTTATTAAGCTATTCAACTGTGATGAATTATATTGATAATAAAATATACGTATTTTTTCTTAATATTAATTATATTTTATAATTTATCTTTATTAAAATAATTATTTCAGAAAATAATATTTTTCATTAATTCATCTTTAATGTTTAATTACGTAAAACATTTATTCGCAAAATTATTTTCAATAATTATTTTTACTTACATTATTAAAAAAAAAGAGGGAAAAGGAAGAGAGAAAAACATTTAATTTTTCATTGTAGTTTATTTACAATTTTAAGTTATATTTAATCGCTTCTAGAGTACAAGAATTCAGTAATCAAAGTAGTTTCAAATATTTTCAACGACTTTCTAAGATTTCAAAAACAATACTGGTCGTCAAAAACAAGATCAATGTTTCTCATTTGTGTATACTCATAATCATATTAATACTTCATTTTTCTCTATATAATCATAGGTAGAGAACAAAATGACTAACTGGAATAGAATTATTTTTTTCAAAAAAAAAATTAAAAAAATACATTATCTACTAATTTGGTATAACTTTAGTGTCATTATTGGTAAAATAATCAATTAAAAAATAAAGAGAAAAAAAAACAACATAAGAAGAGAAAGGTGTGTTTGGTAGACATGTATAACATTTAGATCACGTTAACATTTTAATTTCCACTCAAAGTGAAGAAAAAAAAAAAAGAAGAAAGAGAAAAGAATGGTGAAATTTGTCTCTTGTGGTTTGAATGGAAGAAGAAAACAAAAAGGAAAAAAATGATTGGAAAATAATAAAAATTTTTGAGACCCACAACAAAAATGGTGGTTAAGATATAGATATAGATTATAGAGAGAGAGAGCTCCACAAAGAATGCCGAACACCAAACACGCCCCAACAACACCAACACTCTGCACTTCACTCATAACCGGGAATGCGAAGCTTCTTAACACCACCACCACCTCCTCCAAACGATGTCGTTTCACTCCAACTCCAAAACCAACCCTAGTTTCACTCCTCCGCCGCCGCCGTTAAATCCCTGGCTCAACTCCGCCGCCGCCGCCAATCAACCTCTCAACCCTATGGTCCTCGCCATGCACCTCTCTGACCCAAAATCCAAAACCCTAATCCCCAATTCCACGCTCATACTAACGGACCGAACCCTGCTCCTCTCCGACGAGATTCTCATCAGAATCTTCCAGAAGCTTCCAGATTCGCGGCGAAACTCCAATTCTCTCGTCTGCAAGCGGTGGCTGAACATCCAGGGTCGGTTGGTACGAACCTTGCGGCTCCTCGACTGGAACTTCGTCCTCTCGGGTCGGTTAACCCACCGCTTCCCGAACCTGAACCACGTCGATTTGGTTCCTGGTTCGTTCGCTCCGCCGCAAGAATCAGCCAACATTGTAGTTAGTCACAAGCTGGTTTCGCTGCGCGTGGATTGCACGTGGCGCGTGGAAAATCTGTTGCCCAGTGAGACCGTTGACGCGGGTCTCAGATCGCTCTCCGGCGGCTGCCCCAATCTGCGGAAGCTCGAGGTCGCCGGCGCCAGCGAGGCCGGGATTTCGACCGTCGGTTCCGAGTGCCCCACGCTGCAGGAGCTCGAGCTGCAGCGGTGCGACGATGCCGTCCTGCGCGGCGTGGCGGCGTGCCGGAATTTGCAGATTTTGAAATTGGTTGGGAGTTTGAAGGGGTTCTATGATTCCGTGGTTTCGGACATTGGGTTGACGATTCTGGCGCAGGGGTGTAGGAGGCTGGTGAAGTTGGAGCTTGTTGGGTGTGAGGGGAGTTTCGATGGGGTGAAGGCGATTGGGCAGTGCTGTGTGATGTTGGAGGAGCTGGTGATTGTTGATCATAGAATGGATGATGGGTGGCTCGCGGGGCTTTCGTTTTGCGAAAATTTGAAGACTTTGAGGGTTCAGTCGTGTAAGGTGATTGATGGGAACCCTGGGTTGGAGGAGCATTTGGGGTGCTGTGAGGCCCTTGAAAGGTTGCATTTGCAGAAGTGCCAGTTGAGGGATAGGAATGGCGTTGGAGCTTTGTTTTCGGTTTGTAGGAATGCTAGGGAGATTGTTCTTCAGGATTGCTGGGGGTTGGATAATAGCTCCTTGAGTTTGTCTATTGTTTGCAGGTAATGTATGTAATTGAGGATCTTTCATTTATGTTTTTAACTTGGATGCATTTTGTTAGGTTTTGATTCTTTTCAATTAGGATTGCAGTTTTATTTCGGTAATAGTGTAATGAGTTGTTTGCATTAAATGCTAGCATGTGTAACTGAAGATGAATTACGATTCTGATTGGAGAACTATGTGAAGAACACTTCAGAAAGTGGATCTGGGTTTTGTCCCCCTTTTTTTCTGGTTAATTTTCACTTTGAATTTGATTTTGTAAATGTGCAAATGGAATTGGGCTGTGGTAAATTTGGGTTTGCCTTTTTTTTAATTAAAAGAAAAAAATTGTAATATGGGAAAACAAAGATAGGGTTTAATTAAAATGCATTGAGCAGTAGAAAGAGTTTTTGTTCTGCATATGGGTTGCCAGTATTAGGAGGGGTGTTGTTAACATTTCTGAAAATATACCCATCTTCATTTAAATTTTGCATTATAATAGTTTTTTCTATCATTTAACCATGGATTGTCGTGTATTTGTAAAATTATTGTTTTATTTTGGTAATAATTAATTTAAAATTTATACATGTTAGTTGAATTCTGATAGTATAAGACAACATTAAACTTCATAAATATATATAGCATTTTTTTAAATTTATGTTTGTTGATTTGAATTTTCGAATTATAATAGTTTACTAAATCGGCATTTTTTAAATTATGGATAATGTACTTTTGTTTTCCTGCTTTAAACATTTTCCGCTTCAATAAAGTCAAAATTCATGAAATTTGTGGTTTGTAGGTGTAAAATTGTGTTCCTAGCATCGTGTGCATAGTTAATCCTGTTGTTTGCAGGTATAGAGAGAAATCTTAAAGTTTATGACGTTGAAAATAAGTACTTATAACTTGTGGGTTCATTGTGGTCCAGGACTTTATATTGCTTTTGAGAGTTTATCTTAAAGTTTACTTTTTTGTGATCTTCAATCAGGGATCACTTTATTTTAAAACGTACGATTTCTTGTAGCAATATACTGATATCTTTGTTGTTTATCATGTTTAAATTATTTATCATATAACTCATCTTCAGTTTCTTGCAGCATTAAATGGTTTATCATCAATGAACAAGTTTTTAATCCTTAGTGGATAAGTTATATATACTGAGATTATTTGGTAGTTACATTAAAGTTGTTGTTGGTCTATTTTCAGGCGGGTGAAATTGTTTTATGTAGAAGGATGCTCGTTGCTTACAACAGAAGGTTTGGAGTCCGTAATTGAGCACTGGAAGGAGCTAGAGTGCCTTAGAGTTGAGTCATGTAAAAACATAAAGGATAGTGATATCTCTCCTGAACTTGCAACCTTGTTTTCTACTCTCAAAGAGTTGAAATGGAGGCCTGATACAAAACACCTTTTCCCTTCTGATATGGGCATAGGCATGGGAAAGAAAGGTGGTAAATTTTTTAGAAGAACATGATATGATACATCTGTATTCACACTATGTAGCAGAATCTAGGCCATGTATTAGGAACACATATTCTCACTCACTGATTACTGTGAAATTTGTACCATTTTGTGATGATGTAGTTAGCTTAGATGGTTAATAACTAGAAGATATCATTGATAAGGGGGAGATTGTTACTTTTAGCCTTTCACCTACAGTGTAATTACCTATAAGCCCAACCCATGTTGAAATTAGGTGACATGTTCCCCTGCAGCTTTTACTGATCTTTTGTTTCTGCAATTAGAATAAGGAACAAAACCAGATATGTAATTGTATGTATGCAGGACACACACTTGACTCCAAGTTGAAAATTGGACCCCTTTGTTTTTGCAGATTCTGTTTATTTATTTGTTTATTTATTAATTAGTAACTGTGGAAGTTTGGAAGTGAAATTACAACCGTTGTCTGTGGGATTTTGGCACATTTTGGTTGCCATAAAGTTTTGAAGGGACGGTTCTCTATATGTTGATGTTTTGATTATTATATAAACCATCATTAACATTTAAGGGATATAATAATCCATTTGTCTTATATATGAACTTCAATTAGTGTAATCTCATCACAGAAAGCTAAGTTATCAAGATAATAATTTAGTAGATAATTTATATTTTAGGGAATCTGAGACCCGTTGTTCAGGCTTATTGATAAAGTTCATCATTTAAAATATATTTTTCAATTTTTTTATAATGAAAAATTAAATTATCCTACCCAATTTAATTTAAGTTTAAAAATTTTAATTGATTTATCCAAACAAAACATCTACCAAATAACAAATAAATAAGCAATTTAAATTTTAAATTTTCAATCCGATCAACTTAAATTGTTTCAATATTGCATTAATTCTTTGAAAAGTTTTATTTCAAGTTAATGGTTTAAATAATTAAATTGTCAGCAAATTTATCTCCAGAAAAATAAATTATTCAGATAATAAAGTTATTTTGGCACTAAATTATTTGAAAACTTTTATTTCAAATTAATAGCTTACATAACAAAGTGGTCTTGTTTTGTTTTCTACGGTGTACAGAAACAAACTTTTAAATAATTAAAATATCAACAAATTTATCTCCAATAAGATTGAAGTTGTCAAACAATCGATTCTTGTTTTGAATCAATATTTTCATAAGAGTGATCTTACGTAAAATTATAAGACTAAGATAGCATATTTATAAGATATTATGATTGGAATATGTTGATATGATATAAAATTTGAAATTTGAAATTTTACATAAATGCACCTCTATTATAAAAAATTATGGTGAGAGACATCATTACAATAAAATGTATTATGCGAGAGTTAAATAAGATCCTAAATTATAAATATGAAAAAATATTTTTTTTTCTTGAAAACATGTCTTTGTGAATAATTAAATAAAATAGAGTGTAAGACTCTTCCACGAGTTTTAAACAAAGTTTTAAAAATAGATAAAACACAAGTTAAATAAATTAAAAAAATTAAGATATAGTAGAATGATCATTGTAATGGAAATGACCTAAGACATAAGTCAAAAGGATAAAAAAAATATTTTTTTTCTATTATGAAATGTATGTTTGTACTAATAACTAAATAAAACATTAATTAGAATGCCAGTGAAGTGTTATTAAAAGTGTCAGGAACTAAACCAGTCTAAAATATGATTGTAAATTAATTCAAAAAATCTATAATTAATTAAAACAAAACAATTTAGAATTTTTTTCCAAATCCAAATGATTTGATTTGGTTTACGAAATCGATTCGGCAAACAAACCAAAATTAATTATTTAATTATTATATTATTTATTATTTCACTCATCTACCATATATGTGTACAAGAGAAAAGAAAATAAATTTAATTACGGTAAAATGGAGAATAAAATTATTCATTATAACATAACATTAAACTGGCATATTAGAAAGATAATACATATATTAATAAAATACCTATAACTGATCTAAGTTAATCCATAAAAATTAGCTTAATTTTATTCAAATTTTATTATATTCAATTCAAAATATTTATAATTTTTATGTTTTGTACTTTTAATAAGAAATTAAACCAAACTACATTATCCTAAATATTATAAAAATACTTGTATTAGATTAAAATTTATAAGAACAACCTTAAAAACTATGTAGCACAATCAAAACTCCGAAAAGTAAATTTTAACATAAAAAATACTCTTAAAACTAAAAGTTATGGGTGGCATATTCCTCCTACAATGTCGTAAACACAAATGAATAAAAATGTTGACTTCCATCATTGTTAATAACTTTTTGAATTTCTATCCAATAATACTATTGTCCTTTTAACATATTTTATATAGAAATCACTCAAAACTTTTTAATATAAGATCACAAATAAGGAAATATCAAGGAAAGAATATTTATTTTAAAGTATCATCAACATTGTCATATAAAACTCTTTCAAGATTTATTTAATGGAGTAAATTTTTAGTCCCAGAGTGTTTGGGGTGATGTTATGAAACTTTATTACCTGCATTCTCCTTCTCCTATTTATCAAACACAAAAATTTAGTACAAAATTGTGTTTGTATTATGATATAATTGGTGGTTTTTTTAATTAAATTATCAGAAAAATATATAATATAATGATGTCTTAATAGGGCATTTTCTCAATACCATTATTATGTAGACTATTATTGTAGAAGTGAATAGTTTTTTTATATTTGTTGTAGAAGATCTTCGGTTCTCGATTTTGGTATGATTACTTGTAATTGTAGTTGACACTTAATTTATTTATTAATCAATCCAAAAATAATATATAATAATAATAATAATAAATTCATTACTTTTTATTTTATAGTGTTTACTTATTCATATCAATCATACTAAACTTCTACTCACACCCGTAGTTATAATGGACTCAAATAGTTCTTAATGTCTTATTAATTATGATTTAAAGACTGTTTATCATGTGATATTTTTTAATTACATAATTATACTCTAATTAGTTAGTATGTGCTTATCAAAAATATTTTCAAGATCTGAGATTCCAAAACGAAGATATCCACGTCTATGGTAATACATAAAGAATCTTATATCTATATATTTAATTGAATTCATGACATCAAGGTTTCTCAAGCAATTAAAATGATTCACACTATTAGCTTAATCATACAAAATTTGTGTCCTTTTTAAAAAAAAAGTAAATTTTTGTATATTTACATATAATTGTATCCAATTGATCTAAATCAGTTCAAATTTTAAAATATTTATCGAAAAACTCAATTAATAAAAAATTATTGGTTCAAATTTTATTTGCTGCCAAATCTAACACTCGTCAACAAAATCATGTTTCAGATTCATCTTCTTCACAAAAGAGGTGTTTTGTGGCTGATGATAACTATGAACACCACAAAGTATATTCTAAGATTATCCCAATCATTTCTCATCTATTATTACTCATCTTAAAACACGTAGGGAGATACGAACTTTAAAACAAGTCAATTTTAAAAATAATTTAATTAAAACAATTAACATTATTCTCAAACATCTAACCAATAGTAGAATTAATAACATTTCATAATTTATTTATTCTAAAAGTAACCTAAAATTAAGTTAAATAAACAAACTACTATTTTAGTTATAACATAATAAAAACTAAAATACCTACACTGCACAAATGACTGAGTCGGACAGAACCGTGAATTGAATCCTCTGCCGCAGATTTCCCATCAATAATCACGTCCACACCGCACAAAGAAACGGACAGAGAAACAAACAAACCCTTCCATCACACACTTGGGACCCCAAACTCTCACAATTTTAAACACAGAATCCTCAAATAAACAAACACATCACAGAGGTCACACACATAAACCAGTTTGTTCTACACTGTCACTTCCAACCAAATCTTAAACCTGGAACCCTCTTCAACCTTCTCAGAATCAAACAACACTCACATAATAAATAATAAAAATTTAATTTTTTTTAGAAAAAAACCCACAATACACTCTTCTAGATCCCTACCCCTTCTCTCCTCTCTAGTATATATTCTTTCTTTCACCATTCCCATCTTTTGTTCCACTCCATCGTGAAACAAAGGGTACCCATTAACCTCTTTTCTCTTGTTCACCCTTTCATTTCTACAATAATCATGTGGGAATCATAAATGTGAAAGCTTTTCTTTCTTTTCTTTCAAAGTTTGGTTTTTTATGTTCTGGGTGGGGGTTGGTTTTTTCACCACCATTTGGCAAGAAAATAAGCAAGAACAGTAGCCATTGTTCCTTTTCATTGGGAAATTAAATTCTGAATCCCCGAAACCATGATTTACGCTGTTTCTTCCCAGAACCCATTGGTGTGGAACGTGCCAAGATTCCAAAAACATGGCGCAAAACTTTCTCTGCCACGTGTGGTTTGTTTCCTTAACCACAGCAACCCCACCGGTGGCGCCGTCAATGAGAGGCCCACATTGGCGGTGATGACGAGGCGCGTGGTGGTTAAGGAGAGGTACGAGGAGAAAGAGAGGGAGGATGTTGGGAACAGGCAAATGATGCTGCTGTGTGGGTTGGGTTATTGGGTGCAAGGTTTCAGGTGTTTTCCGTGGCTGGCTCTGAACTTTCACATGGCTACCAACCTCAGCTTGCACCCCTCCACGTTGCAGCTGGTGCAGAACACTGCCAACCTCCCCATGGTGGCTAAGCCACTCTATGGAATCCTTTCGGATGCCTTCTACATCAATGGGGAACGCAGAATTCCTTATCTTGCCATGGGGGGTATGGTTAACCATCATGTCTTTATGTTTGACATAGAAATCCTTTTTGATAGTGTTACCAATTATCCACTAGTTTTTATGATGACTGTTATCACCTAGAAATCCTGGTTAGATACCGTAATGATTGAGTACAAGACCTTGTTTTAAGAGGATTGAGTTGAGTTCTTCTCATATCAGTAACTTGTTGGCATGTTTTGTTGTTTGTACTTGTTTTTGGATATAGTAATTTAGATACACTTGCTTAAATGCCTTACCAGAATTTTTGAGTTTCATTTAGATTAGGAAATTGAAATTGTAACTCAGTTTGGAAGAGGGTAGAAACAAAACAACATTAAGGTGGTGTTTGTTTTTGTAGAACAGAGTTGGCAACACTTTTTTTTTTTTTTGAAACAGACTCTATTGTTGGGTCACGATAAAGATTTTAGTCTATAATAGATAGGGTGTTCGAAAGGGTGTGTTGCCAGCATTTTTTTGTTTACTATTTTTGGAAAAACTGTTGCTGTTTTGTAGAATTTGTTTGTTTTGTGAGCATATTTGGAAGGGTTTGTCCCTGAACACCTTTCTATTTTCTAAGCCTTTGTGTCATAAACACAAGCACCCTTTAGGAAAGTATAAGTAAAGGAAGACACAAGTTTCCTATATATTTTTATTTTTTGGTTTTGGATGGGAAATTGGTTACTGAGTAGTAAGGAACTGTTTTGAAAACCAGTTTTTAAAATAAAAGAGGGAGAAGAGAATCAAACTGTCCTGAAGTTTTGTAACTTTGGTGGTTTCCTAATGAATAATGTTTTATCAAATTTTTTTTCGTAAGTTTGTGTCTTTTGATTTCTCTGTATGATTCAGTTGGTGTTATAAAAACTGGAGTTACAGACCAAGGAGAAACTGACCTTTCTTTGTGCTGCCACTAGTTGGAATATATGTTTTCATTTCATTATCATTCTCTTTAGTATGTAGATCTATGGTATTTTGAATGAGTATGAGAATATTGATGTTTTGTAGGATTTGATTCATTTTTTTATTGGTAATTTTGAGCTTTATCTGAGTGAAGTGAGATAAGTTTCAAAAGAGAGCACACAAGTGCAAAGTCCAGGATCAGAATTTAAATCTCTTTTTCTCTAACGTGCTGATAAGGTCATAGGAATTTCGTGGTCAGTCAGAAAATGTACTGAATAAGATAGACCAAACACAAGTTTTGAATGCTGAAAGTGAAAATCTAATTCGTGAGTTTTGAGATTCTAGAACGAAACTCTAAGTTTGTTTTGTTCTGTTATTGCATCCTTAGGTTGTTCTTTGTCTTTATATTAAGGTTAGATATTTGGTTCCATATGTTACCGTGTCTTTTTTGTATAAACGAATTCTTACAGAAACAAGTAAATGATCAACTTGCTTATATACCATAAATCAGAATTTAATTTGGTTGATTGTGAAAAAAAAATGATTAATAAGTTACAAGAGTAGTACTTGAGAAGACAAGAAGAAAAGCAAGGTGGAACTCCTTTATATGACATAGTAATCCAGTCTTTCACCATGAGTTTCAATGAAATTATATGATCTTGTAGTAGTGTTGAATTTATTGTGTATATATTTTGATCAGAGATTTTTAAATAATTTTGTGTATATGTATATTAACATCAGAAGATCTGAAAATGTGAAAAACAAGAAAAAATTTGCATTATGTGAGTGTAGAACATAAAGATATATATCATGCTGATGTATACGTTTAATAAAACTTTTCTGGTTAAATCTTCAGGTCTTCTGCAAGTTCTTTCTTGGAGTCTGCTGGCATTTGTCCCCGTTGCACAGGAAGTGCTTCCCAACTTAATTGCATGTGTGCTTATCAGTAATTTTGGAGCATCCATTGCAGAAGTTGCACAGGATGCTCTTGTAGCAGAGTATGGCAAGAAGCACAAAATTGGTGGCCTGCAGGCATATGCATTCATGGCATTAGCTGCAGGTGGAATCTTAGGCAACTTGATTGGTGGTTATTTCTTACAGAAAATGCCTCCTAGAACAATGTTTGTTATATTTTCATCTTTACTATCTCTACAACTAGTGATTTCTTTCTCAACAAGAGAGGAGTCTTTAGGCATAAGACAAATTTCAGCTCAAAAACTTTCTAGGCAATCCATCTCAGAGAACATCAGGAAACAAGTCTCTGATCTTGTAGTTGCTATCAGTGACAAGAGCATCTCTCAGCCCCTTGTATGGATTATTGGATCAATTGCCATGGTCCCTATGCTTTCAGGTTCTATATTTTGCTATCAGACACAGTGCCTCAATCTTGATCCTACAGTAATAGGGTTGTCTCGGGTGATTGGCCAGTTTGTGCTTCTTTCAGGAACTGTGCTTTATAACCGTTTCTGGAAAAAAATTTCAATGAGAAAGCTGATAGGCACGGTGCAGATTCTGTATGCTTCATCTCTACTTCTTGATCTCATTTTGGTTAAACAGATAAATCTCAAATGGGGTATACCAAATGAGGTTTTTGCTCTATGCTTTTCTGGTTTAGCAGAAATTGTGGCTCAGTTTAAGCTCCTTCCTTTCTCAGTTTTATTTGCAAATCTATGTCCAAAGGGGTGTGAAGGATCTCTCACAGCTTTCCTTGCATCAGCTTTGTGTCTATCATCAATAGCCAGTGCCTTTCTTGGTGTTGGATTGGCCTCTTGCCTTGGTGTTACATCCGGTGATTACTCAGGCTTGACAGTGGGAATTCTTGCACAGTTCCTAGCAGCTCTTGTGCCATTAAGATGGATTCATTCTTTACCTGTGTCACAACCTGTTGAGAAGAGAAGGAAAAGAAGTATGAGCAGAAGGGCACGTAGAAACAGAAGAGTTGGAAAAGTTGTGCTTGGTTCTGTCAACATCTATAGGCGTGAGAGAGAATGAGAGTCTCATAGGTGAAGCTAGTTTGTTCCTACCTATGCATGCAGCTTCCATGGTCATGCAAGGATCAATGATACTTGAGTCCTGCCACAGATTCATCACCATCATTGTCCAGAAGATGAATCCTTTTGTGATGATGATCATAGCTTGGACAAAGTCATTTCTGCCACAAAACTGGGATTTTTGCTCATGTTGAGTTTCTATCTTGGGACCAAATCATTGGTGGTTTTTGATCACAGAGTGGTATATTTTCTTAGGAAGTTATTTCTTGATGCTCCTATCTCACTGATATGTTTTGGTTGTTTACATGTCCATATCAATAACAATCAAACTATGTTAACTTATCAATAACAATCAAACTATGTTAACTGATGGGAAATATTTATCTGGTTTTATGTTCATGACCATCTGTAAATGCATCAAGTTTTATTACTGAGTGTACATATATCCATCTATGCAACCATAAAAGTTCACTATTAAGTATATAATTTGAATAACTTGTAAAGGAAATTGTGGAGAAATAGAGTGAGTGAAGGTTTAGCTTTTATTCTTAAAAGGGTTTGTTGTGTAAGTTCCTTGAGTTTGCAAATAGTAATTGATAATATATACATGGAAAAGAAGAGAAAAAGAAAAAAATAATTACAATAATGATAATTACAGTCTTAAGTCTTAATTCCTTTGCTTTTAATAATCACGTTCTTAAAAAAGTTAACAAATTGGAATGAAATGAATTAACAATCAATTGAAGTTAAAAGAAATGAATATTTAGATTTTAAATATATGTTTTTTCTAATATTTATAAAGATACTAGTATATTTTGTTTCAACGATTTTATATTTATAACACTTACTCTCATGGTTTTTCAATAATCTCTTATATTGCATATAGATATGAGTATTAGGATGTTTAGTATATAATATTTTCTTTTCTCTCAATGAAATGGGTAAACTTTTAATAACATATCTTTATTATTATCTTTTTAGTAATATAAGTTTATTATTATTTTGAGAGTTTCTTTTCTTCTTTTTTTTTTTTTTTTTTTTTTTTTTTTTATACTTTTTAAAGTGAGACAACTCTATTTGTTTTGGAGTAAAAGTTGGTTTTGTCAATCCTATTAGGATAAATTTGATTTTGTCTCACTTATGTGATTGGGTACTTAAATCTCAAATCTGCAACTTAGGCTTCAAGTGTTTTCTCTACCTAAAATGAAAGATTAATAAAATAGAATTTTGTTTCACGAAAAAGTAACATTTATTGTGGTAAAGCTACAATGACTTTAAGGAAATAATATTTATAACTTTTTTTTAAGAATAGCTAATAAAAACATATTTAAGCTCTAAGATCTAATTTATTAGGATTAAGATTTTAATAGTAAACAAAAACAACACAATCAAAAACTTGGATAAGGTAAGCATTAAGGAAGACGATTGAACAAAAGATAATAAAAACTAAATATAATTGACGTCATTTAAGACATAAGTTGGTAGTATGTTGATGAAATATGTGATAGTTAATACAACTTCTCTCTAGGAAGTTTTGGAAATATACATTTTTTAATGAAAACTCTAACTATTTCTAAGAGATTACAATTATTCATTTTTGCAAATTGATATTTAAAGTTGTTATTAAAAATTAATGATTAAAACCTTGATTCCATGAATTAATCATTAAAAATTAATTCTCCATGAACAAAGAATATAAAATATAAATAAGATAAGATAATAAGTCAATTTCAAAAACTGAGAAAAAAAGATAAAAAGATAATTTCTGAAACTAAAAAAGTAAAATAAATTGTGTCTCTATGTTTAGAGCAAGTCTAGAAAGTATATATATATATGTTATTAGATCTAAAGTAAACATGAGTCTATGTAAACTTTAACTAAGTTCATGAGCCAATTACAAAAGGTCCAAGAGAAAGATATATTTGTATAGGTTTCTTTACAAAATTTAAGCAAATATATCCCAAATTCTAAAAATTTAAGAAAGTATAAAGAATTCCAAATCTACTAAATCATGTGTTCATTTTAAAGTCCTAAAATTTTATAATTTAATATAATAAATAAAATCAGCCAAAATAATTTTGACCAAACGAGTAAGTGAATAGTGAATTCCATTTGTTACTATACTACTAAATGGAAATGAGTTAAAAACTGAAAAAAAAATGAAAAGTGCTTTAAATGTAAAATAAAACTACAATATATTAGTTTATGGGCAATACCATTAAAGGGACAAAAATTTAAAGAATTCATGATTGATAATTTTAATATCAATATTAGATTTAATTCTTGTGATGTTCTATCACACCATTTTTCCTAAATAATTGTTTGATATCATTATCCAATGTACTCGCTGCTTTTTTTTTTTTTCCCTTTTCCAGTTTACTAATTCTTTTAAAAAATTTGTGGTTATCCTTTATTGTGGATTTTATGTGTTAGGATTGATTTTCTTTATTTTGTCAAAGTGGGATAACCAAATAGAATTAGTTATTAAAATCAAGTCATTAACATGTTAAAATATAATTAAAGATAAAACAAAAGAAATATTTGTGTAAATTAAATATGAGAACCTGATTATATATAATTATAAATTACAACGGAATATATTAAATAAATTAGAACACATTTTAATACGATCAATCCAAAAACACCATACTAATGAAATATATAAGATAAGATAAATATAATTGATTTGTATCACTTCCATTTTTGTGTATGCGTATGTGTTCATGTGTGCACGTGCATGTATGTGTGTGTGTCCATATATATGTGTGTATCTGTGTGTGTTCATGTTAAAATCAAGTAATAGACATGTTAAAATATAATTAGAGATAAAATAAAAAAAATATTTATGTAAATTAAATGTGAGAATCAAATTATATGTAATTATAAAATATTGTATGTGCATATGTACATTTGTGCATGTATCTGTGCGTGAATGTGTATATCTGTCTATTTGTGTGTTTGTGCGTTTGTGTGTCTGTGTGTATACACACATGTATATATTCGTGTACGTATGTATCCATATTATATATATATATATATATATATATATATATATATATATATATATATATATATAAATTTATATATAT
>Ga0209700_107054_pt1 | contig 16449 bp, 13 predicted proteins | sample SiratroredBW_FD_187528 | JGI IMG/M metagenome (GOLD analysis project Ga0209700, IMG submission 187528) | Root nodule microbial communities of legume samples collected from California, USA - Siratro red BW (SPAdes) (version 2) | ecosystem: Host-associated > Plants > Roots > Nodule | place: USA...
AAAAATAAAAAAAAAAAAAACTAATAAAAATAAAAAAAAAAAAAAAAAACCTATAAAACTTACGTGTTCAATGTTGTTTGTTGTGCCTCGGACTATTGGTTTGCGGAGAAAAGTCTAAGAGCTTCTCATCCACAAAATATATTTAAATACTTATCATTAAAATAACTAAAACTTTATTTATCCTCAATGTGTTTTACGATTATTACAATAAATTATACAAAATTAAATTAAAAATTGATTGATTTGTCATTATTATGCATAAAGATATTGGTCGGATTGTAGCTGTTTAAGCTGCAATTTGTATCAGTCTTTCCTCACGTGACCCTTTTCTTCTTTCAGATCCACACTCTTCAGCATTACACTATCATTGTGTTCACACTCACCCACCATCAAAAGCTAAAGTAATCACCAAAATTTTATTTTCTCTAACTGCAATTAACACATGTAGATAATCAAATTTCATACCAATTTTGGTTACTTAAGTTGTGTAAGAAACCAAATATTTAGTTGTCACAAGTTAGTCAAACTCAAACCAGATACAAATTAATCAAAAGTGGACCCAAATAGACCGTGAACCACGTGTATCTTGCAAGTGTACATTAAAATACAAATTATATAAATTTTATTTTTTCAATTTAGATTAATATATACACATATATCAGCTTTTCAGGTTCATTATATAAATCGTGATCAGTGATCGTGTTGTATCCGTGTGTTGTTTCATAGGATGAAGGTGGTCGTTTCTTACAACAATATCAAAGTGTCAACGTCAAGTTGATGTTGCAGAAGGGTTGATAAAAAAAGTAGTTAAACTCAAATTTCTAACAAGAAAACTTGTATAGAAATAGAAAAAATATGAATGAAATATGCAAAACTTGAATCGTGTTCAAACCCAATCCAATACTATTGTTGACCCTGTCCAAAACTCAACTTTATTATCAGCTTTGATTCAATTTTCATTTCAACAAAAAGATTGTCGGTTTTGCACGCATAAAACCTTTGAAAAAGAAGACCATAAAATAGAGAAAAATGACACCAATGAATAAACAAAGAGCATATTTACTTCTTATGGACAAACTAGAACCGTTTCAAAATTATTCCCAAGTCAAATTTCTCAAAGGGGTGCATGTATGCAATCCACCCTTAAGGAAACAAGCACCATATTTAGAGTTTATGCAAAGATAGAATATAGAAGTATAGCATACCATAGAGGCAGTACTAATCAAATACTTAGCCAGTTAAGTAATGTGTCATCCATGACTGGAAACGAGACCATGCTAGCTGAACTGCAGCTTCATCTTCATCTGGCATTCCCATGCTCTTTCTCCTCTTGATTCCTTCAGGAGACCTGTTCATGAATGCATGTCCATTGCCAGGATATATGTGTACCTCATGAGCAACTCTAGATGCCTTCAGCTTCTCCTCCAAGGCCTTGGCTGCCTGAGACATTAAACAATGTTCAAACATGATATTACTAGTGAAGAATAATTTGGAAGCTCATAACATTAACAAGTGTTCTCTCCCTCTTCCCTTCCAAAAACTTTTCCAAACAAATATTTTCTAGTCAGAATGTGTATTGATGAGGAGATATAAGATTGACTTAGTGGTGAAAGTGGAAGGGAGAGATGGATAGGTTGTTTGAATCAATCCCCTTGTTAACAAAAACTAACATATTAACACCTAACATTTTGTTGATAAAGAAAAGGAAAGTCAGATGATGGCGCTATGGTTGCAGTTAAATGATGAAAGTGGCCTGAAAATGTATATTGAATGTAAAACTCAAAAGGGATTGGTCATTAGCTTTTATCAAAGCAGTTGAATTAACTTTATAGCATTTTACACACTGTGCATTGGCAGCATAGGAATGATATAGAAAGGTTGTGTTTCTTTAAGAGGTAAAATTCTATGTTCACTAGGTGAAGAAATTCATGGCCAGTAGGCATTGGAGTTTTGTCCTTTATAAGACACCTCATCGGGAAATTGGATTGTGTATCATAAAAGCTTCAAGAGTTTCTGAGCATTACTTAGGGTATGCTTTGCTTGGAAAGGATGGTGAATAATAATAAGATGAAGAAATAGAGGAACGAAAATGAAAAGAACAAAAAGGCAAGAACTTTCACTCGTAGAAGATAGGATGAAGAAAATGATGCATGGTTGAAAATTATATTTTGCATCTCTATTAATGTTGGTGAGTTAAAAACAAAATTCACCTCAAACTCCAGTTGACTTAAAATGAGTTGCTTTTTTTAACTCTAGTTGAGTTCAACTCAACTTAATTTCCTAACTGAAATCCAAGCATACACTTAGAAATTAGGAAACCCCCTAAAAAGATAAGAAAGAAGAATACTTTACTTGGAAAACAAGCCACCTAACAAAGATCAGCAATGTGTGTTGTAAATATATTCTCATACCGTAACATCTGAAAAACCAACAAAATTATCCAGCTCTCCAAAGTGAGCCTGAACAGGAGCCTTGGCTTGGGCAGGGTCTGCAAGCTCAGAAGAAGGAACTCCATAGAAAGCTACTGCAGCATCAACATTTGGAACCAAAACTGAGCTTGCAATAGCGAGTGCACCCCCCATACAAAATCCAGTAACACCAGCCTGTTGCAATTAAAGATAAATCCACAAGTTCTTCAACCAGTGACTTACCTCTAATTTAAGCAAAATGGTATTTCTCAATGTAGAAAGTATTGAAAAAGAGTATCCGGATTCAGTATAATGTATCACTTTTGGCATGCTAATTTATGAGAAACAGAGGAACTAAATTATCTGATTCGGAACAGAATTAATTCCCATGCTCCCTACCTATAAAAAATACATAAGCTAATGAGCTCTTTTATTTTCAAACTACATTAATAAGCACTCTGTTTACAAACTTACCATTTCGTGACAGTATAAGACACAAAAGCACATCAAAATTATGTACTGTGGAATGTTATAAAAATGCCAGTAAAATAATTCCGACCTAGTTATCATGATCATGATGCAGAACTTTCCAAATAAAAATAAAAGGAAGATGAATCCAAATTAGCATAAGTATTTGGCTGAGCCTATCTTGACTCACTAATTACAATTATAAAATACTTGCACCATAATAATAACAAAATATTAAAATTTTGGGACAAAAAAGATAGAAGCAGCATATACATGATCAATAGGGTCAGATAATATATGACTTAATAGCACAAGGCTTGATGAATTTTAAAACCCCCAGGTATTGGTTTTTCTTCTTTTCATGCTGAACGCCTATCTATTGGAAAATCAATATTGTGCCTTTATAACCAATGATTTGTAATGGGAAAAATTATGATTTTCACAGGTAAATTTTTCCATTAATTCATGCATCAAAACAATGCCTGTTCTGACACAGGTCAACAGATTAAGAATTCGGTGGTGTAGTTAAGAGGGTGCTTTAAATAAATAATTTATTTTGACAACACATGAATAGGTAGGAACCTTCTTTGAGCCATTTGCCTTAAGCCAGTTAACTGAAGCATGAATATCTTTCACAGCACCTTGCCAATCAAGACCATCCATCAAATGTTGTGCTTCTGCGACATCCAGACCAACCTTTCCTCTGTACAGACTAGGGATAATAGGAAAGAACCCTTAAAAAAATCTGAATCCAGCATATGCTACCACACAACACACAAAGATAAAAGATAAAGAAATTTTAGGTGGCAATAGTTATCTTACTCTGGAATAAGAGCTTTGAATCCCCGACCGAGTTGAGAAATCATCACAGCATGGTTTTTAATTTCGAAATCCACACCCCACCACTCCTGAAGCACAACGATTCCAGGAGCGTTGTTTTTGCCAACAACATATGCATCAAATGCCTAATCATTGAAAACAGAAATTAAATAGCAGAAAATTAGCAATAAGGTTGCACTACAGGTAGCAAACATAGAAATCTATATAGAAAATGGCATAAAAAAAACTTCAGTCCCACAACATCACTAAAAATTATATCTTATCAATCTGCTCTAAATCACAACTTCAAAAATGGTCCTCAACCACTAGTTCAGCCATGTATATTTTCCACATTACGGCTGAGATGCACACAAATTTCCATCTGTAGTCCAGAATCAATATTAGCCCAGCATGAAATAATCTTTTTTTAAGTTCTGACTCCAATTAACAGCTTCCAGAGTATAATTACCCAATACATTGAGGCAAAAAAATTTCCAAGCTTTATCTTGTTCAGTGTGGTGGCTCATCAATACCATCCAAGTCTAACTCAAAAACCCATTACTCAATCGCCACCCAGAAAAAGAAAAAGTCAGAAAGATTCTATTTTGCAGATGAAAGAAAGTGGGGAATTAAAATTATGAACAAAATGCGGCAAAACAAAGCAACCCAATGAGCCAAAACACTTGATATGAAAGAAATGGATTTGGAAGGGGTTGTGGTGACTCACAGTGTCATCATCCCTTTGAATGCGGATTTTGTTGAAAGGCGCAGAGTCAGCGACAGAACGGACTGAGAAGTGATATGCAAAGGGTGAAATGGACCGAAGCGGTGCGGTGGTGAAGAATTTGGGAGCTACGCGCAACATTCCTCACTTGGCTTCTTTACGAGGCTAAGAAGAACAACTCTCTGTAAATTAAGAATGGAGAGTGATCCTGTAAGAAATGGTGAAGATTCTCTCACTTTACCTTAGCCTTCTCAATAGCTTGAATCCATTTTTGTTCATCGTACTCTCCTTAAAACGATTTTAGTTTTTGTAAAATTTTAATTGCTTGTTTGTTTTTTTGTTTTTTTTCATTCACCAATTTTTGTCAAACATTGCTACATTATCCAATTTCTAATTTCTAATCTAAGTGTTAAATTTTGTTATCAAACGTGAATGTTTAAATATTTTCTGACGGGATATTATTAATATAACAGAAATACTTAATTCGAATTCCACATCAAACTATTATTACATATCAATATATTATTTTAGCATTTATAATTCATTTTTTCTTCAATTACTCATTTCACAAGATATGATAGGAGGTTAAATTGTCAAAGATAACTCCAACTTTAAAAATCCAAAAGTACTAAATTAATATATATATATATATATATGTACTATGAAAATATAATTATTGTAATAGAAGAAGGTTAATTTAAAATATAGCATGTTATGTAATTTCATCAACAAATATATTATGCAAATAAATTTTAGTGACTAGAATTTGAAAATTAGATTCTCAATATTTATATCATATATTTTTAATTAAGTATATATTAGTAAATTATTAACATATAATCGTTTTGGTCTTCATTTAAATTACTTATCTCTTCTATTCTTTTATTCTCCCGACACCCTAGCAGTGTTCATATTGATCTACGTCCACCATATGCATACTAATTTATTATTTGAATTATTTAAAGTATGTAAAGTAAAAAATATGTTTGTATTTTACACGGACATAAAACTACGTGGAAAAAATAAATAAATGGACACTAAGTGACTTAAAAATGAAAAAAAAAACTAAAAAATAAAAAATAAACAAAGTCATTTGTGTAAGTATTATTAGAGTGCTTGGTATAGGCGTATCATCACTCAAAAACATATTTTAAACTAGATTTTTCCATCACTCAAAAACATAATGTGTACCTTATGCAAACTGTTTGGTTTAGCACCCGCATTTTTTAAATTCATCACAAATGTGACACTTTTTTCTCTTCAAACACCACAATAATCGTTGAATTTCATAGTAATAAGTATTGCACCATATATATTCGTGTTTTTAGATACGATTTGCAATTTCCACGAGTAGTAGAAAAATCTGTCAGTATTCTTGCATCCATGTTATTCTGAATATAGTTATGATTATTAATTATATTTTTATATATTATATAAATATAAGATTTCCTATGGATAATTTGTATCATGATTCAACTAACATGTTAAATTAACCTCACCTATATGGGATGAAATAAATAATATCAATTGAGGAGATAAATCTAATTTTATACATTTTTCATAAAAAAAAATATCCATAACACGTTATATTTTACTTTTATATAACATTTCAAGATTGTAGTCAATCTTAAACCAATACTTTTGAATCAGTAGATAACCTTCGTGAAATCTAGATCTTTAATCGTTAGTATAATGATCTAAAAATTTATGTTTAGAGTAGAAGTGATAAAAATGACAAGAGCATTGAAATATTTTATTAATAAACTAAAAACATATAAAAATATTTAATAATAAAGTTTCACTTTCACAAAACCATCATCTCTCTAAATTTCATATCCTCTCTTTTATCTTTATCTTCTTTCTAAAATCCTGCTTTCCTACTTCATCAATTTAACTATCAGAGTCCACAATTGGACTCATAGCAACAATCTAAGCGACACTATCTAATCAGAAACTCTATTTTAGTAAGTTAAATCTTACCATTTTTCTCCTTTTAGTCAATTTTTAAATATGTTCTATAAGTCTCTGTATAGCTGTTGCATATGCCCTCAAAGACTGTAAGAGGAATCTCTCGTAGTTTCAATTCTTGTAGTGTAGTCTGATCATTGATCAGATGCTCCATGATACAGGTTAGAGTCTTCATACTTTTAGGTTTTTGGAGCTCTTTTGGAGTGTCTCTGCTATTCAGGTAAGGGAAGTTGACTTTGAGCATTTTGTCAATAAAGAATTTAGGTTAAGCCTTGGTAGGATTAGAATTTGTTGTTTTATGAATTTTGGTGTAAAATCTCATTTGAATGTTCAAAACCTGAAATGTTATAAGTTGTAAAGTTAGGTTTGGTTGGTGGTTAAAATTGAAATCTGAAAATAAACAAGATTGGTGTGGTAGGTTCATTGAGATTAATGGTTGCATGAATTTGATAATATCTATTTGATTGGTAAGGTAAACTAGCTTATTTTACATTATGAGATTAGCTTGTGTTGATGTCAGCGATAAAAATAAGATTTTTTTATCCTAGGAGTTTGTTTGAGAAATTTTAAAGTGAACTTGTATTGTGAAGCATTGAAGATGAAATTTTTTTAAATTGAATGAGTGTTTGGAAATTGGTTAACCCTAGGAAAAAGGAGTTGTTTTATATAATTGGATTTGTTAATAAATTTGAGTTAATAGATTATTTAATATGTAGGTATGTTGTTATGTGGAAAAATAAGTTATTTGAGGTTGATTAGTAATGTTTGAGGTAGCGAAATAGTTTGAAAACCAGAAATACAGTTGGTTTTTTTTTTTTTTTTTTTTTTGCATATTTCACTCAAGTGACTAATGAAAATTTAGACTTCTTCTTGGATTTAGTTTCGCTCAAGCAAGAAGATTTTTGCTCAAGCGAGAGAATTTTCGCTCAAGTGAGAAGATTCTAACTCAAGCGAGAATAGAACTAAAAGTGGACCTAATCTCCTTACCATTTTCGCTCAAGCTAATTTTTTTTCTTTCTTCTTTTTTGTTTTGATTATTTGATTCTTTTGTAATGCAATTTGTGGATTTAATAGAATAGATTGATTAACAATTGAGATCGAATAGTATTGATGATTATGTAATTTTTGAGATATTTGAGATTGAAAATGTGAATGAATGAGTAGAGATATATACATATGATATGATATTGTTAAAGTATTTATTGGGATGGTCAAGATCAAGACACAAGACACAGTATTTTCAGAAAAGAAAATACTCATATCTTGATCAATTAAGATGTGCATTGTTCAAAAATCTTATCAATAACTATTGATGTTCTAACTTTACTAGTAATAAGAATCAAATAAATGATCATTACTAAGTGGTGAGAGTGGAAGAGGGTCTGAATTGAGTGATTGCAGCTGGTCAGAAAAGTCTAAAGGGACTAACCTTGTCATACAAGATTGACGATTGATTAATTTGGAGGCTATGTGACAACTTGGAGTTGTATGACAGATGTATATCTCGGAATTTATTCAATACACAGAGTCTTACTAAAGTAGAGTTAAATATGTTTATTATGTTAGAGTCATATAGTTAAAATTGTTAATGAAATTGATTGGAATGGATGATTTGATAGGTTTATGTGATGTGAATTATGTGATTAACTTGGATTGTTTTATATTATTTTTCAAAACTGTCAGTTTATCTTTTTTTGTTTGTGTCTTATGTATTTTATCTATTTATGATAATCGTGTTATACACAAGAAGAAATAGTATACAAATGATTTTTTGAAAAATGTTATATTTGAATAACCTTAATAATTATGCAATTCTTAGTTAGATTTATGTATGTTGATGTGTAATTAAGTTTTAAATTTTAAACACTTTACTACACATATATGTTTTGAAATATAATAATCATATATTATTATAAAATATACGTAACTGCGTCAATAAAATGTATATTTTATGAGGTGTTACCGTTAACCTGTTTGCAATTTTGTGTATGTGTTTGTGTTTTTTTTTTTACAAATGTTCTTATAATTAACAACACATGATGGAACATCAATCCTGTGATCATGGTCACAAATTTTCAATTGTTTCTTCTTTCGTGCGTAGGAGAGACTAATTAAAACTAGAAAATTGCCTTTTAGCTAACTCGAAAATCGATGCAAATAAATTAACAGTAGAACCTCAAATAATTGACCATAATACCATAAGGTAAGAACGGAGGATAAGCATGCAATAGGACTGACCAATAAGTTAATGCCACCTATCATAATAACTTTATAAAGTGTTGTATTTGTTATTTGATATATATAATAAGGCGCATAAAAGCACACCTTTTTCTTACCAGTTTGATTCAAGGCAATGGCCAACCAAAACTCTCTTCCCCTCTATGAAAAGAAGTGGTACAAGCACAATTACAAAAGCGGAGCGGAGAGCTTGCTCTTAATCCTCCTATTATTGCTGCTAGGTTATCGAGTTATCTCTGTCAACAACTACTCTTTCCCTTGGTTTCTTGCCTTTTTATGTGAGTCATGGTTCACCGTCTCTTGGTTTCTCAGTCTCACCGTTCAGTGGAGTCCAGCACAAATCAAAACCTACCCGGATCGTCTCTTGCAAAGGTATAAGTTATTACTGACACCCTTTACTCAAATAAATAAATAAATATATAAGAGAATTTCATAATTTTCTAACATATTATAAAAAACATTTTATTTTATATTCGTAAAAATTTTTCTCAAAATGTGATTATTTTCTAGTCATGAAATGCTAGATCGAGCCAAATGTATACTATCAAGTTAAGCTAATGTAAGATTGGTCAGGTCAGCCTGGTTTGAAATCAAGTTGATTAAGTTTAGGTCCAGTCGAGTTTCTTAGAATCCGATTAATCTTTATTAGTTCAAGTTAACTTTAAGTTTGGTTTAATTGAGTCAATTTGGTCAAGTCGAAATGAGTTACCTCAAACCTAAGTTAAGCCGAATTGTCCTGACATCAAGTTAAGTTGAATCAGAATGGATAACGGTCAACTTAGTCCATATCAAGTGAAATTTCATACGGTCCAACTTGAGTTGGGTTAGGTCTTGATAAAATCAAGACAAATTATGTCAGGTTTAATTAGATTAATGAGAACTTCTTCCTTCACCTTCATATATTTTTTATTTCTTTACACTGTCCTTTATTAAAGATTGCACTGCCCATTTTATCCTTTTGAAATACATCTTATTTTTTTTACACTTCTATAATGCTTTCGAAATAACCTATTGCAGAAACAAAAATAAAGGTGTACTTTTTGCTTCCGAAATAATCTATTCTCTTTTAGAATACACCTTCAATATTTTTTTACACCTCCATAATGCTTTCGAAATAACCTATTTCAGAAATAAAAATAGAGATGCACTTTTCGGCTCTCGAAATAATCTATTCTAGAAACTATTTCTGGATACGAAAACAACTTTTGAGGTTATTATTAAAACATTATAGAATAGGTCATTTTTTTAAAAAAAATTCTTTCAGAATGTTCTATTCCGAAAATTGTTTTCAATCCAAAAGTTAAATTATATTTTAGAACAAACTATCCTGAAAGTTGAAATTTAACTTACGAAATGAGCTGTTTTGAATGTCAAATTTTACATTTCAGAATAAACTATTCCAAAAGTCAAAACATATATAATAAATTTTATAAAAATAAAAAGAGGCTTTTTAAAATAGATAATTTGAAAAAATTAAAAAGATACGAAAGTATAAGAAGAACTTATGAAAGTGCATGAAAAAACTCTCCTGACTAATTTGACCCTTACCTCAAAGGTGGTCGCGCCAAATCAGATCATGTTTAACCCAAATATCAAAATTTTTTAATATAAAAAAATTCAAATACTTACCTAAAAGATGGAATTTGAAATTATTTTAATTTTAAATAACCCATTTAGTCCAATAAAATTGGAATTTCAATTTCATTCCAAATTTGTTATCCAAATAATATATTTTATTATAAAGTATTTTAAATTCTTAAAAAGTAATTATTCTCTTAAAATGGTCTGACAAAAGAGAATGTAAACGTGTTTGCTGAAAGATGAATATTTTACTAATTGTACATTAAAAAGAATAAAGAATTCTTTTAATGTATACTACTGCATTCATTGTTATTGAATTATGCATATGGTTTTGTTCCTCCAGTGTGAGCAGTGTGCAGGAGCTTCCTCCAGTGGATTTGTTCGTGACAACAGCAGACCCTGTGCTTGAACCACCCATTATCACAGTGAACACTGTGTTGTCTCTTTTGGCACTTGATTACCCACCTCACAAGCTTGCTTGTTATGTTTCCGACGATGGTTGCTCCCCTCTTACCTTCTATGCTCTTCTGGAAGCTTCTCAATTTGCAAAGTTGTGGGTTCCATTCTGTAAGAAGTATGATGTGCAAGTTAGAGCTCCACTCAGATACTTCTCTTGCAAACCAGAAGTCTCCACAACCAACACCACACCACAATTCAGACAAGAATGGTTACAGATGAAAGTAGGTTCATTAATTTTCATTAATTTATTATACTGTCACCAGCAAATTTGTTAGATGCCAAAATTATTGAATCGCAAACTCAATCATGAACTTATGTGTGCTTAGCCTAGATTTACTCTACAGGATAAACTTCAAAATGGTTTAGTTTCTTTGTACATATGTTTGCAGGATATGTATGATAATCTTAGCCACAAAATAGAACTAAACGCGTCCAAGAAATCAAATCCATGTGATGGAGAATTTGACGTTTTCTCCAACACTCAGAGGACAAATCATCCATCCATAATTCAGGTATATAACTTCAATGCTAGTCCATTAGTTACGATTCATGATACTAATAATGCATTGTTGATGTATTTGATAAAGTGCAAAAATCTTTGATGAGGAATCTAAATCTAAGTCTTAGATTAAATGAAAACGAGAAACTTGAGCACTATATAAAAAAAATTCTCCAACTCAATGTCTTAAGGTTTTGGGTTGAAGGTGATGTCATTCCTTTAGGTGGGTATAACTCAATTTTCATTCTTATTTATCTCTCTGATATTTCACTCCTAAATTTTTCCAGCAAGTGGTATCAGAACCAATGGAATGGGCAGCGACCGGCTCAGACGAGTACAGTTTGATCCACTCAAGGGAGAGTGTACTAATATAGAAGAGAGACTCTTACTTAAGAGAAAGATTGTTAAGAATCCAAGTATTAGTCTAAGTTTGTTAAGTGGAGATAAGAAAATTAAGCAACATATAATAAAAAATTAGAAAGAAGACTTACAAAACTCAATGACTTAATGTTTTAGATTGAAAATAGTGTGATTTTTATTTGTCTCCCTTATTCTAACAATTTATTTATGAAATTATTTATTATTTTTATTATGTTTTCTTGAACATCATACATGAAGTGCACATAAAAGTTGTTTACAATTTCTATATATTGTTTTTGTCCAACCATCTTCTTTGTACTAGTAAGAAAATTAAAAGAAAATACATTTAACAAAGCATTACTTATGAATTTGTAAGGTTATATGGGAGAACAAGGAAAGTCTTGCAGATGGATTGCCACATTTGATATACATATCTAGAGAGAAAAAACCAAAACAGTCACATCATTTCAAAGCTGGTGCAATGAATGTGTTGGTAAGAAACTCACTCTTATTTAGAGAACAATTAATTTCACTTTAATTAACCATTACCATACTTAGAATTTGCTTAATTTAATTAATTTGTTGAATTAGCCAGTGATGTAGCTGCTATTATGTAAGTCACAAAGTTAGCTTATTGAATGCACTAGCATATTCAACTTCTGTTTTTTTTAACACAAATTGCAATAATTTATCAGTTATTCTCTAATTCATTTTGATTTTTTAATTGAACTTCACCAACTACATTTCAGACAAGAATCTCTGGGTTGATGACCAACGCTCCATTTATCTTGAACGTGGACTGTGACATGATTGTAAACAATCCAAAGGTTGTTCTGCATGCGTTATGCATTTTGCTTGATTCTAAAGGAGAAAAAGAAGTTGCATATGTTCAATTTCCCCAACAATTCTATGCTACATTGAAGGACGATCCTTATGGAAATCAAATGGCAATATTTATTAAGGTGATTGTAATTAAAATACAATCTTTGTATTAAACCTATTTAAGAGCTAGCTTATTAGTTTTGAAAGTCAATTAATCGCTTCTAAAAAACTCAAAACAATGCAGTACTTGACTACTGGATTAGCTGGTTTGCAAGGACCTTTCTACAGTGGAACAAACTGCATACTTAGAAGAAAGGTTATTTATGGCCTTTTTCCGGACATAATGGAAAATGGTATGTTTTATTTATTTTAATTTTTGAATATATAGTTTTAATTTAGTGGTATGTTTACTGTATTGTGGGTTGCTTTAATCTTAACACTTTAATTAACAGATGCAATTTGTTTTGGAATTTATTAAACTGAGCCATTTTTAAAAATTTACAAGGATGAAAAAATTATGCTTGCATGACACGAAATCGTGTTCATCTAACATAATTTTGGGATAGATGCATTCACATTTTCACATTTATTAAACTGTAATGTGATTTTGTCGCCAATGGAGTTGGTGAGGAAGAACAAAGGTATAGGGACCAAAATCACATTTCAATCTCTCTGTGTTATCTAATTTGTTATGTTCTTTTTCTAGTTCTTCGTTTTGACTTTTTTATTATTTTGTACTTTTCATTTTTTGCATGAATTAATTAACTCACTGGTCACTTGCCTTGAGTAAACTCTCTGATTTCTCATAGATACATTATGTGATAAAACATATACCGAAATTACAACAAAACGCGGTATGAATAAAATGTAACAGTTTTTATTATCATTCAATTGCAGTTTCGTAGGAATGTAAATTTATTAACTTCATAATAATTTAATGTAATTGCTTCAAGTTGATATTGAAGTGCCTTTCTTTTTTTATATTTTACATTAATTTCATACACATTAAACTAATTATTTTCCAAACTTCCGATTTGCTATAGTTAGTTTCAAGATAAAATAAATCAAACTAATTTACACACATTAAATCACATTAAATGAATATGAATGAAAGATCTATACGAAAATATAACTATTTTATGTTTGTGAGAACTCTCTTAAATGTGAGAACCCATTAATTTTAGCATATTCATACTAGACAGAACATGAATAGTTTGCTAAATAAACTCAATTTAATTTAGGAAAATACTAATTTGACACCACTATTTACTTGTATTCCTATTTGATACTGTATTTTATTAATAAAATATTATATATAAATAAAATAATAATAATATATATTAGTATTAAATGGTGTCAAAAGTAAATAATGGTGTCAAAATATCACACCCTCTAATTTATATGTTACTCGTATGCTTGAAACTTCTAGCTAATTTTTCAGGAAACAGATTATCAGATGATGAACTAGAACAAAAGTTTGGAAATTCAAAGGAGATGATGAAAACTGCTGCTCGTGCTTTGGAGGGGAAGACACATTTGCCTAATGATATTGATATTTCGATCGCAGTTGACATTGCAGCACAAGTTGCAAGTTGTGGATATGAACATGGCAGTGGCTGGGGCAAACAGGTAAAGCAACCTTTTGACTAGTTTTTCCTTTAAACAAACACGTATGCAAAAGTGGTGAAAATTGATTTTGTGGGTGTAGATAAATAGAAAGAAAACATTGAATAACATTATTATATTATATTATATTTACTGAAAATATGTATCAAAATCATTAAACTAGACTTTATATTGAGTTGAAGTTAAAAAAACTCATTACAATATTAGACAGTTTACTTTTTGTAAATGATTTACCCTATTAGATCGTCTAATAAATAATTATACTAAACTGTTTAAAAAACAATCTAATAGATAGGCTAATAAATAATATTACTAGACAATCTTTCAGAACTCTTTTCTAAATGATTTGATTTAGAGTCATCTTTGTTTTATAAATATGTATAAATCTAGACTGTTTTAACCTATAAGTAATTTTGTGTATGTTATATGAGGTGTACAAAGTTAATTTTTTGTGTAGACAAATATTCAGTTTTGTTAACTTTTAGCAAAGTAACTATTCCTATCCAATTAAACATGTGTAAGTGGATGTAAAGTATTTAATTTTATAAATGGTAAAGATTACACGTCAATTTAAACTATTTAATCTTATAAGTTTTTAAGTGCTAAACACTACCAAAGTTGGTTTTGAGTATTTAATCTTAGATTACCCAAAAGTCTAAACTACTTAGACCTATTAGTGGCCAATATTATTTTTAGCCTCTGAAAAAGAGGAAAGTTAATTTTGATTATACATTTTGCCCATACAATCATATAATAATGGTTAATATTTTTTATTAATTATTATTTTTGCAACTTTTAGGTGGGTTGGATATATGGATCAATAGCAGAGGATAAACTCCTTGGACTGAAAATACACGAAAAAGGTTGGAGATCAGAATTGTGTACACCAAACCCAATTGCCTTCACAGGTTTTGCTCCAGGAGGTGGCCCAATTACAATGGCCCAAAAAAAGAGATGGGGCATAGGATTGCTTGAGATCTTCTTTAGCAAGCACTGTCCTATTTTTGGCACCATTTTCCATAAGCTTACTTTGAGACAATGCTTAGCATATATGTGGGTTATCAACTATTGGGGCCTAAAGCCAGTCTTTGAAGTATGCTATGCATGTCTCCTTTCACATTGCATCATCACCAATTCCACTTTCTTGCCCATGGTAAGCATTTTGAAAAAAGTATATTGAAACAAACTAACCAAGCCAAACAATAATAGGAACACACACATTATGAAATGAATTATATGTGACAAGTTTTAAAGAATATGTGACTGTGTAGAACAAAATTTTACATGTACATAGTGATATATGTTTTTTTTTTCTGAATATATAAATGTTAATTTTGTATTTTGCTCAATGCAGGACCTAGGCATATGTATTTCCATTGCATTTTTCGTAATTTACAAGATATATACTATATCAGAATATTTGGCAGCAGGACTGTCCTATAGAGTATGGTGGAACAATCAAAGGATGTCGAGAATAACAAGCATGAATGCTGGTTTTTGTGCATTTGTCTGCATGCTACTTAAGTTCTTCAGAATATCTGACACTGTGTTTGACATAACAAAGAAAGACGTACCTCTTACCGAAGATGTTGGAGATGATAAGGATGCTGGTAAGTTCACCTTTGATGAGTCCCTAGTTTTCTTGCCAGGCACTACCATTTTGTTGTTGCAATTGACCTCAGTGATTATCAAGTTATTGGGATTGCAACCACTAAAGCCAACCCATAATGGAAGTGGGGTAGGTGAGATTTTTTGTAGATAATTTGCTATTGGCCATTTTTTAGAGGATTATTTGAGAAAGGGAAGTATGGAATACCCTTGTCCTTGATATGCAAATCTACTATTTTAACATGGTTCTTTATATACTTATGTAAAAGAACCATGGATGATTAATGGCCAAGAAACTAAAACTCATGATTGTTAATTAGTATAAGATTTTGGGGAGTGTTAGTGTTGTTCTCTTTGATTTCAGGGAGTGTTTTACATTTATCAGAATGGAATAGCAAGTGTTGTTGGCTTTGATTTCAGGGAGTGATTTTTGATGTGTATATAAGAAAAAAAAGTGAGAGATAATTTATTTGCATACTATATTATATACGATACAATTTTTTATGTTTACATAATGCAATTGTTTATGAAAATCATTTTTCATTTCTTCTTAACAAAATAATGACTCAATATTTCACAAAATTTAAGCATTTTTCTTAATTAATATAAGGTCATTTTTTTTCACATTGATAAAACTTGTTCACACCTCATTCATTTTGAAATCAACTTTTTATAACTGTCAATATCCAATTTCGTCCGGGCAAGTAAATTAATTCAGATTATAAAATAAATACAAAAATTAAAATAAAAGGGTTGATATCTAGTTTTGTTATATTATTATCATTTAAATAATAAAAAAAGAGAGACTTTGGTCCTATTATATTCAATGAATAAAGTTTTAAAATAAAATTCATAAAAAAATATATATA
>Ga0209700_107055_pt1 | contig 16449 bp, 10 predicted proteins | sample SiratroredBW_FD_187528 | JGI IMG/M metagenome (GOLD analysis project Ga0209700, IMG submission 187528) | Root nodule microbial communities of legume samples collected from California, USA - Siratro red BW (SPAdes) (version 2) | ecosystem: Host-associated > Plants > Roots > Nodule | place: USA...
TAAAAATTTTATGTTGCATATAACTGTCGCATGTTACTTTCCAATACCAAATTTGATATATACCCCAATCCTTAAAGCCCAGGCTTTAAACCTGGCACTGTTCCTCAAAGCCCAGGCTCTAAACCTGACACTGTTCCTCAAAGCCCAGGCTTTAAACCTGGCACTGTTCCTCAAAGCCCAGGCTTTAAACCTGGCACCGTTTCTCAAAGCCCAGGCTTTAAACCTGGCACCGTTGCTCAAAGCCCAAGCTTTAAACCTGGCACTGACGTCATTCACTTACCCTATTTTCAAACACAAACTTTCCAAAGTTTCAAAAAATATCAAACCAACTAACAATCTTATCACCAAAGAACTACGTAACCCTGATTCTCTATCCTCGATAGAGATACGTAGGAGCGAGGTCAAACCCTCGTCGGGCCCTTCCTTAAAAAAAATAGATATTTGTTTTGTTATTATTTGTATTTTATTTTTGTTTAGGAAATTATTATTTGTATTTTATTTTTGTTTAGGAAATTATTATTTGTATTTTATTTTTTAGGAAAAGATAAATATTTAGAAAAACCACATTCTTTTATTTTATTTGTTTAATTAAAGGTACCGTCTTTTGACGGGCGTTGTGGGGTGCTTGTACCTTCCCCACACATAACTGACTCCCGGACCTGAAATCTGGTTTTTGCGAACTTGCCTTATCTTATTTTTGGTTTTCCATAATTTTCCTTTAATAAATTATGGTGGCTACTCCTCTGTTTTTTTTAAAATTATATATATTTTTGTTCGCTGTCCCCGTCGTGACTCCGGTTGCGACAATTTTCATGGGTGTTCACCTTTTCAAGATGGTATCAGAGCTCTTCTTTTGAAGAGCTCTGTTATGCCTTTGATTCTTTCTTCTTTTTCCTCTTTTGTTTTTCTTTCACCCTTTCTTGCTGTCCTGGCCTTATTCATAGATATGACAGAAGAATCAATGCAAAATTTTGTATATCTACATCCCAACGAAAATCCAGCCATGCCTCTTGTTTCACCTGTTCTGGATTCCTCTAACTATCATTCATGGAGCAGATCAATTATTACAACCTTGAGCGCCAAAAACAAAGTAGAGTTCATTCTTGGAACAGAAAGTCGCCCATCAAAGACGAATGCCACTTTCTCTGCCTGGACCCGTTGCAATAACATGGTTGTGTCATGGATTGTTATTCAGTATCGATTCCTATTAGGCAAAGCATAATCTGGATGGACACGACCATTGACATTTGGAATGACTTAAAGATGAGATACTCGCAAGGTGATTTAGCACGAATTTCCAATTTGCAAATGGAGGCTGCTTCTTTGAATCAAGGTGATCAATCTGTCACAGATTTTTTCAAGAAATTGCGAGTAATTTTGGGATGAACTTAGAAAATTTCAGACCTAATCCTGTTTGTATTTATGAAACTAAATGTACTTGTTTCGTCTCTTCCATCATGACACAAGAGAAAACAAGATGATCAGGCAATGCATTTCTTGCGTGGTTTGAATGATCAATACAACAATGTTTGATCCCATGTTTTCTTAATAGAACCTATTCCTCCAATAACGAAGATATTTTCTATGGTTGTTCAACAAGAACGTCAATTCGCTAGTAATGTTTTAGTTGCCAGTGTCAACAGTGCAAATTCTAACTCCAATCGTAGCTCCACAATATGCACTTTTGCGAAAGAAATGGTCATTCTGAATTGGTTTGTTACAAAAAAACATGGATTCCCTAATCAAGAGAGCAAGAATCTCAAAGATAATGGAAATAGGAAAGTTTGCGCTCACTGCAGAAGGAATGGTTACATCATTAACACTTGTTACAAGAAACATGGGTATCCTCATGGATATAAATTTACCAATAAAAAGACTGCACAAATAAACAATGTTGGAGTAATAGTGAAGAAGAAAAAAGGATTTTCGAAGTTGATGGGGTTTACATAACATTAGAGCAATACCAAATTTTATCTGATCTTTTTAACCAAAATACAAAGTCTGTCAAGCAAGCTAAAATCAATCAAGTTGGCTCTTTCTTTGTAAATACCAATTGCCAAGCTCCTGATCACTCACAAATCCATAATGGTAATATTATTTCTAAAAAGCACATTTGGATTCTTGATTCGGTGCAACAGATCATATATGCATTTCTCTTTCCCATTTTTCTTCTTCTCATCAAATTGAACCTATTATGATAAGATTACCTAATGGACATTGCATATCTGCTCATCATTCTGGTACAGTTTGTTTTAATGATAAATTACATCTGATAAATGTTTTGTACATGCCACAATTTTCTTTCAACCCGATTTCTATATCAAAACTCACCTATGATCTTTATTGTAGATTGATTTTTTCTTCCAATGATTGTATAATACAAGACATGATCACCAACGAGAAGATTGTACAATTAGAACTTCTGCATATGTTTTTTATTCTCCTAATATTGCTAAAACTGGTGTTTTTGCTATCAAGTGTACTGCAAATAATATGAACCTATGGCACTGTAGAATGGGGCACTTTTCCGATAAAAGACTTGACATTTGGAGAAAGCAGTACCCTTATATTAGTATTGAGAAACATGTTTTTGTGATGTTTGACATCAGGCTAAACAAAGAAAGCTTTCCTTTACTACTAGTGTCGTACTGTCAAAACTTTCCAATTACTACACATGGATATTTGGGGACCCTGTTCTAACATTGCTATGCAAGGTCACAAATTTTTCCTTACCATTGTTGATGATTATTCTCATTTTACATGGCTTTTCCCCATGAATGCTAAATCTGAAACACGTAGTCTTGTCATTAACTTCATAGCCTATGTAGAAAATCAATTTAATACTAATGTTCAAACTAGAAGAACTGTAAATGGGATAGAGTTTGCCATGGAAAACTTCTTCTTAACAAAAGGTATTATACATAAAAAATCATGTGTTGAAACACCTGAGAAAAATGGAATTGTTAAAAGAAAACATCAACACCTTTTAAATATAACACATGCATTGCTTTTTCAAGCTAACTTGCCCCCTATTTTTTGGAGCTTTGTTGCCCAACATGCTGCCTTGTTGATAAACTGCACCCCCACTCCTTTCTTGAATAATGCTACTCCATATGAAAACTTCACAGAAAAGTTTATGATATCTCTAGTTTACTCATTTTTGGGTGCCTATGTTATTCTAACACTCTTATTAAAAATAGAAAAAGCTTACAGTCGTGCCTCTACAGGAGTTTTTCTAGGTTTTAAACCTAATACTAAAGGATATGTTTTCCTAAATCTCAAGAATCACAAAACAGAAATATCCAGACATGTTATTTTTTATGAAAATCGTTTTCCATATAATTTAGATAAGGAATCCGAAAAATAACTTTAGTGACCTATCCTTACCTGTTCCACAAAATTATATACAAGATCATGATCTTTTGAACTTGTGACCTGCTGATGACGATGACACTCTGAGAGATATGCAAGACAACATTGTTGTTGATAATGATGACATTACGAGAGCTATGCAAGATAATACTACTGTTGCCCGAGATCTACTCGAGCAAGACGAACACCCGCATATCTTGGAGACTTTCAGACCCACAACATAAACACAGGTAAAATAAAAACTAAATATCCCATACATTCTTACGTATCATACAGTGCTTTGTCTATTCCTTTTAAACACGTTTCTTCCATATCTTTATACAATGAACCACAAAACTATGAGGAAGCTACAAAGCAAAAATGTTGGATACAAGCAATGAAAGAAGAGTTTGACGCTCTTCAACAGAACCAAACCTGGACAATCACCTCTCTCCCACCTAGAAAAACTGTTATAGGATGCAAAAGAGTCGACAAAATAAAGCATAATTCTGATAGGTCCATTGAAAGGTTTAAGGCAAGGCTTGTTGCTAAAGGATATACTCAACTAGAAGGATTAGACTTCGTAGATACCTTCGCTCCTATGGCAAAACTCACCACTCTACGTCTTCTTTTAGCTATCGCCGCTACAAATAACTGGATCCTAAAATAGTTAGACATCATCAATGCCTTTCTACATAAGGACCTCAATGAAGAAGTATATATGCAGTTACCACTAGGTCTTCATGTCAACAACAAAGACAGTGTTTGACAGCTTCAATGATCTCTTTACGGACTCAAGCAAGCAGGGAGACAATGGTATGCAAAACTCTCACAATTTCTTATTTCTCATAATTATGTCATGTCAGCTAATGACCATTCTTTATTTTTGAAACATGTGGATACATCTACCGCTGCTATCCTTGTTTACGTGGTGGATGATATTGTACTAATTGGAAATAATTATGAGGAAATTACTCACATCACCATGCTACTGGACCAACATTTCAAAATCAAGAATTTAGGTGACCTTATCTATTTTCTGGGATTTGAAGTAGCTAGGAGTAGAACTGGAATTCACCTATGTCAAAGAAAGTACACATTAGATCTTCAAGAAGCTGGCATGATAGATTGTGCTCCTATGCCTACACCAATGGTTCACTGTACTTCTCTTTCGACTAAACAAGGCACAAGATTAAATGAAAACGACTGCACAACATATATAAGACTTATTGGACGACTATATACTTAACTAACACCAGACCTGACATTTCTTTCTCTGTTAATAAACTCAATCAATACGTATATGCACCTATCATTGTTCATCAACGTGTTGCACATCGCATCTTGAGATACTTGAAGCTAGCTCCTGGGTCTGGCATTTTCTTTCACAGCAACAATCTCATGCAAATTAAAGCATACAGTGATTCCAACTGGGCAACGTGCTCTGAAACCAGGAGATCTACCACAAGTTTTTCCATATATCTGGATAATTCTCTCATATCTTGGAAATCAGAGAAACAACAAACTATATCAAGAAGCTCCTCTGAGGCTGAATATCTTCCCTTGCAGCAACTACATGTGAGATCCAATGGCTTATCTATCTCCTCCAAGACCTTCAATTGCATCATTATAAACCAAATCTTCTCTATTGTGACAACCAATTCGTCATTCAAATCGCCTCAAATCAAGTATTTCATGAAAGAACAAAGCATATAGAGATTGACTGCCATGTAGTCCGTGAGAAGTTGAACAATGGTCTCATCAAATTGCTTCCTATATCCTCTTCCTTGCAAGCTGCAGATATATTCACTAAACCTTTATCTCCAACATCCTTCAAGGAAATGCATTCCAAGCTGGGGATGAATATATTCCCAACTTGAGGGGGGCTGTTAAAATCTCACTCTCGGTCTCTAGCATAGCTTAAGCCTAATGGCTTCGGCCCACTTATAAGGTCCATTTTGTAACATTGACCTATGTAAAAAGGCTAAAAATGTTGAAACTCTGTAAACATATCAATTATTATTTGAGTAGAATACAATAACTCTCTTTTTTCTCTTTTTCCTTCTTTTGTTTTCATTCACGTTCTTGGGTGTTCACTTTTTCAAGATATAACTCTCTCTTTTCTCTTTTTCCTTCTTTTATATTCACGTTGATGGGTGTTCACTTTTTCAAGAATTACATTGAAATCGTACCAAGGTACCACGATTTTTATTTGGATAATTTTTTTTTGTTATTTTTATGTAATTTTAAATTACGATAGGATAAATAAAATGTGATTGGCTTTGAATCATGTCATCGTAGCCGATTTTGTAAAATTGCTTAAAAATTGTTAAAAAATTATTTTTACTTCAAATTTTTTAGTGACAACTTCTTTTAGTGGAAAATTTAGTGATGTGTGGAGTCTTTACATTGCATAGATTATAATAGATTTTGAGCTGTTAAAATTTAGTGGAAATTTTTTTTAATGGTTATAACTTTTAATAGTTAATTCAAATTGAAACGCCTTAAATAAAAGTATGTTGAAATGAGATAAGGAATGCAATAAACAATACCAAAAAGAGATTGCTGCTCCACAATTTCCAAAAATATTAGGTTTACTATTAATTTTTTTAGTATTTTAAAGCATTTTTTTATATTTTACACTTTTAGTTCACATATTTGTGCTTGTTACAAAATTCTAATTTTTTTTATGTTTCTTTATATCAAGTTTCTTTGTTTCAATTATCAATTTATCAAATCATTACATCTTACATATTTCATATTTTTATCTACAAATTTTTCATTATCCTCTCATAACTTAATTACATAAAGTTAACAAAAAATTTTACTCAAACAAAAGTTGTGACATCCTAGCACGACTTGAGTGCAATGTTATTTTCACTGAAGTCGTCTTTGTCTGCATAATTTTAAATTTGTACAAAAGTTGTGTTTGTCATACATCACTCTAATTTTGATAAACCTAAATCGTACTTAAGTGACACGACTTCTTTATAATGAAGTCAACCCCACCTGACATGGCTTACCTATCTACATAAGAAAAAAAAATTTCATTATACGAATTTTTCAGAGAAATTGCACCAAATTGATCTTATCACCATTCGATCATCTGACTCTAACACGCAATTCATTAGTATGATTAGTTAATAAATATTTGATGTGATTAATCCTTATTGATACGTTCGTAATTACGTGATGTTTATCTTTTCATATATGCATAACAAAATTACCTAAGTATTCTTTTTCAAACTTAATAAAATTATTAGAGTTATTCTTTTTTAAATTTAACAAAAAAATATTGATGTTATTCTTTTTTCCAAAATTAGATTCTATATTATTTTATAGTGTTTGTTTTCTATTAGTTTGTACCATGTTTACTATATTATTATATTTGCACAAAGTTGTTACACTTTTAAACTTATCATAACATTTTAACCTTTTTAAAATTTCTATCCTAAAATTATTACATTGAGTATTATACATCATTTATTTGACATTTAAGATTTTTTCACCATGTCTAAGTTTTTTTTTATACTTCAAAGAAGTTTTCTTCAAGATAATATGTTCATATATAACTGATCATTACGCCTCCGTTGAACTTCTTTTTTATGTTGACATCCTTATTAAAAATATTTTGTCCATTATAATGTTTATATGATCTTCAACCAACAAACTCACAAGAAAGGTAAACATGACAAGTATTTAAAGAACTGGATCCTCAACCGAAAGGATTCAACAAGATAAAAAAAAAAAATTAAGTACAACATCTTTAAGAAACAATTTGTCACTTATGACTCTTATCTATATTTGTAATTGATTTAATTTAAAACTATCGCACATCTATGTGTTTCAAATTATGAAACCTTAAGGCAAAAAAAAAAAAAAAACCGCAATGTTATGGAGTCCCGAAAGACCTCATCTCACGGGTAAGTGTATATTGGTAAGTTGTTGAAAGAAATTAATAAATGTGAAAGATATTCATTTTGTAACAAAAAAAAAAAATACTTAAGTATTTCTTAATCCATAGTTGGTGAGACAGCCACAAGCATCACACAGCACCGTTCATTTGGTTGCAGAACAGGTAATGTCATAAACAACTAATAAGAGTGTCATAAACACCTAATAAGAGGCAGTATAATACATTTTATTCATCAATTTAATATATTTTTATTAAAATATTTACGATTATACTTATTGTTATTCTATCATTTGTGTATAGTATATACATGATATAAATATAATCTGCATATCATCTCTCTTTTTGTGCCTAGGAAGAGCAACATATTTCAGAATTTAGATCAAACTAGTCTATCGATAATTTCTCCTCCAGATATAACATCATCAGATCTACACCATTTGAATTTTAAAGACTTGTTCAGTTATTTGATAGCAGAAGAGTTTGTTTTTAGGGTGGAAGTGAGAAAAAATAGCCATCAAAGTAGCTTACCAGCTATAAGGCAAGAAGAAATGAAAACCAATTATTGGGTAAAAAACGAACTTGAGAAACTACTATGTCCATTGAACTAAACACAAAAACTGGAGTTGAAAGAAAAAAGTTATGTTACAGATTCCTCTGAATGAAGTCCCACATCCTTGCTTCCATGTAAACTCGATCACTGTGACGGCGAGGCATGTGGCGTTCATCTGGGAAAACTATAAGCTCATATGGCTTTCCGGCCGCCACAAGTGCATTGATAAGCCTTGCAGTGTGCCTGAAATGGACATTCTCATCAATCATGCCATGCACAAGCAACAACCGCCCTTTCAACTGCTGCACTTGGTTCATCACACAACCACTTTCATACCCTGACTTGTTTTCAGATGGCAACCCCATGTACTTCTCTGTGTAAAACGTGTCGTATCCGTCCCATGATGTAACAGGAGCGCCGGCTATTGCACACTTGAAGAAATCTGGATATCTTGACAGTGTCATGGCTGAGAGATACCCGCCATAGCTCCAACCGTACAACCCAATGTGACCAGCTTTTGCAAGCCCTTCTTTCACAAGCCACTCTGCTCCAGTTAGCTGATCATCAGCATCAATTTGACCAAGTTTGTGCTTTAGATAGCTTTCAAATTTCAACCCCCGTCTTGCAGTTCCTCTATTGTCTAGCTGTAAACAAGGACAGCAATGTTTAACATGGGAGGATGAGCTTGCCCATCTCAATCATATTACATTCAATATATTGTAATTATGTCCTACACATTTGAGTTTGATCATGCAGTTGTCATCAAAATGTGGATGCACAAAGATTTAGAAAAGCAAGCAAAAACAAGAAAATGTGGAGCATAATGATGTAAAATTCAGGGAACTGACCTTCCAAACTAAGATGCCTTGGTTTCTCAAATATTGTGCTCTCAGATCAACTGTACTAAGCCAAGAGTTACTAACAAGCTGTACACTTGGACCGCCATAAACATTGATCATAGTTTTGTAGGGTGGAGGTCCAAACCTTGAAGCATCAGGCTTATATAAAGCTCCATACAATGTAGTGCCATCATTAGCCTGTATTTCAACAATCTCCGGCACCTCAAGTTGAAGCCTTTTGAACCTTGGAACTGTAAATGACTGCTCATATAAAGGCTTGATTACACTTCCATCTTCCAATGAGCACAGTAACACCCTAGGAGGACAACCAAGGGAATCATGAATATCAACAAAACTTCGCATATGGTGATCAAGGACCACAATGTGCTTCCCCTTGCTGTGTGTAAGTCTGACAGGGACCTGAAGTGGTTGACTTGCATCAATGAAAAGTTTAGTACAATACAAATTGGACTCCAGGGGACCATCTAAGGTCCCAGTAAAATATATTAGACCTGTAGCTTCATTCACTCCGGCAATTTGCTCAACCATCCATTCACCTTCAGTGATGGGTCCTAAACAAACCCCGTTTGCATCATGAAGATAAAGATGCCTAAATCCTGTTTTTTCACTAGCCCAGATAAATCCACCTGAAAATTTGGTAACTCCTTTATCAAGAGGTGTGAAACAGTCATGTATATTGATCCAGTTGCCGTTTTCTTCCACTAATAAATTTTTCTTTTGGCCTGTTCTAATGTCAAATTTAACAATCTTTATTTTAGTGTGGTGTCTGTTCAAGATCTGAGCAGTGAGAATGTTTCCATGCATCCAATTGACTCTCGCCAAATATTCCTCCTCATTGTTTTGCTGTTCTTTGCCCCCACATTGAAGATCCATCCAAGTAATGGAGTTTCCAGCAACTGAAACAACCCCAAGGCGCACTTTAACATTTGCAGCTCCTGCAAAAGGATAAGGGTGGTCTTCCTGTGCATCTAAACCAACTGAGCTCTTCCCTTGGTGCATAATTCTAAAAAGTGGTATTTCAGAAGAATCAACTTCGGTGAAAGCAATATATTTACTGTCCAGAGACCACCAATATCCAGTTTTTCTATCCATCTCCTCCTGAAATAAAAAAAAAAATACATGTTATTGTTAAATATAAAAACCATTCTCACAGCACATAACATAAATCTTTAAGAAGGATTTATTTTTCACACTTCAAAAGTAACGGAAATTTTAACAAGCTAACAATGATATAGAAAATAATACCACCATTTCAGAACCTATATATTATGCAACTTGCCCAGTCAGAAGTAGAATGGAGGACTAATTTGTACAAGGAATGCAAAGCATTGTACTTAGTCTAAAGAAGTACACACAAAAAATTTAAAGCAAATCTCACCTGAGCTATATATTCTGCAAGCCCATGAATCTGCAACATACAAACTCAGTGTCAAATTTCTCATACTGGAATAATGTAAAAGTCAAACAAAATATTTCATCTACTACAAAACAAACTAAAAACTTTATGCAATCATATGAATGACAAATGTACAAGTCCAAACCTAAATCCTATTGAATGATCAAGTAATTGACTCTTCTGAAGTTCCAATACGGCTTATTTTTATAAAAAAAGAAAAGAAAAACGTTGAAGTCCTACTAGATTGAACCTAGAAGAGACACAACAGTGCATACTAAAATACCATTATCTAGGACAGTAGCAGTAAGGACAGAAGAACCAAGCTTAACCAGATTCAGCAGTAAAATGCCTCATAATTGATGTCAAACACTTATGATAGAGTTAAAAATATTAAATAGGATATGTGCAGTTGATTTGAAGTAGGTGAACCTTGGAATGTTTCAAAAAGAAACATTACCATATAATCTTTAAATTCCTAAAATATTTTTTTCTTTAAAGACAATTTATCTAAAAAGATTAGGTTACTTAGCCAGGTGGTGACAATATATAAGAATCATCAACTGCTTTTCATCGAACTCAAATGCATTTAGTAACTCAAATACAGCAAGGAACAGCCAAGTGTTGAACTTACCAAACCATTTTCCTTTGCCCCATGGGTCAACTGCTTTGATTCATTAGACAAGAGATTCAGAACATGCAACTCACAGTCTCTTACATAGGCAAGCATTGATCCATCTGGAGAGAGATGTGGATCAATAATGGGTGAACCTGATACACTTGGAAGCTTGAGCTCTGGTTTTGAAAGGGAAAGGTCCTGAATATAAATCTATTCATATGGAAAAAGAAATAACCATTAGACACTTGACTATTTGAATTTAGTAATCAATATCAAATTCAACATAAAATACAAAAGGAGAGAAAAATATACTGATTCTAACACACAACTATACAAAACAAAACAGTGCATATACAGATTGATATAACATTGTTATGCATATATTCATTCAACCAATTGCATTTCAGGATAAAGGAACAGACCCCAGCAGGCAATGGCACCACGACAGCTTTCCTTTTAGAGTTTGTCTTCACCCATTCATACCGTGTCACACCTAATCCACGCTCCCTCAACCTCTCCCTCCTCAACTTTTCTTCTGGAGAAATATTGCTTTCATCTAGTCCACCATCCGGGGGACTGAATAACAATTCTTGTGCATTGGTCTTCAGATCAAAAGCATAAATCTTTCTATTCAAAGAGTGATCAGGACTAAACAAGTAAGAGATTAAACTATCATCAGGACTAAAACTTATTGAAGTTGGCGACACGTATCCCGGCAATGGGTATTGTACAATCTCTTCAACTGGGAAAACAATGTTATCATCAAAATTCTGCGGCTCATTTGAGTCTGTCACAGGCATGTTGTAAGGCAGTGATTTTGGACGCTTCGAATATCTCTTCTCATTCATCAACTGATTGCACTAGAGATACACCAAAAGGTATGAGATTGAACTGCAACAGAGCATGAATCACTATGATGAGAGAATTTTCCCAGAACAAAAGATGAAAATAACAGTTTTTCTTGAAAGAAACAATAACCAAGCCAAATAGTTTAATAACATTTGCAATAACATTAAATTACAATAAAAATAATAGAGAGGAATTAAAGGATTCTTGAATGCTTATTCACGAATACTTCCTCTACCATTGAGCCCGACTGAAGAATGCGCTCGAAAGACCGAAATTGTAGAACTTTAATTTTGAAATTAAGGACATAAAATCAATAGAAATCATGTGTACAGAATGAAACCTAACAACTTGAGAATATTATCCAGGTGGAGACAACAAAGGAGGACGAAAAACAAATAAAAAAGGGACAAAAGAAGGTAAAAGCTAGCCTTGATATTGACAGGCACGAATACTTTGAAACTGGTTTTAAGTCTAAGCTTCTCCCTGTACATAAACTAATGCTGCATAACTGAAAAAACACGAAAAAAACCTTGGACCCCAAGCAAGATAGAAGATGGAGTAAGCAACAACCAAAGGAAAAAGAAAATGTCAATTTCGTGTTTATTTGGTTTTCACTTCATCACATGATAGATTTTAAAATACTACAATCTATTTCAAAGTCCCTTACGATCACTAAAGAAGATAGAACCATTAAAACCTTGTGAGTCTATCCACTGTAACCGGATCCGATCGCGAACTGCGTGTGAAACTAGAACCCAGAAAACCAAATAAAAAAAGAACAAATTTTTAATTGACTAACGTTAATTAAAGCTGACCCAGTTTAATTGAGTATAAGGGCGATTGAAATCTAACCTGAATGAAAGACGGGTAGGATCTGCCATGAAAAGGAAGAAATGTTCAGTTGGAATATTTTGGGTTCCGAGGACGCAGAAAGAGAGAGAGAGAAAGAAACAGATATAGTTTGATGGCAATAAGAATCTAAAGCAAAAGTTGATTGGGTTATGTGGAAGTTTAAGGTTTGGTGGAGAAGGAAGCGGAAGAGGCAAGTAGAGGTTGTTGCTGATGTTGTTCTGTGTTCAGTTGGTGGCGTTGGACTCAGATAGATAGATAGATGGATAGGGAAACAAAAGTTTAATAAAATTTGCAGAATTTAATTTATTTATATATTTATATATTATTATCGGCTTAAAAATGGTTTTCGATGTCATCAAACAAGTCTGAGAAGACACAGGATGATTCCCGTGCTCCATCTCACTCTGCTACTTCGATAATAATTGCATAGATAACTACGAAAAAATAATACTCAAAAAAAGCCACATCTTAAGAAACAAAAAAGGTAAATAGTAGTAACTTCAATTAAAATTATTTAATACGTGTGTTTTTTAGGAAAAAAATAACTATTATCCCTTTCTCTTAATTAACTTTTTTTATCTAAAAATAACTACTGTTTTAGAGATTTAAATTTAATTATTTTTTAATTATATTCTTTATTAATAAGGATTGATTTAACACGGTGATATTTTGTATCTATTAAATACTTTTATTTAACTTACATTGATAATTACGAAGGGATTCTTTTTATAAGAGCATAAATTCATAATGTCAAAGATTGAAAGTGACAAGTTTACTGTCATATTAAATTATTCTTAATTTTATTTTTCCCACGAACAGCTTAAATATTAAAAGTTACTTATAAATAGAATAGCTTACTATAAATTAATTCATGAAAAATTATATTTTTTATACTTTTTAAAATAAAAACTAATTCAACTACTTTATATTTTTTATTTATAACTTATATAGCTCTGTGGATATCATTTTTCTAAAGTGAACATTTAGTTTTAAAAGATAAAATAAATAATTTCAGTCATTAATAGAAAACTTTTATCAATATTACATGTAGATATATTTAATACATCAACTATAATTTATCAAAAAATAAAATATTTAATTTCATAGTGAGATTCCAACTTGTGGCATCACCCGAGTCATCAGAATAATTTTATATTAGTTTGGTTTCTCAATCCAATCACTAGCATTCCAGTAAACCAATTCAAATTCAGAAACATACAAAAAAAAAATGCTGTGATGACCTCGAAAATTCCAATTGAATGATAAAATTCAAACACAAAGTTTACGTATGAGTGTAGATCACGAGGTAATAACAATATTTTATTGCCGAAGATTGAACAAGAAGTTAAGGTGTACATCATGTTAAGTTTAAAAATATTGAAGACATAATTCTTATGTATTAGGTTAATTACTTTTGATAAACTTCTTTTAAAATAAAATTTCTACACATAAATTGCTTAATCTTAAATAATTAAAAGTAAATTTAAATTATTGTTGCTCAAGACAACTGACCAACCTTACAAGATGAGTTTCTGATGTATAGGAAAGTGATTGACGATAAAGGATTGGCTCCCACCTCTCACAAGAATCAATGATTGTTGGTGCAATCAGTTAGCTCATGACCAAAAAGAAAAAACAATCATAACAAAACAAGACAACAAACAAAAATGAAATATTTAGCCGGCTTAGAAAACCATCTTTAGTTGTTATTTATCAATCCTATTATTTTTAATATTATTATTTTAAGATATTGATACATAAATTTAAATTATAAATTAAATAACAGTGATATTGAAAGTGAGTGGGAAAAATAGAAGTTATATATGATGCCTTAAATAAAATATGTTGTGATTGAGATAATTTTAATAAGGTTCAATATTGATTTAATATATTGAAAAAAAAAATCAAAAGAGTGTCTATGGGTGTTATGGTTGCTAAAAGTATTAAAATGGTATAATTTTTGTTCGTATTTACAAAAGTGGTGTAAATTTTATTTTTTTATTAAAATATGTTATGAAGACACAATTTCATAAGAGAGTTACAAATAAATAAAAGTTGTGGGCAGATGATACAATATGAGCATTATTTTGGTTTAACTAATTACATCACTAAAGTCATGTAATGAGAGTAGGATTTTCTTTCTGATTTTGATTGAATTAAGTTCTTCTTAACAAATTATGTTATTGTCATACGATTTCATTCTTAAAAGTCGTGCATTCATTGCACGATCTATCCATTTTAGTAAAAATAACTAAATAAAATTTGCACTACTTTCATAAATACGGATAAAAAATACACCATTTTAGTGTTTTTGTTCATCGGATGATGATCTAAGATGTTATATGTGAAGAACAACAACCAACAACTAAGAGCTATGAAAAAACATCAAGCTTAAAGGATTGAGCAACTGGCTTCAACCTTTGTAACACAAATCTAATGTTTCTTCAATTGTTTAGACAATTAAATGACTCCTTAACTCCACCATCTAATGAGAGCTACCTTCACAGTCAACACCTCCACCACCCACACAACAATGATGTGTTCTTATGTGAATCCTTTTTTATATTGTTAAAAAAAAGGGGGAAAGAAATTAGTTTGAATAGTTTTTTCTTAGTTTGAACAATTTTTCATTCCTTTGTTTTTACAATTTGTCTATATAAATACTCTAATGCTTGTGTGTTTAAGATATGTGCTTGTGTTTACTTTATTGTTATTTTGCACACAAAACACAATTGCATTCAATAGATATTTCTTGTTTATGTGCTAAAAAAAATTTCATCATAAAAAAGGAGAGATTGTTGAGAACTGAGAGAGTCTAATCCTTTATGTCCCACTAAATAATCTAACACTAGCAGACCATATATGAGTTTTAATGATAACAAACACTCTATGTGACTTATTTGTTTAAAAGTGAATATTATTTGAACATTTTAACATGTGTTTTTTGTGACAACTAAAATATCTATAAACCATCAAATAGATTATATGTGTTCTTAATATGAATTTAAATAATTATCAAGTTGTAATGACCAAATGATTTCTAGATAAAAGTCAAGTGTTTAAAGCGCTATCTTCAACATCTATATACACTACAAGAAAAACTCAATTTATCCACGGATTATTACCCATGGATATGTATTCGTAGGTAAATTCAGTATTGCCCACGGATTATTACTTACGGATTTGTATCTGTAGGTATTACTCACGAATTTAAGTTCGTAGGTATTACCCACGGACAGTGGTTCGTAGGTGTTATCCACAGACACAGGTTCGTAGGTAATACCTACAGACCAATACCCACAAATATTGGTTTGTAGGTATTACCCATGAACTATTTTCATAGGTAATACCTATGGACCTATGTATGTGAATAATACCAACGGACCTATGTCCGTTGGTAATACTTAAGAACTTATATTTATGGTTAAAACTATTATTATCTCTTATTAATGATGTTCGTATTGATTTATTAATAATAACATTAGTAAAGATGAATATTATTAACAATAGTAATATTTTTATTGATATTATTAGTATTATAATTAATATTATTGGTATATCTAACATTTTTATTACTATTATTATTATTATTAAATTTGTATTACTATTATTAATATTATTATTAATTTTATTAATATTATTATTATCATTGGTATTATTAATAATATTATCATTATTATTAATAATATTATTGTTAATATTATTATTTTTATTATTATTTCTAATATTATTAGTTATAATATTATTAAAATTATAATTATTATTATCAATATTATATTTTCTCAAATTATAAATGATGTTTTTAATATTTTTAAAGTTTTTAATATTATTAATATTTATACACAAAATATTATTAATGTTATTAATAACATCATCATCATCATCATTATTATTATTATTATTATTATTATTATTATTATTATTATTATTATTATTATTATTATTATTATTTATATTAACATTATTATTATCATTGGTATTATTAATAATATTATCATTATTATTAATAATATTATTGTTAATATTATTATTTTTATTATTATTTCTAATATTATTAGT
>Ga0209700_107056_pt1 | contig 16444 bp, 10 predicted proteins | sample SiratroredBW_FD_187528 | JGI IMG/M metagenome (GOLD analysis project Ga0209700, IMG submission 187528) | Root nodule microbial communities of legume samples collected from California, USA - Siratro red BW (SPAdes) (version 2) | ecosystem: Host-associated > Plants > Roots > Nodule | place: USA...
ATATATTATATATATATATATATATATATATATATATATATATATATATATATATTTTATGCTTAAAAACAAATAACATTGGATTGTATATTATAAAACTAAGTTATGACAATGTTAGAACACTTATTAATTAATATTTTCTTTGTAGAGGGTAAAGTTGTAAGAATGTAGGAGTAAAATAAATCATGAAAATAGCCGCGCACAAATAGCTGATGCGTCGTCTATTTTTAAGGTTGTTGACTCCTTAATTAATTAGAAAACGACATTTCTTAATCAACAACTTGATCTTTCTTATGAAAGTTCACATTTGTCTTAATGTCATTCTTTAAGTTCAGGTAAACTTATTAAAATTTAAAATATTCATGATATAATACACACTTTATTTTCATTCAAAGAATCACTTGAAAATTATAGAACTATCTGGTTTTCACATTTGGTTTAGTGAATCTTAATTCTTGTATTTATCCGTTTTAATAAATTTTAAACCATGAAATAATACCTCTGAAAAAATATTATTAGTATTTTATAATCAAATAATAGAGCTTACTTATAACGAGTCTAGAATTTTAGCAATACATGTTTGATTCAATGAATTTTTTAATTCAAATTTTACATATAAAAAAATCTCCATTGAAAAGTTTACTATACTATAAATGCTTTAAAAATAAAAAATAATGTACAGATTTTATCGTGAGAAAATGGTAGCAACGATATTTTCTTAAGGAAAGTGATATTCAAAATCAACTAATAAAAAACACATCTGAAAATTAATATATTAATTTTTGAATTATATTTTTACCTTAAAAACTAATATATATTGTTGTATTATTAAGATAAGTTGTAAGGTGAATTTTTTTAGAGTATTAAAATAACACTTTCATATTTTTAAATACCTAAATATCTACTTTTTTTATTTCTCTTTTTATTATATTATATTACTTGTCATGTTTATATATTCTTTTTATTAAGTATTATTTGGAGGGTATTTAGCAATTATATCTCCATTCTTTTATGATGGTGAAAGCAAATAAATATAATTAAAAATTTGATATAATTACTATTACAATAAAAGATTATTATCAAAATATAAGAATAAAATTGTAATTATATATATATATATATATATATCAAATAATAATAAGAACATTTTAATTTGTATTAATTACTATAATTATATGATAAAAATATTCTCAAATTTTATTTCTACAACTGAATGATTATAAGTAGTTTCTCGTAGTTCATTAAAACTAAAAAATTCTCAACAAAAAGGTCAAACAAAAATTATTTGGTTGTTAATTGTTATATATTTGAGATGTTATATACATATTTTTCATTTTAAAAGAAGACAAGACCCGCTAACCTCGGAGTTTTTCAAGGCACTAAAAAATTATGAACTTGCCATTATAAAAAGACAAAGACTTTTTTTTCCTCTAGATCTTTAGAAGGATTACCCCCAAGACCACATTTACTACTGGATCTTAACAAAAAAATTTAAATATATATTTTTTTATTTTGTATTAGAGAAAGGATAATATCTATAACATCAAAATTATTCTTTCCACATAAATTCTAAAAATTTTCAAAATAATAAAAAATATATATTTAAAATTATTTTCTATTAAAAAATTATATACTGCAACATAGGGAAATCTACCGAAAATTATTGAAATCTTGCGTTTAATCTAGTGTAGTTGGACTTGGATTTTAAAATTGTTGGGTAGATCGGATGACGATATAGTATAATAATAAATAGAGCCAAATTCTTAAAATTTTTCCATCTCTATAAATATGTTTTCGCTTAAGAGAAAAACAGTCAGAAGCTGGCAAAACCTAAACCATGAGCGTCCCGGAGAAAGTAGAAAACAACACAGACACCGTGGCAGTGGCGATAAAGATGGAGAATAAAGAAGATGAAGTGTGTGTGTGCCGTGTCCCGACATCGTTGAGAAGCGGCCACCCAGAAGCTTTCACCCCTCACTTTGTGGGCCTTGGACCCTACCATCATACCCGCTTTGAGCTCACCATGACAGACGAACTCAAGCTAGCTGCAGCAAGGAGGATCCTCAACCACGCCTTCGAAATCCGCGTCTCCGATGTTCAACCTTTCTACCATCAAGAAGCCTTCCACTCCTATGGCGACAAGGATGATCAGATCCTCCATGATATCACCATCGATGGCTTATTCTTGTTGGCTTTACTTTACAGGAGTCTTGATGCGCAACCTCACCAACACATTTACTTCTTAACGGGAAAACACGGCATGCCCCTCGTCAACACTTTTGGTGTAGAGTTGACCCTCGATGCTATCATCAGGGACGTTTTCATGCTCGAGAACCAAATTCCCACTCATGTCCTTCACCAAATCAACCAAGCCAGCAGCCACCTCGAAATTCAATCACATGATTTCGGTGCAAAAATGCAAAGGTTCTGTCAAAACTACTGTCCACTCGTCAACTTCGAGAAACCCTCCAAAAACCCAGAAGAGCACGCTCATTTGTTGGATCTCATGTACCATATGGTAGCACCTAAGCCCGACCCTCAGTCTGCACCCAAACCTAAGCCTAAACCTAAGCCTGAGCCCGACCCTAAGCCCGATACATTGACGAATGAGAAGCCCGAGTCTGCGGCAGTGACGACTGAGATGCCCGGGTCTGTGGCAGTGACGATTGAGAAGCCTGAGGGTAATACGGACAACGCCAAGAGCCAAGAAGATAGTGCTAGTAAGACAAAGACAGAGATAAAAGGATGCTGTTCCATATTCGGTTCCATATGCTTTTACATACTTGTGTTTTTCGTGATCATAGGCATGATTTTGTGGTATTTCATTTATTTCATTTGGAAAATAATTTTTGGTGTATTACGTATTCTCTATGTTATTCTTAAAAGGGTGTCATCAGTATTTGTGAAACTTGTAACTTTCTTTCTCCCTCTGGTTGATGAGACTATCGGGGTACTGCCCGCGGCTGAACAACAAAAACTTACACCGGTCATAAGCAAAGCTAAGCAAACAGGTGAAACACTTCGGCGACACTTCTTTGGGGAAAAGGATACACGCCCCGCTGTTACAATCCAATCCGTTACAGAACTCGATGGTGCTGGGATTCACTTCAAACCCGCGAAAGGTGGCATCAAAGACATTAAATTCGACGTGGTAACGAAACAATTATTTTTGCCTGTTATCCAATTGGATGAGAACTCGGAGGTGATAATGAGAAACCTGGCGGCGTACGAGTCATTGACTAGACCCTCTTACTTAATCTTCACAAGGTACGTTGAAATAATGAGAGCTATCATAGACACTCCTGAGGATGTGAATCTCTTGGTGAATAAGAACATCATTGTGACAGAGCTGAGTGATAAAGTGGTGGCAGATCTTTTCAATGGGATGAGCACATCCATTAGGCCTACCAACACTCCTGAACTGGAAGATGTGATTAAGAAAGTCAAAACCAAGTTCGAAGAAAGCCAGTGGCTCCAAAAGGTGGTGGTTGAGTATGTGCATTCTTCTTGGAAAATCCTGACAGTTATTGCGGCTCTTTCATTTTTTGTTCTGACGGCTGTGCAAACCTATTGCTCTATTTATGACTGCGCTTCTCGTTCCTCGTCAACTTTTGGTAGACTTCCAGCAGCAGTATCTGATAATGGTTTAATAAGTTCTATTTAAGTTTATGAGCACAGTTTGACCGCGTGTATTTCGTAATTGTACTTGGTTGTTTTTTTGTTTGTGCCATATGTAATGTGTTATCATTTGTAAAAGTAATTCTACCTCCCGCATATTACTATCGCATTCAATTGAATAAGGTATAATTTAATCTCTCGATTGATTATCGTAATATTATGTTATTAAACATTTTAATTTTTATTTCTTATGAATAATTTAGCCCCTTTCAATAAATAGATATTAATCTCATTAACCCTCAATCTTATATCTATTTATTTATATTTCTCTAATTTCTTAAGTATTAAATCTTTTACAAGTGGACTCCACTCTTCGTCGGCAAAGTTCTCCAATTATTACAAGAGAAGATATATCTTAGTCAAAGCTGGGCTTCTTCAAAGTCAATTTTACTCCATATCGGAAGCTTCTAGCTCAATTTCAGTAAGAACATTTGGCATGCATCGTAGGATTAAGATAAAATTATTCTCATATCACATTATAATGTACTTAACAAAAGTCAGACGATTGTCTTAGCCTCAACATATCACACCAAGACCAACCTACATACAGTCGATCTCTGCGGTGGACTCTCCGAGGCTGATCTCCATGGTCGAGCTCCCCGAGGTCGATCTCCATAAGGTCGACTACCATGACCAAGCTCCAGAAGGCCAATCTCTGAGGCTGACCTACATGGTCGATCTCCATGGCCAAGCTCCCCAAGATTGATCTCTAGAAGGCCAATCTCCATGAATGAGCTCCACAGGGCCGATCTCCATGGTCGAGCTCCCTGAGGCTGATCTTTGTGGTCGAGCTCCCCGAGGCTGATCTCTGTAGCTGAGCTTCCCAAGGTCGATCTCCAGAAGGCCAATCTCCATAACTGAGCTTCAGAAAGCTGATTTCTGAGGTCGATTTCCTAGTCGAGTTCTCCGAGGCAGATTTCCATGGCCGAGCTCCCAGAAGCCGACCTCCATGGTAGAGTTCCCTAAGGTTGACCTCCATGACTGAGTTCTAGAAGGCCAATCTACAAGGTTGATCTTCGTTGTCGAGCCTCTCAAGGTTGATTGATGGAATACTGTCAAAGATGAACCAATTATTAAAGCTATGACTAGATGAATACATGAGGACCGAAATTCAAAAGCAATCAACAGATCAAAACTCCTATCAACTTAGACCAAACTCTAGTATGTAAATATTTACAATTTATTAAACTTCATTTGTAGAAAGCATAGAATGTAGGAATTACATTTGTGCCTTGCATTTAGGCTACACTTGGCGGCTAGGGTTAGCGATAGCTCTTCCACGTGGCAGCTCCTCATGGGAGAGGATTGAGACTTGCACAACATGTTAGGGATAGGGTAAACACTTCCACATGGCAAATCCTCATTAGAGAGGATTGTAACTTGTGTAACACGTTAGGGTTAGGTATTTTGCACGTAGGGCTAGGGTTTGATGAAGCTTCCACCGCAAGCTTCTCATGTCCTTCTTCTACAAATAGGCATGCATAATACTGTAAAATTTAACTTGATTGAGCTAATGAAATGCTGAAAAATTATTTTCAGCTTCATTTGTTCTTGAGTTCTTCTTTGTTAGCTCTTCCTAGGTGACTAGCTTAGACCTATTGAGAGTTGACCTCACCTCTATCAATTTTCTTGTTCCATCTAGTTCATTATTCACACACATTACTCGTTTCCATTCAAACATTGCTTTTACATCGTACTCCAATAAATTCAATCCAAGTTGCATGCAAATTGTCATCATGCATGAGCATGCAACTACAAAAAACAACAAAGGACAACAAGATTTACATCATCGACCTCTATGGCCGAGTTTTAGAAAGCCAATCTGCATGACTGAGCTCCTTGAGGCCGATCTTTATGGCCAAGCTCTCCGAGGCTAATCTCCATGGCTGAGCTACCTGAGGCCGATCTCTAGAAAGCCAACCTCCATGACTGAGTTTTAGAAGGCTGATCTCCGAGGCTAATCTCCATGGTCGAGATCTACTTGGCCGATCTCCCCAAGTCTCTATGACCAAGCTCCCTGAGGTCGATCTCCAGAAGGCCAACCTTCACGACCAAACTCTAGAAGGCCAATCTTTATAGCTGAGCTCTCTGAGGCTGATTTCCAAGACCGAGTTCCTCGAGGCTGTTCTTCAAAAGGCCAACCTCCATGATCGAGTTCTAGAAAGTCAATCTCCGAGGCTAATCTCCATGGCCGAGATCTACTTAGCTGAGCTCCCCGAGGCTGATCTTCAAAAGGCCAACCTTTATGGCTAAGCTCTTGAAGGCTAATCTCCGAGGCTGATCTTCGTGCCCGAGCTCTACGAGGGTGATTTCCATGGCTGAGCTCCCCCAGGTTGACCTTCATGGTCGAGCTCCGTGAGGCTGACTTCCATGGCCAAGCTCCATGATGAGTCCTAAAAGGCTGATCTACGAGGCTGATCTTCATGGCCAAGCTCCTTGAGGCTGACCTCCATTACCAAGTTTTATAAGGCTGATCTGTGTGGTCGAGCTTCCTCTGGCCAATCTTTGTGCCCGATCTCTATGGCTGAGTTCCTCGAGGTTGATCTCCATGGCTGAGATCCTTAAGGTTGATCTCCATGCCTAAGATCCTCGAGGCCTATCTCTGTGGCCGTGTTCTCTGACCCAGAGATCTCCAAGGACAATCTCTTTGGCTGAGCTCCCCGAGGCAAATATCTACAAGGTTGATCTCCCTATTATGCTTTTAGAAGTGCTCCCTTAGCGACTGTTGGAGAATGATCAATTTCTTTTACGCTAGCAACAACATGAACTTCGAGGAATTTAAGAAGATGGTTGCTCGCTCTTGAAATCAATTTAACTCCATCATTAGTGATGGAAGAAGGCCTAGGCAAGGTCCCACAACAAGATTAGTGACCAAACAAATAGAAAAACAATGGGAGTCTTGTTAAGAGAAATCTTGTTAAGAGAAGTCTTGTTAGTCCTTAGAAACAATACATTTTTTTACAAATGTAGATAAATGTATATTTTGTGTAGATAGTGTCGTCTTTTTAGGGTTCATTGCAAATAAAAATGGGGTTCATGTTGACCTCACCAAAACAAAAGTTATTCAAGAATGGCCAACCTCAAAGAATGTATTTCATGATCTTACAAGTTTTTATAGAAGATTTGTTCCTAATTTCTCTAGTCTAGCTTCGCCTCTCAATGAGTTGGTGGAGAAAGACGTTACATTCCATTGGGGAAAAGAAACAAGAAAAAACTTTTCAAAGAATAAAGTTTCTACTCACCAATACACCCATTTTAGCTTTACCTTATTTTGATCTAGAATGTGATGCACCGAGACTAAGTATAGGTGTTGTGTTATTACAGAGTAGACATCCCATTGCATATTTTAGTGAAAAACTTCATAGTGTCATTCTTAATTATCCCACATATGATAAGAAACTCTATGCTTTGGTTATGACCTTCAAACTTGGGAACATTATCTTGTGTCCCAAGATTCATTATTCATAATGATCATGAGTCACTTAAGTATTTGAAGGGTCAACATAAATTAATAAACGACATGCAAAATAGATGGAATTTCTACAATAATTTCATTATGTAATCAAATATAAGAAGGGAAAACAAATGTGGTTACTGATGCATTGTCACGTAGACATATGCTATTTTCAAAATTGGGCGCCAAATTCCTAGAGTTGATCACATACAAGAATTGTATAGCTAAGATCCTAAATTTTCATCCATTTTTGTAAATTGTCAAACAAAACCTCAGGGAGGTTACTATGTAAACCAAGGGTATTTATTTAAAGAAGGAAAACTTTGCATTCCTCTTGGTTCACTCCTTATTAAAGAAACACATAAAGGTGGTTTCATGGGTCACTTTGGAATAGAGAAAACATTAAGCATGTCAAAAGACAAATTCTTTTGGCCCTACATGAAACGAGACCTTCAAAGGTATTGTTTTAAATGCCTTACTTGTTTACAAGCTAAGTTTAAGGTTTATGCCTCATGGACTATATACACCTTTACCCATTGCTTGCACTCCTTAGGAGGATATCAGTATGGACTTGTCCTAGGCTTACCCAGAACCCAAAGGGGCTTTGATTTTATTTTTGTGTTAGTAGACCGATTTAACACAATGACTCATTTTATTCCCTACAACAAAATAGATTTTGCAAGCAACATAGCTAAACTCTTCTTGAGGGATGTAGTTAATCTTCACGGATTATCCAAAACCATAATTTTCGATAAAGATCCAAAATTCATCAATCATTTTTGGAGGACACTTTTGGGAAGTTGGGGACCAAACTTAATTTCTCTACTTTTTGTCATCCTCAAACGGATGGACAAACATAAGTCTTTAATAAATTTTTATCAACATGCTTAGGGCAATTTTGAAGGGTCTCCATATCAAGTTTTCTTACAATAAGGTGGTTCACAAAACTACTGAACTTTCTCCCTTTGAAGTTGTGTATGGTTTTAACCCTCTCACTTCCATGGATTTATTATCATTGCCCAATCCACAAGATTTTATTCACAAAGAAGGGGTATCAAGGGCTGATTTTGTAAACAAATTTACATGAGATGGTTAAAATACAAATAGAGTAACAAAGTGACAGGTATGCTAAGCAAAACAATAAAGGGAAGAAGGATATATTTTTTGAGGAGGGTGATTGAGTTTGGCTTCATCTGCAAAAAGATAAATTTCCAAAACAAAGAAAGTCAAAACTCAACCCTCATGGTGATGGACCATTGCCTGAGAAATGTGAGGTACATGCTACTTTTAATGTTACCGACTTAATTTCTTTTACAGGTAGCACAGATGATGAGACAAATATATTAGATTTGAGGACAAATCCTCTTCAAAATGGGGAGGGGGATAATGGAAGAAGGCCTAGGCAAGGTCCCACCTCAAGATTAATGACCAGAAAAATAAAAGAACAATGAGAGTCAGTGGCACAAGTTCAACCTAAGATGCTAACAATTTTGACTCCATGTTGTTTATAGAAAATTGTATTAAAACATTGTAGCATATAATTGCATCTATTGTAGTGTAGAATAAAATTCAAACTAGTTTTAGAAGGTAGACCTAGGCGTGTTAAGGTTAGGGTTAGGGTTTAGCACCCCTAACTACATCATCCATGTGTCAAATTCTCATTGGTGGACAAGGAAGCTTGGGTCACAAGTCATCAGATCCACGGGGCATCTTCTCATTAGAGAGCATGGAAGCTTGTGGCATAAGTTAGGGTTAGGCGTGTGAAAAAAAGCTAGGGTTAGGGTTTGAAGCTTCTCCAACACAGTAGGGTTAGTTAGCTTCTCATACTAGCTTCTTCCTCTCTTTCATTATATAAATAGATGTGTAGCGCAATGTAATTTTTAGCTTGAATACCTTAATGAAATGCTGCAAAAAAATTTCTCTAGCTTCATTGTTTAAGCTCTTCTTTATTAGCTCTTCTAGAGTTCAACCAAGCCTTCATTGATAGTTGGTCCAAAATCTATCAAATCCTTATTCCTCCTAGTTCATCTTCATCCATTTCACATAGCTTCCATTGCACTCTTCACAACACCACGACATTGTCTGTATCAAAAGGCTTTTGCAACAAGTTTGAAGTTCCTCAAGCCAATCCATTTGGTGCAAGCTTCTTCCACAAGCATTAAATTCAAAGTTGAAGCAATGCACTCAAGAGGAGCTTTATCAATTAAAAGATTATAGGAAAGCTTTCATCACCCATTATGTCATTCGAAGTATGTTCATCATTTAACCTTTCATATAGTACACAATTCTCATATGGAGATCCAATCCCATCAGTTGTAAAATTGGCACAGAACCAACTTTTGTGGGGTATATCTTTCACTGTCGACTCAATACGGGACACATGGACGACTATTTCTCGCCTTGAAATGTGCTATGTGCTAAAACTCTTACCATCTGAGAGTAGGAAGTTGATTACATGCTAGATAGGCTTTTGGCAATAGCAACAATCTCGTTACTAGTATCTTGAAGCTTTTTGCAGACCTCTTGAATATCTGACAAAAAAAGTCTATTAATTCAATGAACATCTACTACCCATGACATCTTCACATCAATTGTCTTCCTTCCCTGTTATATGATAAAGTTGCTCAAATTGTGAAGAGAATTCTTGACCATCATTTTTCAATTATAGAAAGAGGCATTTCTTAAAGAATACAATGTTGCAGCAAAGGTATGAAGAAGTCATCTGACCTCTCAAATCAAAGTCATTCGGTTCCTTCTCACTTCAAAAAAGGACTGAAGCCAACCAACCTCACCAAGGACCGCTCTAGATATACATTGTTGATGAAGAACAAGGTACTTTTTTTTCCTTAGTTCAGATTTTTTCCTTAGTTAACAAAATTAACATTTTCATTAGATAATTTTTACATTTTTAATGCATGTAATTTTCCTTAGTTAACAAAATTAACATTTTCATGCATGTAATTTTCCATAGTTAACAAAATTAACATTTTCATTAGGTAATTTTTACATTTTTAATGCATGTAATCAATTGATCCTAACATACTTTGAAAACCATATGTCGCTCTCATTTGGTGTAGTTTATTGGTATATCTTTGTTGTGGGGTTTCCTTAGGCCTTTATCTCCAAATATTGCACAAATGACTTATATAAATTGTTGTAAGCATTATATTGCAATGATTTCACCATTTGAATATATTCATTCACATTCTTAGTGGGAGCCATAAGTTAATAATCCAAGAGTAGCGAGACATTTATGCAAAGTTGATAGAGTTCTTCTTCATTTGTGTAAAGTAGATAGAGTTCTTCTTCAAATTTCACTAACCTTAGTGTGAAGTACTCATCGTGATTTCCAAAAGTCTACACAATTATTAGAAAGACATCTCTTCATATACGAAACCTTCCATAGGAACTCAATTTTTATGTACACATGAATCTTAGAAAATAGTCATTGAACAATCAATTATGATGTTGCTCACAATTTTTGTGTGCCACCTTTCTTCTTCGTTTCTCACTATTAGTATTGTTGACTCGTTGGTTCTCAAGTATTAACATGATGATTTCTTCATAATAGTGTTACCTTGGAGTTTTTAATGTATGACTTGATTAAGATTGCATCTAAATTGATGTTTTTGAAATTCATTATATGATTAATTAAAGTGTTACAAGAAGATGTAAGAATGAGATTAGATTGCAAAATTATATAGGTTAGTTTTATAACAACTACCTTTAAAATACTATTTGTATAATGAATAATTTTATAATGAGTTCATAACAAGAATAAAAAAGTAAATAAATTTGTTGGTTAAATTTTATAATTAATTAGTAATACATAATAATATTTTAATTTAACAATATTATCAATTGCATAACATTCAAATAAATGTCTAACATTTGAATAAGACTAATATAATAACTATTACATTTAAATCTTCATTTATCTTCGTATAGCCATGATAATTTTTGTGGTTGTTAGATATTCATTCATGTTTGATATGTATTTCTTAGAACTTCTTTAATTTGATAAATTTATCTATTTTTTTGTTTTTCTTCCTTCATTACACTTGTGCTAGACAATTGCATTAGATCTTCCTCTGCTCTTTCTTTTACCCACCTTTTATCCTATAGGGTGAGATATTGGTAATTGTATGTCATCTTTATAAACTTTCATGGTTGCATCCATGTTAAAATAACTATGTTACCTACGATCAAAATTCGTAGAATATACCTAAAATCTATAATTAAAAATGAGCTACCTACAGAAAAATAATGTAAAGATAAAAACATCATAGGTAACATTTACCTACTTATTTTGAAATTTACGGATAAGTTCATACGACAGAATACCTAGATAACATCTATAACATCCATATATTTATAATATAGTACTTTTTTTCTAAAAACAATATATGGAAAAAATCGTCTAACGGTAAGGTCTTTATAAGACCGTCTAATGAGAAAAAAATCTGAGACACTTAGACCATCTAATAGTATGATAATACATCTTGCAATTGTACAAAACCATTATTTTATTTGATTTTATTATCCTCAAAACACACACGTATTGCATTCATATCAAACACTCACTACAACATGTACATCAAATTCCACTTTTGACTTATTTATTTTTGGTCTACTCTTTCAAACTCTTTAAATGAGTATGGAATATTTTATGAACTTCCTAAAATACTATTAATTCTATTTTTTTTTTCAGAACTTCATCTTTTTGGGTATTATACGCTCAATTTTTCTCTCATCTGAAACATAATTTTAAAAAATTATATAAAACTTTAAAATTTCTGAAATATAGATGTTTAAAAATAATCACAATATGTTAAATAACAGTTTACAAAATTGAATTTCAGAAAAATACAAAAGCAAGGACATGTTTCAAACGGTAGTTTTTCAGCTGATTCATTGTACTGTTTATTATTCAGATCTTAGACTCTTTGATTGTCTAACGAGTGAAGGACCTTTTAGAACCTTAAATAAGATGTATACATATATAAAATAGTATCAACTTATATTAAAGAAGAGATACAAATCTATTTCTTGTAGATAAAACAAAACTTGACATAGAAAGACCTTAGTCAATACAGTAAAAAATTGTTATTCTTATCATGTTACCATAAATTTAGTCAAATTGACTAAAGGAAGACTTTGATTGACAAAGTAAATACATATCTATTATTTATCACATCACTTACCTTTTACCCTCGTCACCTTTATCTCTTATGAATTATTTCTTATGAATGGATAATAAAAACCAATATTATATTTAACGAAATACAAACTTTAATTTCATTAAATAAAATAATTAGACACATGTTTAATTATTTTTACTTCTCTTTAATATTTTTATTTATTATTTATTTTTTCACATGAAAAATATGAACTCTTAAAATATATATTCTTTTACATTGAACTATTAATAATATTATATTTTTCTTATAATATTTTATTTTTTTATAAAAAATTATTTAATTAATATTTGAAATCGTCAAAGAAAAAATACAGACATATTCCTTACCTAATATATGAAAGAGATTGTGACAAAAATTTTATAGGTATATAATTAGAGAATAAAATGGATATAAAATTTTACTTCAAAACTAGGATTAAAGTAATCAAATCTGCATCTGTTCTTATAGGTTGCAATCCTATCATCAATAGACAAATGGTATTTATTGATCATTATTTTTTTAAGGATTTGTTAAGGCACACATGTTAATAAAAGGTTGTTCTAAATCTCTAATCAATATTTTTAGAACACTAATAATAATTGTATTGTTCTATTACTATATTATATTATATTATATTATATATATTTTAATTTATAATAAAAACAACTAGCATTGGATTATATATTACAAAACTAATTATGATATAATGTCAAACAAACTTATTAATTAATATTTTCTTTGTAGAGGGTAAATTTGTCAGAATCTACTAGTAAAATAATATCACTAGATTAGTCTCGCACAAAAACCCTGATATGTCTATTTTTATGGTTGTTGGCTACTTAAATAATTAGAAAACGACATTTTTTAATGAACAACTTGATCTTTCCTTATGAAAGTTCACATTTGTCTTAAAGATAATCGATCTATCTCCGAAGTCATTCTTTAAGATTAGAGGTAAACTGATAAAATATTCACAATATATTTTTTAATACACATTTTATTTTCATTTAAAGAAATTTGTTCAAATTTTATTTTTATGACTGACTGATTATAAATAGTTTTTGATAGATCATGAAAACTAGAAAATTCTCAACAAAATAATGTGAAACTAAAAGGTCAAACAAAAATTATTTGGTTATTAATTGTTATATATTTGAGATGTTATATACATATTTTTTGTTTTAAAAGAAGACAAAGACCCAGAGTTTCTTTAAGTCGTACAATGAGTATGCGTGATTACCTTGGCAGTAAAAAGTTATGAACTTGCCATTTTAAAAATACCAAAAGACTTTTCCATCATTTAATAAAAAACACTAAAATTAAGACCTCGTCCTCTAGATTTTTAAGAATGATTATCCTAAGAGTAAATTTACAACTGGATCTTAACCAAAAATTTAAAATATGAAATTTCTTATTTTGTGTTAGAGAAAGGACAAGATCTCTAACATAAAAAAATATTTCTTTTACAGAAATTCTAAAATTTTTCAAAATAATATAAAAATATATTTTAAATTATTTTCTATTAAAAAGTTATATACTGCAACATAGGGAAATCTACCAAAAATTATTAAAATCATGCGTTTAATCTACTGTAGTTGGACTTGGATTTTAAAATTGTGGGATGATGATAGTATAATAAAAAACAAAACATGGGGTGTGATTATCATGCCAAATCATCCGTTAATAGATGCAATTCCATCCAGTTGATTAACTAAATAGACATAGTGCATAGCAAGATTGCTTACAACAATTAAGAGGAAAAACTTCATGAAAACAAACAACATCACCATTATCAAGATTGCTTACAACAATTAAGAGGAAAAACTTCATGACAACAACCAACATAATTAGCTAAATTAACCTCCAACTAAAATAGATCTTCTGCATAAAGGGTTCAAGATATTAGGAGGCTTAAAGCGAATTAATAAAATGAGATTTTTTTTAAATAATAAAATGATTAAAATTATGATATTTTATCTAAACTTTATTTTTTAAGTTTTTTTAATATAAAATTATTTATTAGATTATCATAATTAATTTTATTTAAAATATTTTTTTTAATAGATAATAAAATTAATCTGTTTAATTTTGTTGAGACATTGTTGATCTTAAATAAGATTTTATTAATTTAAGTTTTGGAAAAATCTTTTCAGTTGAAATAATTGAAATTGTTAACATTATTCTATATGTTATATATGTATGGAAAAGAATTTATTCCTTTTATATAATTAAGAATGTCAATTGATTTATTATTTTCCAATCCTATAATCTTCTTTAAGATATTTAATTCTAAAAATAAATCTAAGCCATCAAGATCCAACAAATTATCATTCTTCAAATACTTTTAAAGATTTAAGCATTTTTTCTGTCAAAAGTACACAACCCAATGACTTTAATTTTTTAATACTAAATAAAAAATAAAAGATATCTTCATATATTTTAAATTGTTCAAATGTATTTTGGAGTGTGGTAATTGCTTTATCTACATATATAAAAAATAATCATTTTTAAATGACTCTTGAGTTGATCTTCATTCTCAATATTTTCATCAAATTATTTTTTTATGACTGATATTTTTTTTCACAAAACTTAGGCTCTACATCCATTCCATCTCAAAAGCAATTCTTTGACAAAAATAAATGTATTTTTTAAATCCATTTTTAATTGTTCAATAGCCATATTAATACACATATTAGGTTGACTACTTTATTGTTGTCTTTACCTATATTTATATTGTTATCTTCACCACCTATATTTATATTGTTATCTTCTTCATTCAAAGAAGACTTAACTGTATTATCTAATTCATTTTTTTTTATTTTTTTATAAATTTATCCATAGTCCCCTTTTGTGATTCAATAAAATAAAATTAAAAATTAATATATATATATATATATATATATATATATATATATATATATATATATATCACACTGAATATATAAACTTAAAAACTATAAACTTATAACTATACAAAATGAGACTAAGTTAAAAAGATAAAACCTAATTGTCAAGACAATGAACTTGATGATAGTATCTTGTCTTGAAGTCTCAAGTCTCCTACTATCTTTAAATATAATTTATAAATTCTAAATTCTCTTCCTTATATCTGCACAAATTATTTTAAGATTAATTAAACAATAAAGAAAAATAAAAAAAAATTGAGATCAATTCATCAATCTCATGTTATTTTTACCTAATATTGATGCACTCAATAAGAGCAAGAGTCAACACAAACTCTTTCTCAATCAATCTAAGGCTCAAAGTCTCAAAATAAAGACAAACATAAATACACATTATGAACCAACACCTACATAAATGCAAAGGATAAAATGATGAAACAAATTTAAGATTGGAAACAGATTGGGATAATATTATAGAAGAACAATGAGACAGAGAAAGGAAAGAGATAAGTGAGATAGTTAGATAATAAAAGGATATATAAAGAAATAATGTCAATCTGTTGGAATATAGACAAGAGATAGAAAAATTAGAAAATTTTGATACTTAGGATTCCTAGACTGTTTAATTTTTTTTTTTAAATTTAATTTATTATAAGAAAGTTTGGAGAATATTATTTATTAAATAATATTTATAATATCAATATAAATTTAAAATCATTAAATAATATTTATAGCATCGATGTGAACTTAAAGTCAGTTAAAATATTCTAAGTTTTTAATTAAATTTTTAGTATAATTTTAAAATTAAATATTTTTTTTATTTTATAATAATATATAAATATTAAATTTTTTTAAAACCTTTAAGATTTTAAAGCCTAAAACGATTAGTTTACATATTTTTTTTAGCCTTGAACCACCCTTAATCTTCTTAATCTTTAGGTATAAAGTACATAAAAATTAATCATAGAAACTTAATTGATGACAGCGCATAGAGTTCTGGTTTCAAATAAAATATAAAATCATTCATATGCATCAACCAATCATGATATAATAGAATAGAAAATTAAGATGGTCAATATAAAATTTAGAAGTTATGTTGGTCTGGTGGACTTTGTCAATTGCCTGAGAATCTTAGGGATTGTGGCCAAAGATTATGGACTTATTGTTGTGTTGAATTAAAATAAAAATTGGTTTATTATGATAACAATTTTTTAAATAGTTTGTCCGTG
>Ga0209700_107057_pt1 | contig 16440 bp, 5 predicted proteins | sample SiratroredBW_FD_187528 | JGI IMG/M metagenome (GOLD analysis project Ga0209700, IMG submission 187528) | Root nodule microbial communities of legume samples collected from California, USA - Siratro red BW (SPAdes) (version 2) | ecosystem: Host-associated > Plants > Roots > Nodule | place: USA...
TAGTTAGGGTTGGAAGATGAACCCACACAGTCTTTTGGCTTCCGCCGCCATAAACATAGGGTTGGCCTTCGTCACTCTCTCCCTCTTCTCCCTTCTCAAGAAGCAGCCTTCCACCGCCTCCATCTACTACGCTCGTCCTCTCTCACACCACCATCAAATCCCTCTTCACTCACCTTCAACCTCTCTGCGTCGTTTCCTTCCTTCCGTCGGTTGGGTTCTCCGGGCGTTCAGAGTCACCGAATCTGAGATCTTGGACGCTCATGGTCTCGATGTTCTTGTTATCATCAGACTCTTCAAGTTCGGGTCAGTCTTCTCTCTCAGGCTTTTTCACATGGACTTTATCTTCTTTCATTCTTGACTTTTTTTTAGTTGATGTCATCTTGGTTACTTAGGATGTATGTAAATCTAGCAAATTTAACTAAAAAACTTTTGAGTATAATAATAACTGAGTTTTTTTCCTTTCCAAAATAATATTTCAAATGAAAATTTCCCACATGCAATGAATGTTTGACTCGGGAGTGTCCAATTCCTGTCTCAGTGTATCCAGGTATGAAAATGTCACTGGTACAGCAGGCAAACAGTAGAGTTTTTTTTTTTTAAATAAAAAATAAAATAAAATTCATGCTATTCATCGTTATAATCAATATTTTACTAAATATAACATAAAAATAAAATATATAAAAAGAATTACAAAGGAAACATAAGATCGGGTCAAACCCATCTAAAATAATACAAAACAATTTCTTCAAACAACCAAAACAAAGCATTGGAAAATTAGATTTATAAGGAAAAAAATAGGTCAAACTTTGCCTTTTCAAGATACGTAAAGCTTTAAATTTATTTCTTTTAAAGAATTTATTTCATTCTAACCTCTTTTACTTGATGTCATCAATAGTTAACTTGGTTACTTAGGGTGTATGCAACTCAAATCTACCAAATTTAACTAAAAACCTTTTGAGTATAATCATAACTGAGTTTTTTTTTTTTTTTCAAAAATAATATTTGAAATGAAAATTTTCTACTGTGAATGAATTGGTTGAAGCTTTAAATTTATTTCTTTTAAAAAATTAAACATTTACTTTCAGTATAGAATTTATTTCAAATCACATACACTTATAACTGGTCTCAATAACATGAACTAGAATAATACTCTGAAAACTCGACAAAAGGGACAGACTGATCTCAACATGAGAGAAAAAGCCACCAACTTTAGGAAAACTTTTTGCAGCTCTATCCATATTCACTTTATTCCAGTTATGCAAACAAAATTTTCAAACAACCTGGAGAGGTTGCATAACCTTTCCCAACCTAGTGCCGATACTAAAAATTTTCAAAATAGAACAATTATACCATTATTACTAGGTTTATTACAAGGATTATATTCTGACATAGTTCTGATCATATGAAGCTTAATAGTCTCTTGAAACTTGATGTAATTTCTCATCTTCCAAACTGAAAAAAGTAATAAGGTTGATTTAGTAACCAAACCGAAAAAAGTAATAAGGTTGATTTAGTGAAAGAGACGATATTATTAGCAGAAGGAAAAGTGATCTCAGAAAAGGCTTCTTGGAGCCAAGACTAGAACACTTAAAAAAAGATGTGAGAAATAAACCCTACATGCATACTCAGAAGTTGAGAAAAAGAGCCTAGAATACCTCTCTCCTGAGCAATAATAATTTTCCTCTTTATCTCAAGATTAGATAAAGAAGTAGATAAAGACAATAAAGAACCACAACAAGCCTGGGAGACCTTGTAAAAGAGTGTTTAATCCTGACATTATAAGTAATTCCTATAAGCAAAAATAAAATTTGAAAAAATACTAAAGATAATATCATAATCTGAATCCATCATCCAAGAGATATTTTCATGAATCTTTAATACCAGATTATATAGAAGAAGATCAAAATGCAAGAATTTTCTAGTATTTGAATCTAAGCAACTGAGTTTAAGAGAGTCCAAACTTGTGACTAAGTTAAATTTCAAGCAAATTTTATAAATGGACATGGGACTCAACAGTAAAAAAGGAATAATTGAAAGACTAAGTACTAAAGAGAAAGAATTAAAGTGAATTGAAGACAAAACATACCTGATTCAGGCAACACAAAGTTAAAACTCTAATAAGAGTCAGAGAAAAAAATACATGGGAAAAAAAGAGAGTATGTATGTAACCTTTTATTGTTTGTATTGAATTTTCTTTCTATTTCTCTTGTCTCTTGGACATCTTTCTTTATCTCTTGTTTTTTGGAATTCTAAAATGTTCTATAGCTTATGATTCTTCCTTGATTATAGTAGCAATATAATGCACCTGATTGAATGTAAATGAACTTGCAATCACCAATATAATATTAGATGAAATATTACAGTAAAAAACAAAAATTATTTTCAACAGTAATAACTATGAGTCAGAAAGAATCATAATCAACAGAGTATTCTTGAATTCCAAGAAACAAGAGAGTTAGAGACAGTTTCAAGAGACAAGAGAGATAGAGAGACAATTCTAAGAGAGAAGTGAAAATGTTACACACATACTACTCTCTTTTTCTCAGCATCCATTATCTTAAATAAAGTAATCATCCCATTTAAGGATGAGTATTTTCTCTCTCCACTCTTACTGGTGTCTGAACTTTATTTGTTGTTATCTGTGTCACGTATCCTTTGTCTCCAACCCACTTTGATTCTTCCTCTTTACTACTTGATCCTTCTGTCATTCCAGAAAGCACACTTGCTCTAGGGTCTTTCTCTTCTAGACGACTGTACCCTCGTTTGGGCGAAACTACCGTGGGCGAAGAACTTTCGGCTTAGACGAAAATAATCTAGAGAGCACACTTGCTACTCGAAACATTCTCGCTTGGGCGAGATGCTTTCGCCTGGGCGAATTATGCAGAAAACATAACTTATCAAAAGATTTATTCAGGTTTTACTCCTACATAACTACTACACATGTCTGAGATGACTAACTTAACCAGAAATTCAACTTGCATTCCACCAATTACCGCATACCATAATGAATAAACAATCAAGAACTCAATTTAAGTTTCATGCCAGCAAATAAACCATCACAGATGCATTTTCACAGACATATTTTGAATGAAACCCTAAGTCACAAACAAACTGGAATTAAGTAAAATGTAAGTCAGCTTCCCTTACCTGGATTGCACTAGAAGTTATCTCTAACAACCCCAAAGCCTAAGATCTTCAAGAACTCGAAACTGCACCAAAGAATCTCTGATCAACGATCAGACTAAAACAAAACACTAGGGAACTGAGCTCACAAAGGCACTATCTAATAACTCAGAGGCCACATGCAAGCTCACAAGGTAGAGGAAAACAGAACCTAAAATTGGCTCTAAGGAAATGGAGCAGAAAATGAACTTACTCTTACGGAGGTTCTGATCAGATATACTTGCTCTGTTCTTTGTCACGAGTCCAATGGTAAGCTCTGTTCTAGAAACTAATGAAAGACGAATACGGAGGCTTAGAGAGAAGTCAGAGGAAAGGAATGGGCAGAGGTTTAGAGAGATGGTGGCTCTAGTGAAAATGAGACTTGACTACTAGCTTTTTCTACAAATGCTTGTTTTCAGTTTAATAATAAAATAATCAGGTGCTCATTATAGTCATCATCTATCTAAAATCCCTAACTCGAGCCATCATCTCTCTAAAATCTCTAACTCTCTTTTTCCTCTGACTTTTCTTTAAGTCTCCACTCCCGAACCTCATTAGTTTCTCAAGCGGAGTTCACCATTGAACTCGTGACAGAGCATAGACCAAGTCTACTCAATCAGAATCTCCGTTAGAGTAAGTTCGTTTTCTGCCCTCTTTCCTTAGAGTCATTTTTAGGTTTTCGTTTTCTTCTATCTTTTGAGCTTGCATGTGGCCTCTCAGTTATCAGATAGTGTCTTTGTGAGCACAGTTTCCTAGTGTTTTAGTCTGATCGTTGCTCGAAGGTCCTTTAATACAGATTCGAGTTCTTGAATATCTTAGGCTCTTGAGACTGTTAGAAAGAACTTTCATTGATTATACAATGTCCTAGTTTTAAAACAAAAATAATTTTAAAGACAAGCCTAACTCAAGTCGAATAAAAAACTTGGATGGACATGATAATTATATAATAAAAATAATTTTAAACAATAAACTTAAGTCGAATAAAGACATAATTATGAAACAACATAATTATGTATGAAACAACATAATCATCGAAAAGAGTTCCTAGTATCATATGTGTAGATACACTAAAAAACATGTGTCAATATTATTCTCAGTTATGTAATAAATGCAAATTTCATATATTTTTCTTCACATATACTTCATCATTTAATTATTTACGATATTATAATTAAACTTTCTAGTTATGAAAAATATTTTGAAAACAAATTTTAATAAATAGTTAATAATGATTTATAAATCATTCATAATAATTCTCTTTAAATTACATATAATTTGTTTTTCAGCCAGGACATAGTGAGGAACAAAGTTGGTACAATAGCACATGTCTTTATAGGATACACTGATAAACAAAGTGTACTCTTGCACCATCCTCCACTAATTGCTCTTTGTAGAGACAACTTGCACAATAATACAAAACAAATTACATTATTGCATAAAAATTGCTTTATATTATGAAATATTTGTAAAGAAAAAATTTAAAGTTAGAACAATTTTTCATAAGTTACTTTTAGTGAAGGCGTACAACTCTACATGATATAGTGTTTCATAAATTTGTCTTTTCTTAAAGCACACTGAACAACAATATGTATCATGTAAAAAATCTATCAATACCATTGTTGTACGAATTTATTGTTTTATGTTCTACAATCAATACGGTTCAATATAGTTGATCTAATCCCTAGTGTTTATTTCAACTCAAAAGAATTATAATTATTTATATAAATTCAACCCTTTACTAAATTAAAATCATATAGTGAAACACATCTTCATGACCAAACACAAAATCTTATATATTGTGAAGAACAAACTGTAAATATTGATTTGTTTGTCTAAATAAAAATTTATGCAATATAACACCTGATAAATTGAGTTGGCACAAAATAATACTTATATTAAACATCATGACATATATATAACTATTAACCCGAGGAAACCTAAAATAATAGTATATGGTCTTTTAGATGTTTCCATACTTGCATTTGTATCTATTAATTACATAGTACAACCATCATAGTTTAAAACATGATAAGAAAAAGTGTCGTCCTCAAAATTAATTTACTAAGTTAGATATGATTCACTTGCTTCTCTTCTTGGTTCCAAGTATACTTATTTTATATGTGATCGTAGAGCACTTTGATTAAATTAATATTTATGCCACATAGTTATTTTACTTGAAAATAAATAATATAATTAACTTCATCTTAAAATGAAATTTTCTTTTACTTACTCTATACTCAAACTCTAGAGTATGAAAGATATTACCAATGTTGATTAACAAAGAAGGCAAAACAAATTCATATACAATAAATATATTCTTTTGAAATATACAACAAATTCATATTTTGATAAATATACTCTTTTACTTGATGTCGTCAATAGTTAACTTGGTTACTTAGGATGTATGCAACTCAAATCTACCAAATTTAACTAAAAAACTTTTGAGTATAATCATAACTGAGTTTTTTTTTTTTTTCAAAAATAATATTTGAAATGAAAATTTTCTATTGAGTGTGAATGAATTGGTTGAAGCTTTAAATTTATTTTTTTTAAAAAATTAAACATTTACTCTCAGTATAGAATTTATTTCAAATCACATACACTTATAACTGGTCTGAATAACATGAACTAGAATAATACTCTGAAAACTCTGACAAAAGGGACAGACTGATCTCAACATAGAGCAAAAGCCACCAACTTTAGGAAAAGTTTTCCCAGCGCTATCCATATTCACTTTATTCCAGTTATGCAAACAAAATTTTCAAACAACCTAGAGAGGTTGCATAACCTTTCGCAACCTAGTGCCCCATACTAAAAATTTCAAAATAGAACAATTATACCATTAATACTAGATTCATTAGAAGGATTATATTCTGACATAGTTCCTGATTGTATGAATAGTTCGTATGAAGCTTAATAGTCTCTTGGAACTTGATGTAATTTCTTATCTTCCAAACTGAAAAAAGTAATAAGGTTGATTTAGTAACCAAAAGAAGTAATAAGGTTGATTTAGTGAAAGAGACGATATTATTAACAGAAGGAAAAGTGATCTCAGGAAAGGCTTCTTGGAGCCAAGACTAGTACACTTAAAAAAAGATGCGAGAAATAAACCCTACATGCATACTCAGAAGTTGAGAAAAAGAGCCTAGAATACCTCTCTCCTGAGCAATAATAATTTTCCTCATTATCTCAAGATTAGATAAAGAAGTAGATAAAGACAATAAAGAACCAGAACAAGCCTGGGAGACCTTGTAAAAGAGTGTTTAATCCTGACATTATAAGTAATCCCTACAAGCAAAAATAAAATTTGGAAAAATACTAAAGATAATATCATAACCTGAATCCATCATCCAAGAGATATTTTCATGAGTCTTTAATACCATACTATATAGAAGAAGATCAAAATGTAAGAATTTTCTAGTATTTGAATCTAAAAAACTGAGTTTAAGAGAGTCCAGGCTTGTGACTATAAGTTAAATTTCAAGCAAATTTTATAAAATGGACATGAGACTCAACAGTAAAGAAAAGAATGACTAAAAGATCAAATAATAAAGAGAAAGAATTAAAGTGAATTGAAAACAAAAGATACTTGGTATAGGTAACAAAAAGTTGAAACTCTAATAAAAGTGAGAGAGAGAATACATAACCATAAATAGAATGAGTACTTTATTTAAGATAGTGGAAGTGAAACCTTTTATTGTCTGTATTCAATTCTCTTTCTATCTCTCTTATCTCTTGGACATCTTTCTCTATCTCTTTTATTTTTTTGGAATTCTATGATGCTCTATAGCTTTTGATTATTCCTAAATTATAGTATTAATATAATGCACCTGGTTGATAGTAAATGAACCTATAATCATCAATGTAATATTAGAGAAAATATTATAGTAGAAAACCGAAATTATTCTTAAAAGCAATAGCTATGCCTCAGAAAGAATCACAACCAATTCCAAGAAACAAGAGAAAATGTTACACACATACTACTCTATTTTTCTCCACATCCATTATCTTAAATAAAGTAATAATCCCATTTAAAGATGAGTATTTTCTCTCTCCCACTCTTACTAGTGTCTAAACTTTATTTGTTGTTGTCTGTGTCAGGTATCCTTTGTTTCCAATCCACTTTTATTCTTCCTCTTTACTAGTTCCTTCTGTCATTCTTTCCTTTACTATTGGGTTTTTACAATGATTATTCTTAGCCTAAATATTAGTAACTTGCAAGCCCTTTCATATTTAGCAAAACAAAAATTAGCAATTGACAATGACCATACTTTCTTTTATTTTAAAAGAGGATTTTGGTTTTTTCCTTTTATTTTTGTTTAATCAAATCTATATTATAAAGATAAATTGAAATAATTAATCAAAAGTACAAAGAATAAATTTTAATTGGTATGAGAAAAAGAATAAACAAGAAATCACTATAATATGATTTGAAATTGAATTTGTAATTATTAATTTGTTGAAAAAATAAAAAAGATATTAAAAGATATAATTATAATTTTGAAATAGTAGTTTAAAAGAAATAAATATCTTTTAGGTGGTCCAAAAATTATAAATAAAAGTTAATTAATTTATTAATTTTTGTTATTATATATAATGACAAAAATTTTGTGAGTCTTGAAAAAGTAATAAGATTTTTTAAAGATATCTAATAATATATTGAAAAAGTAAGAATTTTGAAATTGTTTTGACCTCAAAGGTACGCTGTAAAAATTTTGTTTTTTTAAGAAAGAGTTTTAGAGAGTTAAAAGAAAGAAGAATATATTTAAGTTATTTTAGTTCCGATTTTTAATTAATATAAGACTATTAAGCTAGCACGAATGATTATTAATTATTATTAAAAAAATGCTATGAAATCAGTTGTAAAAATTAAATTGGTAAAGAATAATTGTAGGATTAAATCAATTTTTTAATATAGAATTAGTTTATATATCTACCAAATTATAATAAAAAATTTATGTAATAACATTTGATAAAGAACTTAGGTAAAGAAAATAGAAAAAAAATTGAATATGCAGTGATAAATAATGGCAATTTAATTTATTTCATTAAAGATGGATGAGAGAAAATATGAAATTTAAAACAGTTATAATTACACCATTTAGTTAAGTGGATATCTTTTTATCGTGATGGTTAATGTAAGTACCAGGCATTATTTTGTTTAGACAAACGTATTAATGCTATGCTGGGTGTTGAATCTTTATCTTATATACTTGGTTTAAGAAGTTGATTACCTTTTTAAGGATTGATTATTTGTATGTTAAACATTGTTTTTTATAATTAAAAATTTCTAATTGATAGTTGATTTTTATAACTTGTTTTTTCATTTCCATATTATAGGATTTTGGATATGTTAAACAATTGATTTGAAAAATAATTGTGAGATTACCATTGTTGTAGGCTTCTAACATTTGTTGGTTAGATAGTAAATATGGGGAATTTTTGCTTGTTGGATAAAATCTTTTATATATTATTGTGATGAAATTGATGTGATTTGGATTTATGGAAGAGCTTGAAGTGGATTTCGTTAACATTTGAGATTTATAAACTAATATTTGAGATACATTGTAATTAATTAATATATGAAAAATATTAATATAATTTTTTCAAAGTTGTTTCATTGAAAAGTTCCAAAGTAATGTCAATTTAGTGGGATAAAAATCAATTTAGAAGATATACATTCAAAACGGATATTTTTTTTTTTAGTTTATGTCATTTGACCATCAATTTAGAAGATGTACTATCAATTTAGAAGATGTACATTTAAAGTGGATTTTTTTTTTTAGTTTATGTTATTTGATCATTTGCAAACATAACTGAAAAGAATCTTTTGTTTTTGGACATAATATTGGTTCAATGTAGAGAAGTTACTAGTTTTTATTTTTTATTTTGTCAAAAGAGTACTTCATAATATAAGAAATTTGTTCTAAAAGAGTACTTCATAATATAAGAAATTTGTTCTATGGTGTACGCATGACCAATGTATATGAAAATGTTGTGGTATGCCTGTTTGCATGTTACAGTTACATGGAAACATGACAAGTGAAATAAATTTTTGAAATCTGTTACACTCACATCACAATTTGTCTAATTGAACTACGTATTATTTCACTAGTCAACCCATTGTCAGGCAAGTTGGTCTACTTTGATAAGATATTTCACAATTGGGAAGAGTTTTACCAAATATTGTCATGTAACTTTATGCTTTAGACTTTAATGCCATATAACTTTATGCTTTAGATTTTATGTGAAAGATAATTACTTAGACTGGCATATTGCTTACAATGACTTAAATAAAGATCATGTTATCCTTAAGAGGATATCAAGGATATTTAAACTACACATCAATAGTTTTAAATTTTATAAGCCAATTGTGTGGTTGATGAAATGTTTTTATATGACAAATACAAAGAGACTTTGTTGGCTGTAATTACATTAGAAAGGCATAACAATATATTACCAATTGTCTTTACTATTGTCTAGGGTGAGATTGTTAATGTTTAGTTTTTTTTTTCTTTTTAGAAATCCATATAGATGCATAACTCTATAGGTGATTTGTGTCTTATTTTTTACCAACACAAATCAATAAAAAGTGCATGCCTTGTGCTTAGAAAGATATCTATCCTCCCAATCTCTTATTTGGTAATGACAAAATACAGTTGTTGCGAGAAAATCTTCAAAGACTCAGGAATTTGGCAACCATGATTGTTGTTAGCTATGCGTACTCTAAAATTACAATAAAGACATTGAAAGATGTCTAATCTAAAGAAAATTTGACAGAGACCTTATTTTTGAAAGAATCAGCACCAGATTTTTGGTAGAGGAAACAAAAATTTGACAACGGTTTGACCAACGATGCGATTTACAGTTTTATTAGACAAATAATGATGTGACTGTCACAAAATTCTAAAAACTTTACTTGTCATACTTCCATGTAATTGCAACATGTAAATAAGTGTACCATGATATTTTTATGTCTATAGTCTATATGTATACACTACAAGAAGTTTCTCATGTCTATGAAGTACTCTTTTAGAGATATAAAGAATGAAACTATTAATCTCTTTACCTAAGTTTTGTTACTCCTTGCCTGAGCGAAAATTTTATCGTTTGGACGAAAATAGTCCAGAGCGCAGGGTCTTTTTTCGTCTTAGCGAAAATACTTTCGCTTGGGCGAGAATACCTCCTCGCTTGGGCGAAAGATTTCTTGTCTAGGCGAAAACACTTCAGAGAGCACACTTGCTCCAAGGGCTTTCTCGTCTAGGCGATTGACTCTCGCTTGGGCGAAACTACTTTCCCGCCTGGGCAAAGAACTTCCCACTTAGGCAAAAATAGTCCAGAGAGCAAACTTGCTACTCGAAACCATTCTTGCTTGGGCAAGATGCTTTCGCCTAGGTGAATTATGCAGAAAACATAACTTATCAGAAAATTTATGCAGGTTTTACTCCTACAAAGCTACTACACATGTCTCAGATGACTAACTTAACCAAAAATTCAACTTGCATTCCATCAATTACCACATACTCATCATATATACCATAATGAATAAACAATCAAGAACTCAACTTAAGTTTCATGCCAACAAATAAATCATCACAGATGTATTTTCACAGACATATTTTGAATGAAACCCTAACTCACAAACAAACTGGAATTAAGTAAAATGCAAGTCAGCTTCCCTTACCTGAATTGCACTAGAAGTTCTTCTAACAGCCCTAAAGCCTAAGATCTTCAAGAACTTGAATCTGCACCAAATGACCTCTGATCAACGATCAAACTAAAACACTAGGGAACTAAGCTCACAAAGGCACTATCTGATAACTCAGAGGCCACATGCAAGCTCATAAGTTAGAGGAAAATGAAAACCTAAAAATGGATTTAAGGAAAAAAGGTAGAAAATGAACTTACTCTAACGGAGATTCTGATCGGGTAGACTTGCTCTATTCTCGTCACGAGTCCAACGGTGAGCTCCGCGCTTGAGAAACTGATGAGGTATGGAAACGGAGACTTAAAGAGAAGTCAGAAGAAAGGAAGGGGCAGAGGTTTAGAGAGATGGTAGTCTACAAATACTTGTTTTCAGTTTAATAATAAAATAATCAGGTGCTCATTATAGTCATCATCTCTCTAAAGCTCCTAATTCGAGCCACCATCTCTCTAAACCTCTGCCCCTTCCTTTCCTCTGACTTCTCTCTAAGCCTCTGCATTCATCTTTCATCAGTTTCTCGAGCAGAGCCCACCATTGGACTGGTGGCGAAAAACAGAGCAAGTATATCCAATCAGAACCTCCGTTAGAGTAAGTTCATTTTCTGCTCCTTTTCCTTAGAGCCAGTTTTAGGTTTTGTTTTTCATCTGCTTACTAAGCTTGCATGTGACCTCTGAGCCATTAGACGGTGCCTCTGTGAGCTCAGTTTCTTAGTGTGTTAGTTTGATTGTTGATCAGAGATACTTTGGTGCAGATTCAAGTTTCTGAACATCTTAGGCTCTTAGGAATGTTAGAAAGAACTTTCACTGTAATTATACTATGTCCAAGTTCTAAAACAAAATAATTTTAAAGACAAGCCTAAATCAAGTCGAATAAAAAGTTTGGATGGACAATATGACATAACATAATTAGGTAATAAAAATAATTTTAAACAATAAACTTAAGTCGAATAAAGACATAATTATGTATGAAACAACATAATCATGCAAAAAGAGTTCCTAATGTCACATGTGTAAATACACTAAAAAAAATGTATCAATATTGTTCTGTTATGTAATAAATGCAAATTTCATATATTTCTCTTCACATATACTTCATCATTCAATTATTTACGATATTATAATTAAACTTTCTAGTTATGAAAAATATTTTGAAAACAAATTTTAATAAATAGCTAATAATGATTTATAAATTATTCATAATAATTCTCTTTAAATTACATATAATTTGTTTTTCACCAAGGATATAGTGAGGAACAAAGTTGGTACAATAGCACATGTCTCCATAGGATACACTGATAAAGGATACACTGATAAACAAAGTGTACTTTTGCACCATCCTCCACTAATTGCTCTTTGTAGAGACAACTCGCACAATAATACAAAACAAATTACATTATTGCATAAAAATTGCTTTATATTATGGAATATTTGTAAAGAAAAAATTTAAAGTTGAATAATTTTTCGTAAGTTACTTTTAGTGAAGCCATACAACTCAACATGATATAGTCTTTCATAAATTTGTCTTTTGTTAAAGCACACTGAACAACAATATGTATCATGTAAAAAATCTATCAATACCATTGTTGTACGAATTTATTGTTTTATGTTCCTACAATCAATACGATTCAATATAGTTGATCTAATCCGTAGTTTTTATTTCAACTCACAAAGAATTATAATTATTTATCACTTAATTATTCTTCATATATAAATTCAACCCTTTACTAAATTAAAATCATATAGTGAAACACATCATCATGACCAAACACAAAATCTTATAAATTGTAAAGAACAAAATGCAAATATTGATCTGTTTGCCTAAATAAAATATTTATGCAATGTAACACCTGATAAATTGAGTTGGGAAAAAATAATACTTATATTAAACATCATGACATAAGTATAACTATTAACCCGAGGAAACCTAAAATAATAGTCTATGGTCTTTTAGATGTTCCCATACTTGCATTTGTATCTATTAATTATATAGTACAATCATCATAGTTTAAAACACAACAAGAAAAAGTGTCGTCCTCAAAATTAATTTACTAAGTTAGGATATGATTCACTTGCTTCTCTTCTTTGTTCCAAGTATACTTATTTTATATGTGATCCTACAACACTTTGATTAAATTAATGTTTATGGCACATAGTTATTTTACTTGAAAATAAATAATATAATTAGCTTCATCTCAAAATGAAATTTTCTTTTACTTACTCTTTACTCAAACTACTGAAATTTATTTTTTATTACATAATTATATTGTTTCATAATTTCGTCATCGAACTCTTTATTTGACTTGACCTAGGTTTAGGTTTGTTGTTTAAATTTATTTGACTTGACTTAGGTTTAGGTTTGTTGTTTAAATTTATTTGACTTGCCTTAGGTTTAGATTTGTTGTTTAAAATTATATTGCTTTGTCCCAAATCACTCTAATCGCCACACTTTGATTTTAATGTCAACCCACATTCCCACAACAATAATTATTATGAGGTAACATACCATGTAATAGAGGTCATGTAATAGACGTCTTCTCATTATAGAATTTGTTATCTTTATGGTTAATAGAAGTTTGTCATGGTAGTAAAATTGTCCTCTAGAAAATCCCAACTCATTATTGATGATGTGTTCATTCAAATATTTTATTCACATCAAATTAAATTGACATTAACTTTCAAATTTAAAATTAATCCGTAGTCTTAACTATCATTGCATCACTTATTTTATACCATTTTTAAAATTTCTGTTGTTGAGAATTCGAGTCTCCTGAAATGAAAATTCCAAAGTAAATAGTAAATGGATCTAGTTTGGTAAATAAATTGGGGATGAGCTTATTTAGGTAACTATTTTATTAAAAAGGGTAGAAAGTTCAACATAGTACAAGCTTAATAATAAATACGCATTATGCAAAAATAATTTAAATTTAGTTAAAAGTACTGTCAAAATATATTTTTATGAATAACAAATAAAATTTATATGAAAAAATTGAATTCTTTCAATTATATGTGTAAACTTAACATAGATATCATATTAACCACGTGTTATAAAAATAAAGAAATAAACAGAAATGAATGAAATGAAAAAGAACAAAGAATATGAGTGAAAATATATATTTTTTTTTTATTCTCTTGATGAAAGAAAATACTCTATATATGAAATACGCATAATATAATAATTATTATAACATAATTGTTCATAACCCTCACATAAAATAATTATTTATTATCTGTTAATATATTATAATGCTTCTCACATAAATAATTATTTATCATTTATTACTTCGAGATGAAGCATAGAGATCAATTAAACCCATCTTGGACAGTATATATAAGAACAACTTGGATATGAGAGGTTTTGTACAGATGTTGGCAACCTGTGATTTAGTATTGATAGGGAGCAAACGAAGAACACCATGACGAATTTTTTCTCTAACCACATGTCAATCAATTTCAATGTGTTTGCTACGCTCATGAAACATAGGATTGACAGCTAAATGTAAGGTAGACTTGTTGTCACAAAAAAGAACTGCAATGGCTTGAGGAACAATATATAAGTCATCCCACGTCGACTAGAAATGAGACTTTCAATAGTTTATAAATGGGTGCAAACCTCACTTTACCAAGCCGATTTGTAAGGTCGAGTTAGGCTTAAATTCCATTTTCGATATGGTAATAGAGTCTATCCTAGCACGGTTTTTGAATCACTCGCTATCGGGCTGCTATCGGACCACCTTAAACAATATAGTCCCACCCTCGAGTTGAGCAGTCTCGGTATGAGGGAGTATGTTGTTTATAAATGGATGCAAACCTCACTTTACCATTCTTGATAAAACTATTTTAAATGATAATTTCTCTAAATACTTATAATTTAATGTTAGTTTAACATTTTTTACCTACCAAATCAACTTTTTAGCTATAATCCTCCAAAATTTTTTTAAAAAGTTCAGCAGGACTAATAGATATTGCCCAAAATAAAATGCTTCAGCTTTTCCTCCTTTTTTGATTAGGATAAGAACTAACAAGTGACCAATATTATCACTGATTTTTCTTTAAGAAATAAGGACAAGAGTGATTACCCAAATTTATCCCTAAAGATAAAAAAACTGATCCTAGAAAAAAAGTATAAACTAATTGTGTAGATCCTTGATATTTTAATATTTTCATTGAGTGAATGTTAAGATTATGGATTAAATATCTTGCATTTGTAATAAGAAGAATAAATTGGATCAGTGAGTTTTTCAATAATCAATCTTGGAATTTCCTCTAAAGGTTAATGAGATCATGAAAAGAGAAAAAACAAAAAAAAAAGGTTTATCTTATGGAATAACAAATTATCTTCATTTTCTTGAAGGAGTTTTGTAAAGTATCCATTGTTCAACATTCATGCTGCTACACTACAATAATTGCATGCAACAATAACCCTGCCATGCCAAAATTGTATTTTGCTTAATTTTACTTTCTTATTCTTATATTTATGTTTACTAATTTTTGTGTTTGCAGCATTAAATTTTTCGGGGTATGTTCTCTTGTTGGGTTGGTGGTTCTTCTCCCTGTTAATTATGGTGCCCAGGAGGTTCAAAATGGGAGTTACTTTACAATGGATTCTTTTACAATAACTAATGTTGAAATAAGTTCAAATAGGTGAGCTTGTTTTGGAAGATTTAGAAAGCGTTACTACTTGTATGATTATCTTGTGTATGCTAGAGTTTATATATTTTGATTTCTTACTCCCCTGCTATGGATGTCTAAAAGAAATGGTTTTTGTGAATGGGGCATGTTAATTTTGAATCTCTATCTTCAAACAAAAAAGTTTAATGGATAGGTTTGAATCAAATATTATTAATGAAAATAAAATAGAACATTTGAGAAGAAAATATTAAATTTTGTTACCTTCGTATCAATGCGGAATAGACTCTTACTCTGGAGAGATTGTTTGGTATTTAAGTGAATCTAGTCTTATAATGAGTAGAAATAAAAAAATTGAGCAGTACATTAAAAAGACCTACAAAAACAATAACTTGAGATTTTGAATTGAAGGTGGTGTCATTCCCTTAAGTAGGTCTTACTTTCGTCTCAATTATCAAAATGTCTTGTTATCAACCTGTGGTTATGAAGACCTCACTGCAGTATAACCCTTGCATTTAGAAAAAGCTTCAACAAAAAAAAAATATTGATTGTTATTTTGATGTTTTGCCATGTTTGAAGCTGAATTCCCCATGTTCCAAGCTGATAGTTTTCAATCATATTCATCATGCAATAGGTGAGAGGTTATGGTGCCCCTCAATCTTTTCCTCTTCAATAGACTGTCAAATCTCTTTTAATAATCTTAAATCCTGCACTAACAGGCCGTGATTTTGATTGTTGTATGCTCATTTTCTGAACTTGTTATAGTATTTATGATTTATCCCAAATGTAAATCTGACTCACATTTAGATGACACACAGCATTAAAAATGATCTGTTTCATGATTTTCTAACAGGCTTTGGGTGCACTTTGCATGCTTGTGTTTTATATCTTTTTACGGGATGTTCCTACTATATAAGGTGAAATTCTCTGTTTGATAACTATTGTTGT
>Ga0209700_107058_pt1 | contig 16436 bp, 15 predicted proteins | sample SiratroredBW_FD_187528 | JGI IMG/M metagenome (GOLD analysis project Ga0209700, IMG submission 187528) | Root nodule microbial communities of legume samples collected from California, USA - Siratro red BW (SPAdes) (version 2) | ecosystem: Host-associated > Plants > Roots > Nodule | place: USA...
TATATATATATAATGCATAACCCCTCTTGTTAATTATTACCTAGAGTAATAAAGTAACATTTTCATGTCTTCGTTATATTATCTTCAATCATACCGTAACTGGAAAAAGAAATATTATAGTGTCAATTTATCATAAACACGTGAATGTCATATATTGTTAAGGTGAAAAGATAAAAGTCAGTTTAAGAATTCAAGAAACGTACAAAAGGACGTTAATATATTACTAAATTTAGAACCTAAAATAACTTCATATTACATTAAACGGGAAAACTTATTTAGATACTAATTTTAGCTATCAAATAAAATAGTTGCTAATTGTAATCAAAATAACTACCAAAATACATTTTGGTTATTAAATAACTACAGAATAAAAGTAATGATTAAATTTAGTGACAAATTAAATCAAGATAATTGGTAGCTAACATTAGCTAGCAAGATTTTAGTCACTTATACCATTAGATTCTAAATTGGTATTTCATTAAGTTAAAGACTAATTTAGAATCTAATAGTATAAAGTGGCTAAAACCTTGGTAGCTAATGTTAGTCATTAATTATCTTGACTTAATTGGTCACTAATTCAATCATTATTTTTATTTTGTAATTATTTAGCAACCAAAACCTAATTTGGTGATTATTTTGGTCAAATTAGCAATTATTTTGTATGATAGCTAAAAAATGGTGTCTAAATAGCTCACTCTCATCACATTTAGCTAAGTATCTCCTGTTACAATTAAGGATATCAGAGATTGAACTATAAATAGGTGTAGTAGATAACCTTGATGTCAAAGTATTGATAGTCCTCGTTGCTGAAGGTTTCTTAATTTTTCTTCTGCCTCAAAATTTGCTGCTTTCTTCTTTCCATAACGAAAAGCGATCTTTGAACAGGTCCAAAACCTAATTTGGTGATTATTTTGATCACAATTAGCAACTATTTCTTTTATAGTTAAAAATTAGTTTTTAAATAGATTTTTTCTTGTAGTGGTACAAGAATGATACTAAATTGCAAATATTTTTAGTAAAATAGTAATACACATACAAAGTAATTCGATAATCATAGATAGTCAAAGGTTATCTTGATATGCAAAATTAGTATATTGTCTTCTTTCTTTTTTTTAGAAAATATCTTGATAATCATAAATTAGAACACGTAAGGGGTGTTCCAACCCTATTACATTTCAGGTCTAACATTAATAATCAATAAGCGTACCAATTTTCACTACCATTCAATATATACCTTATAATAAAAAGAAAACCCCTACTAATTTCCACATGTGGTCACATGCCTTTACTCTATAATTAAACTAATAACCAATGACAGTTTAATCACATCAATGTACTGTGAGAAGGAAAAGTGTTTGTCTATCTCATACCTTGCATTTATTACGCCACCTTTCAATTTAGTAGCGCCTGGTACATCTCCCCTGAGTATTCTTGATCCACCTCTTCATCCTTTTTTCAGTGTTTCACTTCCACATGTAATGGTTACCTGAAACGAAAAGGCAGGAAGCCTATTTTTGTCCAACCTCAAAAGCCCTTTTCTGTCCATTAAATTGCTCCATAAGACTCCACCATTAGGCTTCTCTTAGACCCTTACCTGATGGAGGTGCTCCTAGGTACTCATGGCTTCTTGCGCATGCTACACTTGATGTGGTGTAGGAAGAGGCCTTTTGTACCGAACTAAGCAAGGATGGAGCTCCTCAAGGTAGGCAGAAGCAATGGAGAATGGAAGAAGCACCGTGGAAGTGGAAGAGTATGGAGGAAGCTAAGGTGGAAGCTTCTTGTTGTGGTGAACGAGGTGATGCAAGCCTTGAAGGAGGTTAGCCCAACCTTCAAGAGAGAGTCTCTAGCTTCCTAGAAAAGAAACTCAATAGTAAACTTGATCAATATGCAGAAAATTCAGCAGCATTTCATTATGGTAAATCAAGCTTATAAGAGAGGTCTCTACACCTCTTATTTGTAGAAAAGAAGATGAACTAGTAACTTCTCATGCAAGCTAGCTAGGTAGCATGTAGAAGAAGCTAGGTTTAGAAACCCTAGCTTGCAAGCTTCACCTAAAACCCTAGCATCTTCCTTCTCCATCCAATGAGGAGGTGCCACATGTCATGTACTAATCGGCACTTCTAACCCTAAACCTAGGTACCTTTACAAACCCTAAGGCAACTAGGGTTCATTTACAAGAAGAAATCTGCCTATGTTAATTTTTACAATTTTTACAATGATCCTCAAAACTCAAAATAATCAACATTTTAATCTGTACAGGTGCCTCTGACTCTTCATTGGCTTTAAGGTGTCTAATCATAGCTCTTGTGACTGGACCTTGTTTGGGCCTTCTTCCATCATCCCCTTCCTCTTGAAAAGGATTTGACCTCAGATCTGATTCATCTACCTCATCATCATTACTACCTACAAAAGGAATGAGATCCATCACATTAAAGGTAGTATGTACTCCATATTCTTTAGGTAGATCTAATTGATAAGCATTGTTATTAATTTTATTTAGTATTTGAAAATGTCCATCACCACGGGAGTTGAGTTTTGACTTTCTCTGAGTTGGAAATTTGTCTTTTGTTAAGTGAAGCCAAACCCAGTCTCCCTCTTAAAAAATTATTTCTCTCTTCCCCTTATTGTTTTTCCTAATATATTTTTCACTTTGTTGTTGTATTTGAATTTCAACCTTCTCATGCAATTTTCTCACAAAAATCAACCCCTGATGCCCCTTCTTTATGGATAAAATCAGTGGGATTGGGCAAAGGTATTAAATCTTTTGGAGTAAGAGGGTTAAAACCATATACAACCTCAAATGGTGAAAGTTGGGTAGTCTTGTGAACTACTCTATTGTAGGCAAACTCAATGTGAGAAAGATACTCATCCCATAATTTGTGATTACCCTTCAATATTGCCCTCAACATAGTGGATAGAGACCTATTAACAACTTCTATTTGTCCATCTGTCTGATGATAAGATGAATTAGAAAAAATAAGTTTAGTCCCTAGTCTTCCCAAAGAATTCTCCATAAATGACTAATGAACTTGGGGTCTCTATCTAACACTATGGTTTTGGGCAGACCATGAAACTTAACCACATCTCTCAAGAAGAGCTTAGAAATATTGCTTGCATCATCTACTTTGTTGCATGGAATGAAATGTGTCATCTTACTAAAACGATCAACAACCACAAAAATAGAATGAAACCCCCTTTGGGTTCTAGGTAGACCAAGGACAAAGTCCATACTGATATCCTTCTAGGGAGCACAAGCAACACGTAATGGGGTATATAGACTGTGAGACATGACTCTAGATTTTGCTTGGAAACAAGCAATGCATTTGTAGCAGTACTTTTGTAAGTCTCGTCTATGTGGGGCCAAAAGAATTTTTCTCTTAATATACACAAGGTTTTCTCTACCCCGAAGTGACCATAAGACCCTCTTCATGTGACTCTTTTACAAGGAGCTTCCTATGTAAACCAAAAGATATACACAATTTTCCTTCTTTAAAGAGATACCTTTGGTTTACATAGTATCCTCCCTAAGGTTTTTGTTGACATTTGACAAAGATAGATGATGGACAAGGAGCTTCCTATGTGAACCAAAAGGTTTTTATTTTTTTTTTTGTGGTATGATTTGGGTGTAAAGTTTGGGTTTTTATGTGCTTTTTTATGGAAAAGTAACTCTTTTAAATGTTCTGTTCTGTTCTGGATCTGAAAAGGTTTTTGTGTTTAGGGTTTGATTTCTGTTGGTTGTTGAAGTAAAGTTTGTTCTTTTATGTCATTTACATGATCCTTCTTGGTTCTTGGTGGAGAAAAGAATATTTTTTTGTAAGTTTTTTAGGTTTGTAAGGGTTGAATTTGTTTGTTTTGACAACTGATGAACATGTTTGTGTTGAGTTGCCATAACATGAACTAAGGTGGCCCCTCGTTAATACACGGGTAAGCATAGATATTCTATAAAACAATAAGTGGTTCTGAGTTTACAGAACATCAGTGGTTACCCATTTATTGACGAGGGCACACCTTAGTACAAGTTTTGGTGACTAAGGATTAGATGTGTGTTGAGTTGCCAAAGCTTGCACTAAGGTGTCCCATTGTAAAAGGAGGGGTAACCGTTGATTAATGAAGCGTTAGAACCATTATTAATGCACACAGGCTAATTTGGTGTTTGAACATTGATGGCTGGAAAGGAAAAGGATGTATTTAATGGTCATTTTACAGTTATGTTGTTGGTTCTTGGTGGAAAAAAATGGTTTTTATTGGTTCTTCGTGATGTTTGAATGTGTATGTTTCTTGTGTGTGTTGTGTTGTGTGTTGACTAAGGTGTGTTCTGATTAAAGAATGGCTAATAGGTGGTTGTAAGCTGACAAATTCTCATTGATTGATTACTCATGGCCTAACAAGGGGACACCTAAGTACAAGTTTTGACAAGTGATGAACAAATGTGTGTTTAGTTGCCAACGCTAGCACTACGGTGTCCCCTCATTAAAGAAGGGGGTAACCACTGATTAATGCAGAGTTATCTTCGTTTTTAATGAATACATGTTAAATTGTTCAAATGGTCATATGACTTAACTTAGATGTCTTGCTTAGGTTATTGAGTGTTATTTACTACAATGGTTGCAAAGGGAAAAACTGCTATGGACACAAATGTTGAATCTAATGTAAGTTACTTTACATCCTGGGTTTTTTTATTCAAATGACATGTGATGATGGTAACACTATTATTTTATATATAACTTGTAGCTTAGGATTAGACTTAGGCATAGGGTTGACACTCAGACTATTGTACGAGTAAACAACACAATGGTTGCCCTGCAGAAACAGCAATTGGAGAGGACCCCATTTTGCTGGATGCTCCTGATGGAAGAGCCACTTAAGATTTACAGTGCGTTGCTGCTTGAGTTGGTCAGCAGATGGTCTATTGAGAACAAGACCTTCTAGATCAGGGAGCATCTGATGCCCTTTTAATGTTTTTTATGTGTGCGTTGTTTTGGGTTTTTATGTTAGGGGACAACAAGTTTGTTTTGATTCGTGTACAGCTGGGTTGGTTAACACTGTTTGGTAATGAGGAAATAACAATCGAGAAGATTGTTCTCAAATTACAAGAGGAAGATAATGTAGATAATTATTGTAGATTGTGTATTTTGCTTGTATTTTCAGTTTTTTACTTTCCTCGCACCTCTAGGATAGTTACTACATTTCCTTTTAGTTTATTGGATAATTTACAGTCCATACACATGTGGAACTGGTGTGAGGTTGTTCATTCTTTAATTGTGAAGAGCTTGGACAGAGCTTTCACTCAATTCTGCCAACAAAAAAACACTGGCAGCCTACACTTGGTCGGTTGCGTAGCTGTGTTACAGGTATTTATTTGGTTGAATTTAAATTATGTATAATGTATTATGAATTTGGAAGTTAAATACTTGTTTTGCTAATTCGTTTATTTATTCTTTTTGAGAAGTTGGGGGTTGTGCAACATGTGGGAATAGGACGAAGTTTTCTATTCCCACATATTCGGGACTGTCTATCCATAAAGAATCTGAGGTATTCCTCACAGATACAGAAGTTATTTCTAAATAATCAGGTAATTGTGATTGTATCAATTTTGTACATTATCTCTGTATAATGTTTTTGATTTTTTGACAATAATTGTGTACTTTTCTATAGATTGTCTGGGATTGGACATTGACAGAGGAGGAGGAGAGGATGGACATTGTGCGTGATACACTTGAATGTGTACACCCTTATGATGAAGTGGCCATTGAGGAGAAAGTCGAGGATGAGAACTGCAATTACTGGGCAGAAGTTGCAGCCAGTATACAAAAAATTGAGTCCAATGCAATGCTTATTGCTAAACTCTCACACGAAGTTAGCCTGCTACGACAACAAATGTCTAGTGCCCCAAGTAAAACGATCCAGGGGCCATCCTCCTCCCTCCTCCATTCCACCAAGGAGTAGATCAAGGACTCCAATCAGGAGTCCTCCAACTACAAAGACTACCCACAAGACTCCCCCACAAAACAGTCCCTATGTCACTCCCAGTCCAAAGAGTCCACAAAAGACTCCCCCCTCAAACAGTCCACATATTTCTCCACAGAAGACTCCCCTCTAAAGCAGTCCAAATATTTCTACCCAAATTACTCCCCTAAAGAGTCAAAAGAGTCCCCAGCAGACTACCCCAGAGTAGACTCCCCTAACAAAGTCTCCCCCAGCAAAGTCTACCCCAGCAAAGACTCCCCCAGCAACGTCTCCCCCAACAACGTGTCCCCTAGCAAAGACTCCCCCAAGGAGTACCCTTGAGGCAGAGACAAAGGGTGGAAATGGTGATACTGAGGAGGCCATTAATGTAGATAAGCTATATGTTGACATGACCGATGGCGGAGTAAATGACAATAAGTATATTATATTTCATCAATTTCTTTAGTGTGTGTTTTTGAGTCTATATATGGGCATGACACATTCCTTTGACATGATCTTCTTTTGTTATTTTTTCAGTGCTGTTGTTAAGATCAAACAACATGTAATTACCAAGGTTGACCTCCGCAGCCTTGGCCATGCAGAAAAAGTATATAACTTGGTCATGCTTTTTGAGATGTTTTTGCTGATGCATGATGAAAAGAAAAGAATTGGCATGATCAGGCGTGTATGCTTCAATCCCATGTTTGTGGTATGTAGTAGTATTAGAACTTGTTTTTTATTTCCATGTAATTTTGTTATGATTATTTTTAGTCCAGTCACCAATACTATAACGAAAGTATCCCCTCGTTAAGCCATAAGTAACCAAGGGATTAGTACTGAGGTAAAAAAACTAGTATTAAGCCACATAGGTGCTGCAATAGAACATTATGTAATCGATGAAAGTGCGATCAATCCTGGATATGTGTAATTGAATAAGTTAAGTACTTCATTAGAAAGATATGGTCCTTATAAAGAGGTTTCAGTCCAGTCGCCAATACTGTAAAGAAAGTGTCCCCTCGTTAAGCCATAGGTAACCAAGGGATTGGAACTGAGGTAAAAAAACTAGTATTAAGCCACATAGGTGCTAAAATAGAACATTATGTAATCGATGAAAGCGCGATCAATCCTGGATATGTGTGTAATTGAATAAGTTAAGTACTTCATTAGAAAGATATGGTCCTTATAAAGAGGTTTCAGTCCAATCGCCAATACTGTAAAGAAAGTGTCCCCTCGTTAAGCCATAGGTAACTAAGGGATTGGTATTGAGGTTAAAAACCAATATTAAGCCACATAGGTGCTGAAATAGAACATTATGTAGTCCATGAAAGCATAATTAATCCTGGATATGTGTGTAATTGAATAAGTTAAGTACTTCATTAGAAAGATATGGTCCTTATGAAGAGGTTTCAGTCCAGTCGCCAATACTGTAACGAAAGTGTCTCCTCGTTAAGCCATAGGTAACCAAGGGATTGGTACTGAGGTTAAAAACCAGTATTAAGCCACATAGGTGATTAACTTCATACGGCATAATGGCTCTTATCTACATTTTGTTTAATTTGGTTTGGTGCAGACCAATGTAATTCAGGAAATGGAAAAAGAAAGTGTTAAAATAAATGGAACAAATGAGGAGAAGCTGAATACTCTGTCTTTTATCCAGAGGACTTATTGGAGTTCTATGAACTAATGAATGCCAAAATAGTAAGTGTTCTGATATGAAATTACGTAAAGGTTTATTGATTACTAAAACATTTATTTTTTTGTGTAGATTTTTGTCCCCACAATCCATAACGACCACTGGTGGTGTTATGCTCTGGTTTGGGAGAGGAGAGAGTTGTATGTGCTGGATTCCATGAACACAAAAATAAATAGCGTTATCACAAGCCCATTGATTTAGTTGTGGTAATGTGTTATTTGTTTCCTGAAATCATCTGGTTTTCAAGTATGTGTTGCTGAAACTGTGTTCTTGTATTTTTTTATAGGCATATCGTCTGTAGGATCTGTTAGATTTCTTTTTAAATGCCAGGGGACCCAAACCATTTTGTCTTAAAATGATAAAAAATGACCTCTCACTCCAACCAAACTCCTGAGTGTGATCTGATTTTGGTAAATGTTTGGTATATGAATGTTTTTTCATTGCTTGGTAAATGTTTGTCTTTTTTTTCAACTATGATTGTGGTATGATGGTTATTAAATACATGGAGTTGTGGGATGGTTCACGAAGGTTTAATGGAAAAAATATTCCTAAATACTCCACGGTTAGTTCGTCTTACTTTTATGGTTATCCGTAATTTCGGTTGAGTTGGTCACATTTTAATTTGGTTCATCATTTTTTATTTGCAGTATGATGTTCACACTTTTCGGCAGCAACTTGTGTATCAATGGGTTAACCATGAGGACAATTGCAAATGCCAAACTATGTTATCTGCTATCAGTTTGATCAGTTTAAGTTCCCAAAGTAATACTTGATTCTTGTAATGGGTTGTACATAACTCTACTATTTGTTGAATTTGTTTTTAATATGTACTATTGTAAATATTGTTGTTAATATGTAGTAGTGTAAATATTGATGCAATTATTGTTATTAATATGACTGTAAATATTCCCTCGTTATTAATCCTCATGACAACTTCATTTGTAAAAAAGGATCCTTATGAAGAGGTTTGATATCAGTCGCCAAAACGAAAACTGAGGTGTCCCCTTGTTAAGCCTTGGGTCACCGTTGGGTTGATGGAAGCCTAAAAAACACTATTAAGGCACGGAGGTCACGAAAATAAACATGATGTGGTCAACTTAAGTGTTATAAATCAACATGATGACTTCATTTGTAAAATAGGGTCCTTATGAAGAGGTTTGATATCAATCGCCAAAACGTAAATTTAGGTGTCCCCTCATTAAGCCATGGGTAACCGTTGGGTTGATAGAAGCCTAAAAAATACTATTTAGGCACACAGGTCACGAAAATGAACATCATGTGGTCAACTTAAGCGTTATAAATCAACATGACAACTTCATTTGTAAAATAGGGCACAGAGTTTAGTAAATTAAAAACATTTGTACAAATAACATGTAGGTGATAACCAATGTTGTAATGACATTACACATTACATTAGAACATAATTCACGAACATAACACAACTGAATTACATTACATGTAATTATGAAGTTAAAGTGTTGATAGTCAAAAGTTAAGGCCATCCTAATTTCTACATTCCTCCAATCCATGAGTTAATCATCCATAAGTTGTCATTATGAGGCTGGGTATCAGTAAACCAATGACAGTGCTTAAGATCTGCACAAAGAGGTTTAAAAGACAAATCCAAAATAACTGTATTAAGATAATAATTGTCAATTAAATTTTCACAACAAATTTATTCCACAAATGAAGACCAGTTTTTTGTATGCTAATGTCTGGGTTAAGGCGAATGACTACCTGCGAAGCACAAAGTAATTCCTCAATTGGTGGACTTATATCGAACCTGAACACCTTCACGATGTTATTTAGTGTTATGTTGAGATAGAAAATGCGTTCGTCGGGAGTATACACGACAACCTGGAGAAACATGACTCAAAACTCTTAATGACGTACGAATAAATAGGAAACGCAAATGACATTACAAAACACCAGAGGTTACCCCTTTAGTAATGAGTGGACACCTTCGTTGAAGTTGTTGCGACTAACCACATAAACATATGTGACTTGTGTCACCAAAACTTCAACTAAGGTGTCCCCTCCTTGCTGAGGGGGTAACCAATGGAGTTTTGCGAAATAATCGCTTACATTTTTTGAAAGTAACACAGATCCGACTTAGATATCTTTTCCAAATTCAGGGTCCTATAAGACTTTTCGGAGAACACTGGCCTTAGCAGTTCCCGTGGGGTCCTATACAATGTAAAACATTGTGATTGCATTGTTATGTATTTCACAAGCCATATGAAAGAAATTTCTGTATGGAAAGGTTGTCACCTTTACTATGATTGACGTGTCCCCAAGTCCATTTGGCTAACAAGATTTCACAACGCAAGGGACCAACACTAGGTGAGAAGGACTTTCCTTGGTTGCCAATGTTGAGACGTTGTCAACTTGTGTACACTCAACAGCCCTTTACAAAGTAATTCAAACATCATAATGGAGCTTAAAGTATAATATTTAATTTATTTGAAAAAATCTTACCATGAAAGTTAATAAATTTGTGTAACCATTCTATGGATTAGTACTGAAATCTCGGTGGTCAAATGCCTCAACGATGCATTTCATGAACTCTTGTGCGTTCTTTGGTTGTGAGGAGTTTTGGTTCAGTAGAACGGCTTGTATATTACCCACTGGTCCTGGGATTACATTGGTGGTTGAGTTACGTCGACGAATAAACGTTTCTTGGTCAGTGTCGTCGATGTCAAGTCCTTCCCAAGGTTCCGTGGCCTTCACGAACTTACCCTTTTGGTTTCATCAGAGAAGTCTAATTTTCCAACGTTCAAATACCGATTGCCAAGTTCCTTCTTTTGGGTTCCTATAAGAAAGAAAAGATATAGTCCACTTTTTTCTGCTACCTATGGCGTGAAACACACGAAAGGAACTTTTCATTTAATGAAAGTATGTAATTTGACAAAAGTACCCCTGTAAGTTGCTTTGGCTGTCACATTGTGCATGGACAAATGTGTCTTAGCACTGAAAACTCTACTACCTACTTGACAGAACATTTAATGCTAGTTGATAGTGGTGGTAACGAGGCAACACTTAAGGTCTTTCTTCTTCATTAAGAGTTTTTTTAACAAACAAAAAAAGGCGCAAAGTTGAACCACCCCAAACGTTTCTAGCTGAAGCATTCAATGGCATACCAGGTAGGTGAAAATCACCATTAATGTTTTCGTCTTGTTATTAATGCTTCGTTATTGTCATTTTATTGTCTCACCAACATGATTAAATGCTCCATGATGGTTTTGCTTTTCTGCACCTAATATTCGTTCAAGTATCCATGTTTAACTTGTGTAAATTTGTTCAATAACCATGGTAGGCAGATTTATAAGCTTATAGTATGTTTAATCATGAAAATATGTTCATTTTATACCACTGTGTTACTTAATATTGGTTCATAGGCAACATTAGCATCATTGGTTAGCCATGCTTTAACGAGGGCACACCTTAGTTACAGTATTGGCAACTAAATTACAATTTTGTTTTTTTATGTTGTTCCACACAAAATGATGGACATAATTACTCATCACTACATTTAACATTGTTCTGTTAACTTGTATTAATCCAATGGTTACCCATGTCTTAACGAGGGACACCTTAGCTTTTGTTTTGGCGACTGAATTCATACATCATCATAAGGAACATTTCTTTGTAATGAAGTTGTTCACTTATTCAATTACACACATACTAAGGATTGATGACGCTTTCATTGACCACATGAATTTCATTTAATTGACCTTTGTTCCTTAAAGCTTATTTTTTCGCTTCTAGTAACCCAGTGGTTATCCATGTTTTATCGAGGGGACAATGTAGATGTAGTATTGGCTACTGAATAGCAATATTGTTTTTTTATTAGTTTCACACTTAATAATGGTTATAGTTACTCTACATTAGATTTAACTATGGCTGATGAGCTATTGTCATTGACATTGTAATTGCAGTTGAATTCCTCTCTCCATACCATCAACACCGACCAAATATTATCATTGGATGACATTCCCTCTAGTGAAGAATGCCAAATGTCAAATGTAATTAATGAGGAAGGTTTTTGATAACGTCGACACTCGTGTTCCCACAATTGGCATGTGCTTTTCAAGTGCAGAAGAAGCATCGATCGTTTACAAACCGTATGCAATCACAAAAGGCTTTGCAATCACAAACAATATTAGGCTTTTACAAACAGTATGCAATCACAGAAGAAACATCAATCTTTTACCGAAGAAGAGTTAAGAAACATTCGTACTCTCTTAATATTTTCCTTGCTATGAATTATGCCATAGTGTTGTTTTTACTCTTCTTAGTTATATTGTTTTATTTTTCCTTCTTTTCCCTTTCAATCTTTTCTTTTCAAATTTTTTCTTTCAATTTTACATCATCCTCCCTCACTTGTTGAGGTGAAAGAGGAATAAAAGTTATTCTACTTTCTCTATGATTGAAAGTTATTTTATAGGTATACCCATTATATGAAATTTTTATTATCATATTGTCATAACCTACTAAGTATAATATGCCTAATTTTCATAGGAACAATGTCAAATAAAACATATTCAAAATATTTGCCTATGTAAATAACTATACTTTTTCTTTGACTACTATACCATCATCATCATTAATCCATTCATGTTTGTAAGATTTAAGATGGGGTTTAGAAGGAAAGGATAACTTTTTTACCAACCTCGTACTATAACAATTACAACTAGAAGCAATATCCAATAATAAATCTCCTTCACAAGGAATTATTTCCTCTTCAGATTCTACAACTTCTTTTTCATCCCATGAAGAAGGAGAGTTGCCCAGGCTCCTGGTGTCTTCATCTTTTAAAATCATATTTCTTTTATGACAACACTCAAAAGAGTAGTGTCCTCTTTCAAGACATTTGAAACACTAAATACCTTTTCTTATAGATTCCATTGAGGGTTCTTTATATTTTATTTTTCTCTTTCTTTTCTTTCTATTTTTATCTCTCCCTCTCCTTTTCTTGTGGCCTTCATATATAGATGTGGAGGAGTCACCCTCCCTTTTGGAGTCCCTCCTAGAATAGGAATTTTTTGGGTAGTCTCTAGATTTTCTCTGTAGTTTTTGTTCTATCCTAATACACAGTCCAACCAAATCATTTAAGTCATTATAAGGGAAGCAATTCAACCTTATCCCTAATTTCATATCTAAGATTGCTCTCAAACCTACTCATTGTGATTCTAAGTTCTTCTTTAATCCCCATCATCATTAAAGTAACTCCATTCTCTGTCTTTAACCTTCAACACTCATATCTTTTTGTTAGAGTCTCTGAAGTGTATCCATCAACTCTTGATCATAATATGAGGGTACACAACATTTTCTTAGAGTTGCTCTAAGTTCATTCCAATAGAGTATCTTTGGATTATCATGAATCCTAAGATCTCTTACTAAATATGTCCACCAATATATTGTGGATCCCTAAAAGCTAAGGGTAGCCAAGGATACACATATCTCCTAGTCTACCTAGTAGCACTCAAACATTTTCTCAACCTACATTTCAGAATCTAGATAATCTTTCACATTTTCTTTTCCATAGAATGGGAAAGGATAACCTTAGGTTCCCTTTGATGGTAGTATGCCTCTAGACCTATAATGTATAGGTGGTTGTTGATAGTAGTCCATGTTGTGGTGACTACCATACAACTTTTCACTCTAGGAGTTAGGGTCATCATGATAACACCTTCTTTTGTTGCCCCCTTCACTATGTTTACCTTTAGCAAACATATCCCTCAACTCTGAAATCTCTTCTTTTAGTTTCTCCTAGTTCATCTCTCAAACGCTCTCCTTCATGATCCCTCACACTTCCATACACACTAGAGTAATGAGAATGATCACTCATTTTTCGTTTAGAAAAGATTTTCACAAAATCTTTGGATAGAAAATTTTCATGAAAATAGTGAGTGATACAATGTTTCACAAATGGTTTTTAATGATTTTTGTTGAAATTTTTTCCAAGTAGACTCTTAGGAAAGAGAGGTGGGTCACTGCGAACACGCTTAAGTACTAAGTTTTTCTTAGCCAGAGCTTTCCTGGAAGATTTTCACAAAGAGTCTTAATAAAAACTTCAAAATGATTTTTACCAACGTGTGCACACAAAAATTATAGAGACCAAATGAAGGGTAACTATTGATTTAGAGATGATAAAGTCCTATTTGTCATCGAGACCTAGGAAAATAAATACTAAAAAAAGATTGCAAACATGTAAAGGAAAGCAAGTAAATGATCAATTAAATGTATCTTGTTTATAGAATAGGTTTACTATTCTAGTAAAAGCTTCCAATTAACGCAAGTTAAGGAATGCAATGCAAAATCTACAAGAATGACAAAACTTGATTGCAACGGATTTATGAGGTACAATAACACAACAAGGATAATCTACATAGAAACCTACATAAAGCCTTGAACTTGTAAAAACACAAAAGATATATCACTACAAGAAAATCACTGAGTAGTTACCCTAAAATAATGTCGATCGTAAAGAGAACGTAAATAATGACGATTAGACACACTTCAAAGGGACACTAATGTAGGAGACAAATTTGCATCGGCCAAGTATACTTTAAAACCAACAAAGACAAAAATCAAAATTTTTTGTGTCGGCTAAGTCGACACAAAGAGAAATTTTTTTAATTAAGAAAGTATATATATATATATATATATACATATATATATATATATATATATATATATATATATATATATATATATATATATATATATAGCATCAGCTTAGTCGATGTTAAACTAAAATAGATAGTAGTGTCGGTCAAGCCAATGCTAAAGCCGATGCACTAGTGTTTTTATTAGGATTTCACTTTTTTAATTTCATTTCGCAACTTTGTCCTTCCTCTCAACCTCGCGGCGCTACTCATCCCCCCCACCTTCGTTCTTTCATTCTTTTTTTCCTTATTTTTCATTCCAATTTCACAAAAATGTTCTTTGTCCTTGAAAATTAGTTTCCATCGATTGAAATTGGTTCTTTGGCTCTAGAAATTGCTTCTTTGTCTACACAAGAGCTGACATCAATTGGATTGTGACGATAACTCTTTTAGTCTTCGGTGGCCGTCAAGTGAAGTATTTTGAGTTAGGGGATTGATAAGTGATTGTGGTTTGCTATTTTGAGCTGATTTTGGTTCAACATTTTGGTTCTCTCCAAGGGTCAATATTTTCATTCTATATAGGTGCTTTATGAATTCTATTTCGGTACCCTTTATTTACTGTAATGGTGCTGTGATGTGGAATCTGAGACTGTGTGGATGTTTAAGGCAATACTGGAAAATATTGAACATGTTAAATTCATTGTTAATGAAACTGTGAACAATGAAATTTGGTTTTGTATATGTTTGTATTCGAACTTTGAAACCCTATAATTTCTTTTTCTTTTCAGATTAAGTTTGTTTTCAATTTTTAACTAATTTTGTTTAGTCCTCATTTTGTGTCAGCCTTTGGGACAGCCTGACCGATGCCAACATTCCATATTTAGTGCGGGCTAGACCGACATTATTTGCGTCTATTGTAATGGTTGACACTAACTTTAACTAGCTTTCAATGTTTTAGTATCCACTTCGTGATCGACACTACTTCAACGCGTAAGCGTCGGTTTTGTGTATTTTGCATTTATTATTAAGCAACGCTATCTTTTTTACTTTTTTGTAGTGTATATACAGTACTCTAATACTTATAAGTTGTTAAGTGTTCTAGGTGTGCAAGCTTTAAGCCTTTGTGTTATTCACTGTATGAGCTTAAATTGCCCTTTATTTGAGAGTTTCTTTTCATCATTCATTTTGAGGTCTTAATCACAAGGAAAAATTAAGACAAGATAAATATGAGTGATTTATATATATTTGTGATAATCAAGAGTGATTTGTATATTAATTATAATATATTTTTTTATTAGTGAATTTCCTTATAAAGTTGTCATAAGAAAGAATTAGATGTAACTCGTGCGTTTGGGTCAACTGATTGCTTTGTTATTTTTCTTTGGTAGTAAGTAAGACAATTTAATCGTTTATTCATAAACAGGAGTTTTTGACTCTATTCAAACCTTTCTTTTCTAACATCAGTTGTCCTAACATTTTTTATATAGACTTATATATTAATTTTTTAATTAATAATAAAGAATAATATTAATATAAACTTATGTATTAATTATATAAATGTAAACATTAATTGTATTAGATGTTAATAAATAAATATTAATTATATAAATGTAAACATTAATTGTATTAATTTTAATAAATAAATATCCATTATATAAATGTAAACATTAATTGTATTAGATGTTAATAAATAAATATTAATTATATAAATGTAAATATTAATTAAATTAAATTTTAATAAATAAATATTAATTATATAAATATAAACATTAATTGTATTAAATTTTAATAAATAAATATTAATTATATAATTTAATATTTATTAATTGCACTTGTTTTTTCAAAATAAAACTCTTTCTAATCTATTATTTTCTTAGTTATATATGCGTTGAAGATATCACATGATAGTATACCTGTTTTAATCTATTTTACTTTTCAACATCCATTCTTGTCTTTGCTTTCAATTGCCTAACCTAACCATAGTTATGCCTTACACTGAAATTCACCCATTATTCACAGTCCTTTTTATTCTAAATTCTTTATCTATCATTACTACATTCTTTTGATTTTGTACATAACCAATTTGAACACACCATCGATATATCAGATACTCTTTTTTTTTTTAAGTGGAATTCTTACTACTGGTGTTTTTTTTTTTTTTTTAAAAAAAAAAAAAAAAAAAAAAA
>Ga0209700_107059_pt1 | contig 16436 bp, 7 predicted proteins | sample SiratroredBW_FD_187528 | JGI IMG/M metagenome (GOLD analysis project Ga0209700, IMG submission 187528) | Root nodule microbial communities of legume samples collected from California, USA - Siratro red BW (SPAdes) (version 2) | ecosystem: Host-associated > Plants > Roots > Nodule | place: USA...
TATGTAATTCCTAACCACAAATAACAAAATAATTTATCTTAAAAATAAGTTTAGATTTTCTAGTTTGTATTTTTGTATTGTAATTAGCATTTGGACTAAGAAGTTTTTAATTTTTAAAACATTTAAAAATATTAAATTTGAATTAATGTCATTTTAAATTGTTTTATTTTTAAATTTTGGAATAAGTATTCAAATTTATTAAATTTTAATAAAGTATGTCAACCATCTTCAGATTCAATTATCAGTCTTAAAATTATTTAAATGTGAAGCAATGCTGGTTAAAAAAAGAATCAGTTAACATTTAAAAACATTAAAACAGATTATTCACAATAGTATTGACAAATAGTCACTATAATCATTGAAAAAAAAAATCATTGACAAATGTCAATAAAAAATTAGTTCATAATTATAAAAGAGTGATATTTTTGACATTAACCAACAAAATCTTAGTTAATATCATGTAAAAAACATAAAATAACACAAAAAGAGATGATTGAGTTGTATTTTAAGAATTTTGTAGTTTTTTTTGTGTCTGTGCAAGTAGAAGATAGAGTTAAACATTAAGAATAAAATTTTTTGCAAACTTTTACTTCTTTTTTTATTAGTTAAACATGTATATAATATGTAATATAAATATTGAATAAAAAATATACTTATTATTTTAGATTGGTTTATCTAACATATTATTCATATTATTCAGTCCTTGATTAATCAGTCAATTTTTACTAACATATTATTCATACTATTCAGTCCTTGATTAATCAGTCAATTTTTACTAAGTGACTCACACTGTAAAGTACACACAAGTATTTTTTTTTTCAGATCCTTCTGACTCAAAGAATTATTTTTTTCCAAACCATTTTTGGCTCTAATAAATATTCTTTCTCAAGTCACTTTTAGTTCAACTAAGTATTATTTAGACAAGTCACTCCTAACTTTTACAAATACAAGGATTTAGGTGACCAACAGATCACTAACTTAGCTCACTAGTGATGGTAATGTCATTCTATGTGTATAAGATTAGGCTTTCACACTAATTTGCTAAAATGAACAAAAACGATATTCTTACAAAACTTTAGAGCATAGAATGTTTTGTCATATTTTTAACAATTGCAAAATTATCACTCACTTTCTTGTTCTTCTCTTCAAAACATGTCTTCCCATAGACTTATAAAAAGTAGTCATTCTAATTTTTTTTGTTTTCTTTCTTTCTTTCTTTTTCTATTATCCTTGGATGAACTCTTATGTTGAGAAATTAAATGCATAGAATGTAACATCATTAATTATTCTTTTCCTTTTTCAAGAAAACTCTCTGATAGCTAACAATGGTTCTAAGTGTACATTGTAATGCTAGACACCATAATTGAAAAATAACCCTGCCAAGAGATTTAGTAGTCATTACAACTTTAGGTCACATATTAAGAGGTATTTAAACATTTTTGTTTGACACAAATTCTTAGTACAGATGTAGAAAACATTATTCGGTTCTTCATATCTAAACCTTGAAATATTTTATGTTAGCTTGAAATATTGGTTTGTACACTTGATGTTATGATTTATGGTCTGCAGGCAAAACAGATGTACTCACTATTTAGTTAATGTCTATCAGACACAACTACTTTATTCAAGATATTGTATTTTTACTCTAACATATTTTTACAACAATAACAAAAATAATTCCAACAATTTAATATCATTATTAATAAAAAAAACTTTATTCAAAATCAACTGAAAAGTCATTCCAAAAATATTTTAATCTTACTTAAGTCAGTGACTCCCAACCCAAAATCAAGTTTTAAAGAATATGAAAAGAAAATAGGTGAATTTGAAAATATAAATAATTTCAAATTATTACCTTTTAGGTAGACTTTGAAATTTTAAGTAGTCCAATTACTCTCACAAAATTATTAAATTTTAATTTCTTTTGAAATTCCTTCCAAAACATTATAGTTATAATATGTTATAAAGTATTTCAAACTCTATATTTAATGAATCTCTTAAAATTTCACACACAAACACATTATAAAAAAAATTTAATGATTCAATCCAAAATCATATAAAGTATAACAATATTCTTATTACACTAAAATTTGTAGAGTTCTATGGATACATTTAAGTCATCTCAAATGTGCAAAACATTTATAAAAACAATTTCATTCAGTTTTGATCTAGGAATGTTCTTAAATCAAACATGATCAATTTATTCTTATGTAATTTAGTTACAAAAGGAATGCCCTTGCCTGTCCATAAAATATAAAAGTTATATATTTAATTATGTATAATAACTCCATTATTCTTATGCTAGCATAACTTAATTACATTTCATAAATATTTATTTTGACAAAATGAAATTTAGTACGAGTGAAATATTATTTAAGTTGATTTTTGATCATGTTCAAATAATAATAATGAAATTATGAGTTGACTTATAAATATAGATTCTTACATGAAATATATTCTAATAATCTCATAAAAAAATAATCTTCTTCTATTGTTTCAAGATTATCAAAGGATTGTAAAATTCAAGACTGATTTTATTAAATAAAATTGTAATTGATTAAAAGTATGTATCTATGTTAGTAAAGAAGTCATTAATTAGAAATTACAGGAATATATATTTTTTTTAAATGAAGATAGTTCCTCGTAACCTGAAGAATGTTCTTAATTTTATCTAAGTATCTTATGTACAATGATTGAGACACATCATAATATTAACTTATCAGTGAACAACACTTACTATCATTTTCAAACGTATTTTGAGAAATGTCTATATATCATTTAAGGATGTGTATTGGTATTTATGTGTAAAGTTTACTAGAGATAAAATTTTGTTTATTAAGTAAATCTTTTATACTTAAAATGAGAGTCTATAATATATTTGTATAAAACTTTAGAGGTGAGTTTATCTATACACTAGTATAAAAAATTATTCTACAACCGGATAAAATGTCGGTTAAAACATAATTAAGGTAAACAAAAATACAGTAATATTTTTTAAATTATGCGAAAAGATATTATATCATCAGTTATTCACAAATCGATATAATATACCTCATTCTACATTGATTGACACTCTTAATCAATGTACAAAAGATGAAAAATAAAAATTTAACATTTGGTTTGGTACCGAACCTATTACATCAGTTGCCTCAACCGATGTAATAGGTGCTAAATACTACATCAGTTGTTACCGAAAACCGATGTATAAAATATTTATTAGATCGGTTCTCGTTACAACTAATGTAATATGCTCAAGCGTGTGAAAAACTTCAAATTTTGAGTAAGCACGTGCAGATTTATTAACCTAATATTTTCCCTCCCTTTATTATTTCTCTTTCCCTCGGGCGGCTGAGTCTCTTTAGTTTGCATTTTTGTACTGCTTCCATTGTCATTGTTTTCACTTTCACTCACGTTCATTTGGTTCCTTCGTTGCCTTCATTTACTTCTGCATTTTTGACATAAGTGATTTGCTAACTTATTTTTACATTGCAGGGATGCTATACACTTCATGCATAAGCTTTTCTCCATCGTGAATGTTTGGTTCGACACCCCTTGCCGCTTCTTTTTGCAAGAGGTTAATATTTTTTGTAAAACTCACTAAAAATAGTTAGAAATTTGTTTTTCACCCAAATTTTTTAACTACAACTTGATTTAGTGTATATTTGATGGTAGAGCTCTTACACTGTATAAATTTATCATAGATTTTGAGTTGTCAAAATTTAGGGCATAAAAACTTTAAACGACCAGAACTTTTGATAAAGAATTTGGATTGAGACTCTCCAAAAATGAAAGTTACTCGAAATGAGGTAACGAAGTTAGTTGCTCGAAATAGGATAGCGAAGTTTGTGGGCAATTCCAGAAGGGGATTCAAAATCCAAAATTTCATCCTATACTATTTGTTTGACTATTTTTCTTTAGTATTTTTAACATTTTTTTTATTTCACATATTTATACTTATCAAAAAAATATAGAAATTTATGTGATATTTCCTTAGTTAACAATAAGATACTTGGAAAAGCCCAAATACGGCGAATCTTTTTTGTATAAATTAGAGATTTATGAAAAAATTACGAGAAATTATGTTTTTTTTAAAAATAGAAATATTTGTTACTTGCAATGATGTAATAGGATAAATATTACATCGGAGTACTATTAGGATTGGTATATTTACATCAATGATTTATCTATTAATTTATGTAGTGTACTATCATACTACATTGGTTATATAATCAATGTGAAAAGTTTAGGACTTTTTATATCGAAATTGATATTTAACGTCCTCCACAACCGATTAAAATAAATTTTTTCTATTAGTGATACCAAATCAACTTATGTAAAACCTAGATTTACTCCTAACTAATTTGGATATAAATCATATTTGAATTGCTTTATCACCTTAACAAGTTTTTCTAAAAATAGAAATTATCATCATTTGATTATGCTTTTGGAATTAAAATATCATCATCACTTGTATACTTGCATTTTAAACACATGACATTTTGGTATATTAAAAAATATTATATTAATTTGTGAATGAAACAAATATTCACTATTTAAAGCATCTATAACATGTAACCTACGAATGTGTTTGAGTTTTATTAGTCTTTGCAACTCATCAAATTGTATTAGTCATAGACTATAACATAAATCTATATTAGTCATATTCTTATACTACAACATAAATCTACAATACTTATTTATGTCTTCATAAAGATTATTTAAGAAATAGAAATGGTTGCACTCTCTCTATATTAAATCACATTCAAGTTTAGAAACAATTATGGTAGTTAAAATGGAGAGTTTACCTACCATCTTACACAATCCATGTCATTCAAATTCCAAGCAGGATTGTTGATATGCCAAAAAAATGTGTGATCATGATATTTTTTTTTTGTGTCAAACTGTTCACCTCAATGTATAAACATAATTTTATTAAATTAATGCAATTAAATTCTGTCCTTGCTATATGTTATTAAATTAATGCAATTAAATTTATATGTGTTGTGAGGGTAAGGCCACCCAATTCATCTAATTAAAAATAATAAATGAATAGTTTCTTACCTTCACTCTTCATACCAACCACATCTCCCATTAATACTCATACCAACCACATCTCCATTAATAAAGGAAGAACTTCACTCTTCATACCAACCACATCTCCCATTAATACTCATACCAACCGCACCTCCCACTAATAAATGAAGATTTTCTTCGACCTTCACTCAACCACATCTCCCATTTTAATTAAGAGTCTTTTCTACTACCATTAATACTCATACTAACCACATCTCCAACTAATAAATGAAGAGTTTCTTCCACCTTCACTCTTCATACCAACCACATCTCTCATTAATACTCATACCAACCACATATCCATTTAATAAATGAAGAGTTTCTTCGACCTTCACTCTTCATACCAACCACATCTCCCATTAATTAATGAAGAGTTTCTTCCAACTTCACTCCTCCTACCAACTACATCTCCCATTAATACTCGTACCAACCACATCTGTCATTAATAAATGAAGAGTTTCTTCCGCCTTCACTCCTCGTACCAACCACATCTCCCGTTTTAATTAAGAGTCTTTTCTCTTGCCATTAATACTCATACCAACCACATCTCGCATTAATAAATGAAGAGTTTCTTCCACCTTCACTCTTCGTACCAACCACATTTCTCATTAATACTCATACCAACCACATCTCCCATTAATAAATGAAAATTTTCTTCGACCTTCACTCCTCATACCAACCATATCTCCCATTAATACTCATACCAACCACATCTTCCACTAATAAATGAAGAGTTTCTTCCACCTTCACTCTTCTAACCAACCACATCTCTCATTAATACTCATACCAACCACATCTGCCATTTTAATTAGGAGTCTTTTCTGCTGTCATTAATACTCATACCAACCACATCTCCCATTAATAAATGAAGAGTTTCTTCGACCTTCACTCTTCATACCAACCACATCTCCCATTACATTAATAAATGAAGAGTTTCTTCAACCTTCACTCTTCATACCAACTACATCTCCCATTAATACTCATACCAACCACATCTCCATTAATAAATGAATAGTTTCTTCAACCTCCTCATACCAACCACATCTCCCATTTTAATTAAGAGTCTTTTCTGCTGCCATTAATACTCATACCAACCACGTCTTTCATTAATAAATGAAGAGTTTCTTGGACCTTCACTCTTCATACCAACCACATCTCCCATTAATACTCATACCAACCACATCTCCCATTTATAAATGAAGAGTTTCTTCGACCTTCACTCCTCATACCAACCACATCTCCCATTAATACTCATACCAACCACATCTCCCATTAATAAATGAAGAGTTTCTTCCACCTTCACTCCTCGTACCAACCACATCTCTCATTAATACTCATACCAACCAACCACATCTGTCATTAATAAATGAAGAGTTTCTTTCACCTTCACTCCTCGTACCAACCACATCTTCCATTTTAATTAAGAGTTTTTTCTGCTGCCATTAATACTTATACCAACCACATCTCCCATTAATACTCATACCAACCACATCTCCCATTAATAAATGAAGAGTTTCTTCAACCTTCACTCCTCATACCAACCACATAATACTCATACCAACGACATCTCCCATTAATACTCATACCAACCACATCTCCCATTTTAATTAAGAGTCTTTTCTGTTGCCTTATATGTTCACTCCTCTTCTTTGATGATTGAGTTTCATTTCAAATTCTATTAAAATAAAACTAAATTAATTTAATTAAGTCACTTCTCCTTTGCACCCATTTCAAACCATCAAGAGTTTCTTATGTTGTTCTTCACCCATTTAAAATAAAATGAAGAATCTCTTATTCTCTGCAGGTTCACATGATGAAGAGTCTCTCTTATGCTGCTCTATACTCATATGAAGAGTCTCTTATACTCTGCTTTGCAAGTCCACTCCTTTTTTTTTTGTTAAGTTTTATTTGAAATTCAATTAAAATAAAATAAAATTAATTTAATTAAGATACTTTTAACCATCTCTTTCTCATGATGCCAAATTCTAAAACCTCATTCATGAGCACACGTTATACAGACTTAAACAATTTTGTATCAAGGTTGAATCATCCCTCAAATACTTTATTTTTTTATTTCTCTTCACCATCTAACTCAAAATCTCTCTATTTTAACTACTTGAAACAATTATCACACTAAATTTCAATAAATTTGATCATTGATTACATATATTTTCCCTCTGTCCTAGGAGATCTGAATTTACCCTAAAATATTTATCATTAATTTTAAGTAATGTAAGAGTTTCCATATTACAATCGTGTTTTATACTTATACTCATTATATCAAGAAACCTATTTTTTTAACCAAAAGTTTTATGACCAAACATGTTTTCATGAATGATAAAGTATTTCATATATAAACATTTTAATTAAGACTTTGGAAAATAATTTGTTCCCTTTTGGAGTTGGAAAATAATTAAAATTTTAATTCAAGAATTCTATTCCATCACATAATTTTGCACTAGAGTAATGAATTGTTCTGTTTTTTCTATTTATTTCCGGTAACCTTGTTTCTTAAAACAATTTCATGTTAGTTTGATAATTCTAGAGGTGGATACGTAAATACACTTGTAAATTTGAATACTTCCATTCAAGCTCCTAAATCTATTATTCAATAAGAATGTCTATTTAATTTCTATTAATAAAATTGTTTTTAATATTTTTCTTTCGTATAACCTCTTATAATTTGTCATGTTTATTTATAAATCAAATGTCAATATATTTAAAAAAATATCAATAGTTACAAATAATACTGTATTAAAATATAAATTACTTTCCGTAAATTTAAAATATGGATTACAACTTAAAATTTTACATATTATAATTTTAATATAAATATAAACTAAAACATATTTATTTATTATTATTATATTCATATAAAATTAACATTTACTGCATATACTTGACAAACTAAATTATCAGTTGTACATTATTTAACGCCCATGTGTTGGGTATAGCAGAAAAATTAAAATAGTAACTATTTAATTTCCACGCATCATCTATGTATATTTAATATGTCTGATGAATTCAAGTTATTGAACATATAATACTTGTTCTTCTTTTCTCTAGTTAAATGTATTTATGTCTCCAATTATAATTCAACATGCATAAGTTAAATTAAATTATTTATTGTGAATATAATTAAAATACATGTTTCTTAAGAAACCTTGTTATTTTATTATTTGAGCAATGGCCAATTTTCATTTATAATAGGAGGTGTGAATTACTAAAACTGCTTTTATTATGACATAAGATGCAAATATTTGATGTTATGAATTGTTTAAAGTTTACTATATAATAAATTATTCACAGTTTTTAAATTTAATTATTGATTTTAACTTTGAATAAAAAATTACTAAATAATAGTTTAGTTGAAGACAACATCATTCACCCCCACCAAGTGAGTGGCTTCACAACCGTACATCATCAATCATCATTTTTAATGTATGCGTACCTTCAAATACTTGTTTCAGAGAATTTCACTTGAGGGTGACTTCTATTTCAATGATAAAATTTTTGAGATAACTTGATTTGTAATTATCCTACATGAACAGAATTCTTTAACTATGAGAAGTTATATTATAATCATCATTGTTTTCTTTTGTATCTTTAAGAATTAACTTGTGTGTATATTCTGAAATTAAGGAACTGTTTTTATGTGAAAAATCAATATTTAAATTTGTTAACATATAAAGTAAATACTAATTGTGAGTTTCTTTCTAGATTAGCAATTCCTAAATTTTCATTTAAAATGAAAGAAATGGTAATAAACAATAAAATGGGAGGATTAAAAACTAAGATCTTTAAGAAGATAATAAGAAAAATATCCTATTTTAGAGAATTAAAAACCTATTTATATAAAAAAAAAGTTTTAACTTTGCATGAACTTTAAGTAAAACAGTGAAAGAAAATTTGTAAGATAAATAAATATAAGAGACACGAAGAACTTGAAATTTTCATTAGTCTTTCTATTTTTTGTGTTACATAATTATCAATGATATATATATATATATATATATATATATATAATATTTGACACTTAAATTAACATTCAATCATCATTTATAGACTAATTTCAAAAGCCTAACCTTTATCCAAAGCATGTTTGTCGTTGTATGAGAATAACTCCTCTTTCAATTTTTTCCAACAATAAATTTTCCTTCCATTTTTCTATAATATTTCTTAACTTTTTTTTAAATAAACAACGGTAACTTTTCTTCAATAAATCAATCCACGCATTAATAAATTAATTCCATCAATTTTAACTTAAATAATTGGAAATAGTTCTAACTCACATCTTATATTCTACATTGAACATACGGAAATATAATTAAAGTTATATCAAATTAATGAAATTAAATTTATTTTCAGTAACTAATTAGACATACTTCTCAATGTTCAACAGATGTAATAAAAAAAACACCTTCTAAAGTTACATAAATAATTTTGTTATTCAGAAAGAGACTTGTCTAATGCTCATGATTTTTCTTTGGTTTTAAGTTGTTATCATTCATATTTAAAGTGTAAGGTAAAGTTTGTCTTCATGAATCTCAAGTTACAAACTAAGTTACATCTAGTAATTATTCAATAGTTACAACATCATTTATAGGATATGAAATTAAGTAAATGAATCATATAATTAAATTTTATTTATAATTATGTAGTGTAGAATTTTGATATCTGGTTTATCTTAGTGTGCATTCATCATAACTCTTGAACTATATGTGATGTTATGCAGACAGAATCATGCGTTTTTGAGTGATTTTGTGGTGCACTAAGATTGATAATGATAATTTACGTAAAGTTTTAATTTACAAATGTGTTGTAAAGAATATTGTTTTTCTTTTAATAGAGTTCACATCCCTTGTTTCTTTGGATCTTTCTTGTTTTGTTTAGTAGTAAGACTCAAAGTTGATGAAAAATTATGTATAAAATCCTATACATATCTTTATCCTTATTGAGTTTCACCGTACAGTAAAGACGACTAGAAGAAATAAGGTCCAAAACCTAAACTGAAAGAAAATATTATTTCTATATTACTTTGATTGATTATTTTGCTTTAAGATTTTTTTAAAAAAAATACATATGTTAGTTATATACTTAAAGAATGCCAATGAATAATAGATATTAAAATAAAAAAATATGAACAACTAAACTTAAAAAAAGTATTGCAGAAAAAATTACAAACTTTTTGGGAATAAAAGTTTATTTAATATATATATATATATATATATATATATATATATATATATATATATATATTAACCCATCAAAAGTTAAATAATTACAAAAAAAATATAATTTAGAATGATGTAAAGACTAAATTTCCTTACCTAAAGTCATTTTTCAAGGTAACTAAATTCTAAATAGGATGGTGAGCCAAGGATACTTAAGAAATCTCTAGATTATCTCAGGAAATTAAATTTAAAAAACAAAAAAAACACACACACACAATCCAGTCCTTATTTTCAATAGCTCATACTCAAGTTGACTCATCTTTCATCGTAAAATTACATGTGCTCCAACATACCTCCAAGTGCAAAGAGAACTTCAAATATGAGGAAAAACAAATATTTTATCCTAAATGAAGAAGTTTTCACTATGTGACCTAATTAAGTTTGTATTTGTGACTATATCCTTGAAGCAACAAGGAAGGATGTGAAGAAACACTTTTGAGCTTATATGAAAAATTTACAGAGATACAATGAAATAAGATAAGAAATAAATTGCTTCTATTTCTATTTATAGCATTATAAATAGCCTTAAAACTTAATTTTTATTTTTCATTTAACTTTCAAACATTCTCACACAATATTTATATATTTATAGAAAGTAAGTATTTATTAAAGACATGGTAAGAAAATAATATATTATAATTTAGTTGATTTTCAAACATAATTATTAGCTTAGATGGACTTAAGGTCCAAACAAATAAAGTAATGATTTTAAGCTTCAGGATCTTAAAGGCCTCAACATTTAATACTAATTTATTATTATAAAATTAGAAATATTTAATTTTAAAATTATACTAATTTTTTTAGTTAAAAATTTGAAATTTAAAACTAGTTTACATAGGTAATGTAAAGATTCTTTAAATTTACATCGGTAATGTAAACATTCTTTTAATGACATTAAATTTGTATTGGTATTGTAAATGTTATTTAATGATAGTATTTTTGAATTTTTCTTCTAATAAATTAATAATTATTATTTTTAAATAAATTAAACCATTAAAGATTTTTGCTTATTAAAACTTTTCAATTTTCTGTCTTTTTCTACTATTTCATCATCAGATTATCATTTATTTATAGGTCTTCTCATTCTCTAACTCTTCTGTTTATCTTTTTCGTATTCTTCTCATTCTCTTACTTGGTCTTCTCATCCTCTTCTGCTTATCTTTTCCCTATTCTTTCATGATCTTTTCTTTTCCCCTATTCTTTCATTCTCTTCTCTGTCTTCTCATCCTCTTCTCTGCCTTCTCATCATCTTCTCTGACTCTTCTGCTTATCTTTTCCCTATTCTTTCATTATCTTACTCTTCTTCCATTCCGCTTTCTTTATCTGACTTATTCAAATTTATTTTATCATTCTGTCCTGTTTTTATGTGTGTCTTTATTTAGAGGTTGTGCTTGCTTTTGTTTCTTTGGAGTGCATCAATATCAGGTAATAAAAATAATGTTAGATTGATGAAATGATCTCAAAATTAATTTTTTTATTATTGTTTAATTAATCTTAAAATATTTTGTGCAGATCAGGCTTACCAAAGGACAAAATCCATAAAAGGAGACTTGAGACTTCAAGAAAAGAGACTACCATCAAGTTCATTGTTTTGACAATCAGGTTTTATCTAACCTAGTCTCGTTTTATATACTTATAAATTATATTAAGTGTTTATATATTATAGTTTTTAATTTTATATAAAATATACAAATATGTCAACTAGAAAATATGAATGGAGTTATTCAAAATTTTAAAAATATATTTTTGTTATTTTTTTATTTAGTATTAAAAAATTAAAGTCAATAAGTTGTGTACTTTTGAAAAAAAAAATACCTAAACCTAGAAAGAATATTTGAAATATGATGACATTCTTAATTATATAAAAAGGATAAACTTTTTTCCCAATGCATATATATTATAAAATAATATTAACAATTTAAGTATCAATTATTTAAGCTGAAATGAGATTTTCAAAAATTAAACTAATAAAATCTTATTTAAGATTAACAATGTCTCAACAAAGATTTTTAAATAAAAATAATCATGATAATTTAATAGATAAGTTTGTATTAAAAAAACATTAAAAATAAAAATATTATAATTTTAATTATTTTATTAATTTAATAAAATTTTCACTTTTCTAATTGTCTTCTGGTATATTGAGCGGAAATTGATTATTAGAAATATTTCTTATTATATTTATGGAAAATAAGATGAGAATAGATGGATGATATATAAGATATTATAGCATTCAAATTGTACCTTTAGTAAAGAGAGATTAATTATTTGTTTGTATTTATGTCAACAATAAGTTTAATATTTATTTTTACACATATTTTGTTTATTATATTTACATGATATTGTTGAATCGATTATTTATTTTTATATTACATACAAATTAATACATTTTACAATATTTGTATTACTTATGCCGACAATAAATTACTTTTTGATAAAAAAATATTAAGTCATAAATGATATTTTATATTGATCAAATAACAAACTCGTCTCTCTGTCTTGATCTGTACAAAAAGACTCATTTATATATGTCATAACTTATTGGTAAATAATAAAGACAGACTTTTGTGTGACTTAGATCAATAGGTGGTACAGATAAATACATTTTAGCTTCTCTAAAACATTTGCATGTAATAATATATGCTATTTAATGTGTCTATAATGTAATAAATTTATGTTCTGTTAGAGTACACATTCTTACTTAATTACCTACATTTTAACTTAGATAAGATTCAATTCCTATTATTTTTTATCCGCGTATCAATTTCACATACTTATTTTTGTATGATTAATATTTATCTATATATTTGACTAGACTAAACGTTTTTATTTGTATTTTATTTTAGCATAAGCATTAAATAGTTTAAAAACAATCTGAAACTTCACTTTTAAAGTATAAGAAATTAATATCAAGAAGATTGTTTTCATATATAAATTTTTAATTTTTGAAAAATAAAAATATTTTTATAGGAGAAAAACATATAAAGAAAAAAAAATATATTAAATAGAGATATAAAAAAAATAAAAAATAAAAGAAGAAGAACTAAGAGAGAGAAATAAGATTAAAATTTTAAACCATCAACCTACTTTTATACTACATCTTTCAATCTTTCCATAATTTTCTTATAAAAACGATATATTTTACCACCATCTATTTAAAACTTGTTAAAAATGATTACTTTCATATTTTGTTTTTATCAAACACAATATAAAAACATTGAAATGATTAAATGATTACTTTTAAAAGTAATGCCATTGATGTATCTAAGTTTTTAGAAACAAGTATTTGATATAATTATTTAATAATATATTAATGTTTAATTTTTTTTGCTTCAAAATCATATTGAGTTACAAAGTAATAATTTATTTATTTTTTATTAAGGTTGGATTTAAAAAAAGACTGGTTTGTAGTGGTTGGTCCTTGGTGAGTGGTCCTTACCCTCATTTTACAATTACAATATATGTATGTTCTGTGTTATTTCCTTCCAACTATTATCCGACAATTTTGGGTGTCCAAATTTTTGTACTTAAGAGACACCTCTTCTTTAACTTAGTTTAGGTCCCCTTTGTCTATATCTCTATTAGATATGATTTTATTTCTTGATTTTTCCGATGTCAATAAATAAGTGTTATTAAATATGTAAATTAATTTTTAAATTTACAAATAAATCATATACCCTATGATATAAAATTACTTTTACCTACTATCAACATTTATTAAAATATTAATTTAATTTAGAAGATTTAGTATGAAAGACTTACCAGAAAAAGAAGATAAAAATGAAAGACTTACTGATCATAGATAAAAATAAAAGACTTATTGATGATCTCGTATGATTATTTCTCCACTGTCTTTGCACCACTCATTGGTGAGTTTAGTCACTGTAATTTTTTATGTGAGGTTCGCCATTGTGATTGTAGGTGCCGAGAATCAAAGTATATGTTAGAGTGACTAATAGTGGTTATTTCTGTTGATTCTACTATTTATTTGTGTGTGATTTTGAAAGAAGATATCTTTTCATAAAAGAAGATAATTAATTATTACATGGCCGAATACAATATTAGGTTTGTAGCCTTTTCTTGAATCAATACATGTCTTCCATTGGATTTGTAAAAAGAAAAATTTCCCCTATTGGTTTGGATTGCAGCAACAGAAACTTTAAAAACAATATAATATTTTGATTTGTGTTGATTTTATTTCTTTGATTCTTCCTATGTCAAATATGGTTGAAGTGGTTAAAGTTCAATAAATAAGTGTTATTGAATATGTAAATTAATTTTTAAATTTGCAATTAATCATTTACCCTATGATATAAAATTACTTCTACCTACTATCAACATTTATTAAAATATTATACTAAAAATACCATATTACTCTTACCAAAATTAATATAGTGATGAATTAAATATTTTAATAAGAACACATTATTCTTCAATTTTTAAAAAAAATTATAAAAACATTTACAAAGATATTAATTTTTATCAACCAAATTTATTACTCAATGTACGAAAAAATAACACTAACATATTAAAATGCAGAGGATTTCTTAGATAAGATTAGAGACATAAAATATTGTTTCTTAGAAACTTACTAACAGTAAAAAAGCAAAGTCTGAAAGTCTGAAACTGAGTCCATCTCAAAAACTTACTTAAAGAGTGAGGAATCACTAGACCTCTGTCTATGTATCTTGTTCATCTTCAGAATCACCATATCTTGCCTCAAGAAGCTCTGCACGAACTAAAGGCACTCTTTTTTTAAGTGTTGTTCTTGTTTACATGGAGATATAAAAACTTCTAACTATATTACCAACATTTATGCTATGATATAAAATTACTTCTAACTATTACCAACATTTTTTAGAAAATTAATTTAATTTAGAAATGGAGATAGAGAAAAAACATGAAACAGATAAGAAACTACATAGTAGGATGAAAAATAAAAAAAGAAAATAGTTGAGGATGATAGAAAAAAATAAAATCTTTTACTTGGTGTGAGATTACTGAGTGAAATAGATATCTACATAAGAAGAAATATGTAATATTGATACTACTTAATCAAGAGAGTGAAATAAGATATAATTTTTTAAAATGTATATTCTAAACTATGGTGTAATGTCACAATACCTTTGATTTTGTTTTTGTATTTCATTAAACTAATTTCCAACTCCTCATAAATGTTGGTAATATAGTTAGAAGAAATTTTATATCTCTAGAGAGGGAAGTACTTGAACAACCATAAAAACAGAACAACTCTTAAAGAGAGTACCTTTAGTTCCTGCAGAACTTCTTTATGTAAGATATTGTGATTCTAAAGATGAACAATATACATAGACACATGTATAGTGATTCCTCACCCTTTTTGCAAGTTTTTGAGATGGATAGTAGGTAGAAGTAATTTTAAATCAGCATAAATGATTAATTGTAAATTTAAGAAATTAATTTACATATTCATTAACACCAATTTTTTGAACTTTAACCATCAAAGAAATAAAATCAACACGAAATCGAAATATTATATTGTTTTTAATGTTTCTTTGGCGGCAATCCAAACCAATAGGAGCAATTTTTATTTTTTTTTTTTACAAATTCTCCAATGGAAGACATGCATTGATCCAAAAGGAAAGACTACAAACTTAATATTTTGCTGTCAATTTTCTTTTCCTTCGGCCATGTAATAATTAATTGTCTTTTTTTTATCAAAAATATATCTTTTTTTCAAGATCACGCGCAAATAAATAGCAGATTTAACAGAGATAGTCACTATTCGGCACTCTAACATATTCTCTGATTCTTGGCTCGGCACTGCAATCACAATGGCGGACCTCACAGAAAAATCTACAGTGACTGAACCCGCCGATGAGTGGTGTTTCGCATGCAAAGACGGGGGAGAAATGGTCATCTGTGATGATCGGTAAGTCTTTCATTTCTATCTTCTTTTCAGCAAGGCAGGTTGGTTTAGTTTTAGCTAATCAATGGGTGTTAATGAACATGTTTATTTATTGTTTTTTCAGGAAATGTGGGAAAGTCTATCACGCAGACTGTGTTGGAAAGGATGATGCCTTCTTTCAGACTGTAAACTCATGGTTTTGTGGTGAGTTTGTTAGATTTATTGTTAATGGATTATCTGCT
>Ga0209700_107062_pt1 | contig 16429 bp, 6 predicted proteins | sample SiratroredBW_FD_187528 | JGI IMG/M metagenome (GOLD analysis project Ga0209700, IMG submission 187528) | Root nodule microbial communities of legume samples collected from California, USA - Siratro red BW (SPAdes) (version 2) | ecosystem: Host-associated > Plants > Roots > Nodule | place: USA...
TTAAACATCACAATAATCTATAGATTTGAGTTTTGTGTTTCACACTAAACATAATTATTATTATTTTTTATCATACCATATGACCTATTATTAACTTAAATATATTTTGAACTCTTAAGTTTCATGTGATTTCACATATTTAAGTTGCAATATCTTTAATATTTATTTGTAATTATTTGTTTTAAGTTATTTTGGATTTAACATCTATCTTTGAAAAAAAGATAATAATTCTAAAATTTATGTCAAACAGATTTACAAGCATCAAAATTATTATCCTTTACAAAATATAGATTCGTATTTCAATTCAATATTTGAATTAAGATAGATAAATATAACCAATGAGAAAGAGGAAAAAAAATAGAGATATTATTACGATTGTTACTCACAACCGATGTAATATCATTACTTTAAAAAAAGAGATTGTTGATTGATAAATCTTTAATCTATAGAAGAAAATACCACAAAAATTTCTAGAATTTTTTGACAGATATGTGAAATAAAAGCCTAAAATGTAAAAAATAACTCAAAATATTAAAAAAAAACTAATAGTAAATGATGAAATGTTAGAAAAAATTTAGATTCAGAATCTCCAATAGGACTGTCCACCACATCTATTACTCCATTTCAAACAACTTTCTTTTTTAAAGTGTCTCAATCTAAGTTCTCTATTAAAAGTTATGACTATTTGTAATTTGTTTGTGTTAAATTTTGACAACTCAAAACCTATGATAAATCTATACAATGTAAGAACTATACAATCTAACATACATTAAAAGAAGTTGTTGCTAAAAAATAAACAAATTTCTAACTATTTTCTTCTCATTAAGCCTCTTTACTAGTGTAATATATTCTCATTTATTTACAAAATTGTCACCACATTTTTGTTTACAATGGTTTTCTTCTAACTGACATTGTATCCTGTCGTAAAATCTCATTTTTCCACTAGTCTGAATTGAGTCTTAGTTTCATTCTCCAAATCTATATTCATATCTCCTTCATTATCAACAACTCTAGTAAGTGATTCTAGTTCAACATCAATGTATTATGAGTGATATATCTTTAGATTAATAACTTGATAAACATAAAATTATGCTTTATATTTAGTTGTTTAGGCACACAATCAAAATCAAATAAAAAGTTTGTTGAAATTGGATTTAGTAAGTGAAAAAATAAGAGCAACCACTAATTGATTTAGCATCCAATACATAAACATTAGTGTCACGACCTGGATCGCGAATGCGAGACAGCGATCCGAAGGGAGAAATTAAGAAAGAAAAAAATGAAAATTCAGATAAAAGGAGTCGTCACCATAATTTATTGTGAAAAACTATGGAAAAACCGAAATCGAATAAAACGAATCTATGAAACCGGATCTAGGTTCGGGAGTCGGTTACACGTGGGGAAGGTATTAGCACTCCCATAGTGGTCGTCATAAGACGGTACCTTTAATCGAATGAGTAAAATGAGTGTGATTTTATAAAACGTTTATTTTCCTAGCATAATAAAAGAAAAGCAAGTATGAAAAAAATAATGTTTTTCAAATAAAAGGTTCCGACAAGGATTGACCTTGCTCCTACGTATTTCTATCAAGGATAGAAAATCAGGACGTATGCAGTTTTAAAAGAAAGTTGAGTGTTTTGGGAAATTTGATATTTTTGAGAAGTTTTGGTATTTTGTATTTTTTATTAACTCAAGGAAAATTTTGGTACTACGTATCGCATGACGTGTACGGTTATTTGATTATCTAAAAGAAAATAATTTCAAATTAAATCCTGTTAATCGAATACTTTCAATAAAGTACAAGAAAAAGATTTATACATTTTTAAATTCATATTTGAAAAGATTAGGAAAAAGTAAAGAAATTAATTATGTAAAAAAAAAATGGGCTCATATATACCGTCAAAGATCCTTGCTAGACTTGAAAGATTTATTCTTGCAGATGAAGCATTCCAGTCATTTGTGGTTGAGAAAATCTATCATGTAAATCTTTACCGGTGCAAACGGTGTCCAAGACTAGTTATTTGCCGATAGTGGTGTATCAAATGGCTGCTTCGAGATTTAATCAAATACTTTTAATAAAGCATAAGAAAAAGATTTATAAATTTTTAAATTCATATTTGAAAAGATTAAGAAAAAGCAATGAAATAAATTATATAAAAAAAATGGGCATATATACCGTTAAAGATCCTTGCTCGACTTGAAAGATTTCTTCTTGCAGATAAAGCATTCCGGTCATTTGTGGTTGAGAAAATCTATCATGAAAATCTTTACCGATGCAAACGGTGCCCAAGACTAGTTCTTTACCGATAGTGGTGTATCAAACGGCTGTTTGGAGATTTAATCGAATACTTTCAATAAAGCACTAAAAAAAGATTTATACATTTTTAAATTCATATTTGAAAAGATTAAGAAAAGGCAATGAAACTAATTATGTGAAAAAAATTGAGCTCATATATATCGTCAAACATCCTTGCTCGACTTGAAAGATTTATTCTTGCATATGAAGCATTCCGGTCATTTGTGGTTGAGAAAATCTATCATGAAAATCTATACCGGTGCAAACAGTGCCCAAGACTAGTTCTTTGCCGATGGTGGTGCATCAAACTGTTGTTTGAAGATTTAATCGAATACTTTCAATAAAGCACAAGAAAAAGATTTATACATTTTTAAATTCATATTTGAAAAGATTAAGAAAAAGCAATGAAATTAATTATGTAAAAAAAAAATGGACTCATATATACTGTCAAAGATCCTTGCTCGACTTGAAAGATTTATTCTTGCAGATGAAGCATTCCGATCATTTGTGGTTGAGAAAATCTATCATGAAAATTTTTACCGGTGCAAACGGTGCCCAAGACTAGTTCTTTGCCGATGGTGGTGTACCAAACGACTATTTAGAGAATTAATTAAATACTTTCAATAAAGCACAAGAAAAAGATTTATATATTTTTCAATTCATATTTGAAAAGATTAAGAAAAAGCAATGAAATTAATTATGTAAACAAAATAGGATCATATATACTGTCAAAGATCCTTGCTCAACTTGAAAGATTTATTCTTGCAAATGAAGCGTTTCGGTCATTTGTGGTTGAGAAAATCTATCATGAAAATCTTTACCAGTGCAAACGGTGTCCAAGACTAGTTCTTTGCCGATAGTGGTGTACCAAACGGCTATTTGGGGAATTAATCGAATACTTTCAATAAAGCAAAAGAAAAAGATTTATATATTTTTAAATTCATATTTGAAAAGATTAAGAAAAAGCAATGAAATTAATTATGTAAACAAAATAGGCTTATATATACCGTCAAAGATCCTTACTCGGCTTGAAAGATTTATTCTTGCAAATGAAGCGTTCCGGTCATTTGTGGTTGAGAAAATCTATCATGAAAATCTTTACCGGTGCAAACGATGCCCATGACTAGTTCTTTGTCGATGGTGGTGTATCAAAGTTAATAGAATATTTTTAGTAAAACCCAAGAAAAAGATTTATACATTTTTAAATTCATATTTGAAAAGATTAAGAAAAGGCAATAAAATTAATTATGTAAAAAAAATGGGCTCATATATACCGTCAAAAATTGTTGCTCGACTTGAAAGATTTATTCTTATAGATGAAGCATTGCGGTCATTTGTGGTTGAGAAAATCTATCATGAAAATCTTTACCAATGCAAACGATGCCCATGACTAGTTCTTTGTCGATGGTGGTGTATCAAAGTTAATAGAATATTTTCAGTAAAACCTAAGAAAAAGATTGATACAATTTTAAATTCGTATTTGAAAAGATTAAGAAAAAGCAATGAAATTAATTATGTAAAAAAAATGGGCTCATATATACCGTCAAAGATTGTTGCTCGGCTTGAAAGATTTATTCTTGCAGATTAAGCGTTCCGGTCATTTGTGGTTGAGAAAATCTATCATGAAAGTCTTTACTAGTGCAAACGATGCCCAAGACTAGTTCTTTGTCGATGGTGGTGTATCAAAGTAGTATCGTCTAAATCACCTTCCAATCTCCATTGACAAGACTAGCTTTAGTGCATGCACTTCGTTCCACTCTCTTGTTAAGTCTCTTGGTAAAAACCAAGAAAAGTCAAGAAAAAGAGAAGAACCCAAAATATATTTTTTGTTGCGTAATGCCCCGAGCTCCCTTTTCTTTGTCCTTCTTAGGAGAAGATGCCCAATGTTCTCTTATTTATTGTTTTCTTTGATTTTTTTAAAGACTTAATGGGCTAGGCCCAAACTTTTTCATCTAAACTAAATATAATCACTTTTTATATTAAAAAAACATTCTTTAATCAATATTTACAAAATAATTGTATAATTTTTTTGCTTCCTTTTTAGATTTTTAATAAACTTTATTTTTTCTTTAAAAGAAATGAAAAAGATAAAACTTAAATCAATTTTTATTTTTTCACTAAACTATGAAAAAGAATTCAAATTCCAAAAGTAATAAAATTTCAATTAAATGATTATTTTTTATTTTTTTAAAAACATTTTTTATTATTTCAGCCGGACGAAATTGGATATTGACAATTAGTGTGAACTAAATCTAGAATATGTGGTCTTATACATGGAGATAAGTGTGAAAAGAAACTCTACATTGCTTACCAATAATAAGACAATTATAACAAGTTTCAAGAGATGTACTTCTAAAAGAAATAAACTCTTGTCTTTCAAGACTAGCAAGACTCTTCTCACTTAAGTAACCAACTAATTTATGCCCGTAGTTTAGTAAAATAATCCTCAATTATGTTTACTTAAGGTGCAAACAACTTTGTTGATGTCCAATAAAGAGTATTTCGCTTCTCTCCTTGATGTGATTATAAATGGAGAAGAATCTAGTGAAAAAGGAAGAAATGATTTACAAGAAGAATAATGATTATTAACAAGAAAAGAATGAGAGAAAGAAATAAAAAAATTCAAATGAAAATTTACAAGATGTAGACTTAAAGAAATTGAAGAAGAAATAAATAAGAGAAATAAAATATAATTCTTTTATGATATCATAGAATATAATATTATAAGAGATCCAGAGAATATTGTATAAAACCTATAAGGATGAATTGGAAGGATAAGCAGAGGAAGAGAACCATGTACAAGTGTGTCTATCTTTAACATGTGACTTTTAAGGTCATGGTACTAGTTGTGACTACTTGTATATGTCATTTTCAAGTGCATGTAAAGATTGTATATGTTTCATATGTCTCTTCACCTTTCAAGGGATGTTCTTCATGACCAACAATCACATGTCATCAATCTATTATCAACATAGAGCAAGAGAATAATAAATCTTTTATTAAAAAATTTCTTCACAAAAGCACAATGATCAGAAAAGGTTTTATATTACCTATTGTTCATAATGGAGGAATCAAATTTCTTAAATCATTCACAATAAATTTTTATAATGGTGAGACATGTCTTCTCAAACTAGACTTATATGTAACATTTGGAAGACGAGTATAATTATTTGCTCACTAAGTCTAAGTGCTCTTAAAGTACACAATTGGATAAATAGCAATATACAAAAAAAAAATAAGTAAGAGGTTATTTAAGAAGATTGTAGTTTAATTTCGTATTAGTTAACTTCTTTGTTAAGTCTTATTCTTCTTGCACACATACAACCATACACACACATATTAAGGGCTTTAAAGTAACCATTGTCTTAATAGCTTCATCGTATTCATATTCTTTTATCTGTCTTTGTAAATGTAAATGTTGGAGTACTCAATTACGTTCATGTAATGTTATGCATGAAACTTAAACTTAAAGATAAGTAATGTTTCTCACACATTTGTATTATCTTTTAATAGATCAATTTGTCTATCTACCACAAATAACATAATTTTATTTCCTTTTTAGCAATTGTCTCTTGTTTTTTAAATACAAAAAATAAAATGGTAAGTAGTATAAAGTTGCAAGTGATTAAAAATTCATCATTATATTTTCTTATATATATATGACACATTTTTTTTATTATACTTTAATTATTTTAAACTTTTAACACTTAGTCACCAAAAACGTTAAAAGTTTAATGAGTCCGATATTATAATAATAACTTAGTTTATCAAAGTTTATGTCACAGTATCATCTTTTAAGAAATAGACTAAACTTATCCCTTATTTAGCAAAGACAAAAAAATATTAAAAGGAAAATAATATTAGTTCTTTGATTTAAGATATAAAAGAAAAAGAAAAAAAATGGTAGGAACCATTTTATTATTTATTACCTATTTTTATTTATTATCTTTTTCTTTTATTTAATATCATTATAATTACATCACTTTAAAAAAATCACTATTTCTTTTTTTTTTCTAAAATCATCTCTTTTCTATTTTCATCATTTATATTTCTTTCTTCTAAACCAAACACATAAAAAGCTACTTGACTAAAAACATAAGGTAAATATAAATTATTATTATTATTATTATTATTATTAATTATACTAAATTTTTTATAACATGTTAAAAGTATCTTTATTTATCTTTCTTTATTAATCAACACACATAAAAAAAATTTAAAATTTATAAAATTATTGAAAGATGAATTTATATATTGTATAAAGGTTTTATACAAATTTTTAAGTAATTTATTATCTTATACTATGATATAGATATAGATGTATATTATAGTATAAGATAATAAATTACTTATTTTATATATAAGAAAATTGTAATTTCTAGCATGGCTATTTTGGTGAATAACACTGATCCTCTTCGTCTTTTAAAAGTTTTATAACATAATAAAATAGACTTGTAGGTCAAACCTGATTTTGTTGTAGATCAAACTAACCTAAAAAAATGCCTACAATAAAGTAAATAAATCAAATTTAGACAAATCAAACCAAACTTAGGGCAACAATAGCACAACCTGACCTAAAGCGATTTTCCCCCTGTTCATACACTATCACTGTAAGAAGGAAAATTAGTTTGGTGTTAAATACAAACTTCACATCTTTTCTGGATTAAAAAAATAATTAAATTCATATATCCAATAAAAAAAATTAACTAAACAATATATTAAAAAATTGAATTGACAAATAATACAAATTCTAATTCAACATATGTTATTCATCTCATTCAAGTTTAACCATAAAAGTCATGCATATTCCTAATATATCCAATTATATTTTAACAAAATTTTCCCAAAATGTTGTGATTTAACAAAATTGCATGTTCATGAATTTATGTGAATTGAACAACGAGAGAGATAGATAGAACACGTGATCATACGAGAAAGCAAAGTCACGTACACGTGACATAAAAGTGTTTAGAACACAACCAAGGAAGCTATGATAACATTGTGTTGTTCTCACTTTTCTCTCTCCCATATTTTTTACCATCAAAATCCAAATCCAAGTTCCAATCTTTCCTTCTATTTCTATTCCTATTATTATTAATATCTCATTGCCACCATCCATCCAAGCTTAACCACCACCGTTTCTCTTGTGCTCTCAATCTTTTCTTAATTTGAGTGGCTGCAAAACCCCTTCACTTTTTTGGTTGCCCCTTTTTTTCTTCACCTCTTTCTTCATCCAATAATCCCTTTGGAGGTTTAGGGTTTTGATCCTCTCAACAACTCTTGCTTAATTAAGGAAATTTTATTCTTTTCAATAACTGCCATGTCTAAGAGGTCAGCCTCACCTTCTTGCTTTTCCTCCCATGGTTGATTGACTTTTCTTGATGTGGGTTTTCTGTCTTTTCTTCTGCCGTTGCTCCAATTTCTGTTGATTGTTGATTGGTATTTTTTTTTTTCTTTCTTTGAACCCGATTCAGATTATTTTGTTTTCTGTCTGGTGGTGTGTGCCATTCGTTGATCAGAATTCAGAAGAAAAAGGGTTGAAAGTTGCTAGCCTTTTTGTAGCCCCCCTTTGTTATTGACTTTGGAAAATCGTTATTTGATTCAGATAGCTTTTGTTGTTGGGGACTCAATCAGGTTATAATTTGTAGCTTATCATTCTTCGTAGTAGAGATTTCTGTGGTCATGACAGGCAAGAAACCATTTCTGGATGTCATAGCAATGTTGATTTCTGTAGTAGGTAGAAGAATGATATTTGGCATTGCTATCTTTTTTGTGGATTGTAGTTGGCACTTGACCCTTTTGAACTATGAAATCTTTTGAATCCAACCTTTTGTTTTCGTGTGTTGAAAATTTGGATAAAAGGTATTGGGGAACTTAGTTTTTGATACACAGGACAAGTCTTGTGTGGGCCTTTTCTCTCTCGTTTCTTATGCAACTTGAAGATTATTATAATTTTTGTAATTTGTCTTGTGAATCTTGTAGGGTTCTCTGTAAGTTCTTTGCTCATGGAGCCTGTTTGAAAGGGGAGAGTTGTGAATTTTCTCATGACTGGAAAGATCCTCCAAATAATGTTGGTGATGCAAACTCTTCTTTGCTGCAGACCCGCCTAATTGGTTATTGTTAATGTACATATCTCTTATAATTTCTTCTTGTTTTCTTGTTATGACAGATATGCACATATTATCAGAAAGGACAATGTGTTTATGGTAGTCGCTGCAGATATGATCACATCAAAGCTTCTCAAGCACAATCTTCTGTTCCATCTTCTTCAGTAATTGAACACCATGCGCTGGTTTCAGATACTGGTGCTTTTGGAAATGTTATAACTACTTCAAATGGTGTTGGTACAGCTGCAGAGTTTTCTCTTTCCAGCAGTCCTTACATTCTTCCTAGTGAACCGGTTTGGAATCATGAACCGGTTTGGAATCATGAACTGGCTTGGAATCCAGAACTTGAGTATTATGAAATTTTAGGGGAAGACAATGTTGTTGGTCAATCTATAATCACTTCACCTTCTGAACTTGCAATCTGTTCCTTTGCTGCTGCTGGTAACTGTCCACGAGGGGAAAAGTGTCCTCATATTCATGGGGATGTATGTCCCATCTGTGGAAAGCATTGCTTGCATCCTTTCCGACCTGAGGATAGAGAAGAGCACATGAAGAGTTGTGAAAATAAGCACAAGTATCTTGAAGCGTTGAAACGAAGTCAAGAAATTGAATGCAGTGTTTGTTTGGAGCGTGTTCTGTCAAAGCCTACAGCAGGCGAACGTAAGTTTGGGCTGCTATCTGAATGTGATCATCCATTTTGCATATCCTGTATTAGGAATTGGCGTAGTAGTAACCCAACATTGGGGATGGATGTTAATAGTACATTGAGGGCTTGTCCTATTTGTCGTAAGCTATCGTACTTTGTCATACCAAGTGTCATTTGGTACTCCACAACTGAAGAGAAACAAGAAATCATTGACAACTACAAGGCCAAGCTCAAGTAATTTCTTGCTTACTTATAAAATCTTATGACTTCTTTTGCTTTTTCTATCCAATTAATCCATCATCTGATTACAATTGAAGCACAGAGAGTTTAAACTTTGGTTCACCATTGTATGCTGTCTTGTTGATAAGGGATGACCCCTTTCATTTTCCCCTTCTTTATATTGATTTGCATGTGCAAGGGCAGCTGATGGCGAGCAATATAGCATATATTTCACAAGAAGGAAAAAAAATAGCTCTGCTGAGTGAAATAGTGAATGAGTATCTCTTTTCTGATACACTTTTGGTAATTGTTTAATTCCTTTTGTAGGTCAATTGATTGCAAGCACTTCGACTTTGGGGATGGTAATTGCCCTTTTGGAAGTAGTTGTTTCTACAAGGTAATTCTCTGAACATAACCAGTTCTATTTACCCCCCTGTTCCCCTCTGCCTGGACCATTTTTCTATTTTCTTTCTTAACACCTATAAATATCTTTTCTCATGGAATGTACATGGTTTTTTATACGCTATAGAATTTATTGCATTGAATCCAAAGTGTGCACTAAATTTGGTTTGCCATAAGCCACTTTCAGTTGTCCCATTGACTTTAATTTTCTACAAATTAGCACTACAGCATTGAAAACAATGGCTGCAACTTATTTCTGCCTTTCTGTTAACTAAGTCTGTTAGTATTTTCAGGCATACAGTTTCTGTTCCCCTACCTAGTGTTGAATTGTGTTGTCTATAGATTGTGGTTTGGGGCTTGAACTGTGTTAAAAGTGAGGCTTGAGAAGTGTTTTTTAGACATCTATTTGCAAAATTGACTGGAGATTTTTTTTTTTTGTGAAATCTTTGCAGCATGAATATCGAGATGGCCGTGTGGAGCAGGTAGTATTGCGACATCTAGGGGCTGCAGATGGAAATACCGTAATTGCAAAAGACATCAGGTTGCTCTTTTCCTTCTCATTATATCTGACCTTAACCTTACTCTCTTCCTCCCTTTTTTGTTCATTCACTAACGTAATACATGATGCTTTCAGGTTGTCGGATTTCCTTTCTAACATGCATTTAAGATGAATGGTGTTGCTTGTATGTTCCAGTAAGTTTCAAACTTGTGTTTCCTTTTACTTAAATTGAGGGTGACTTTTGTATATGATTTAATGTATAATAATATTTATTTTGTATTTGGTGCTTAGTTTTTTTTACTGTTAATTTCTATCTTTGAAGCCTCAAATATGATAGTTCTTTGGGAAGCGTCACCGTTTGTTCTTTATTGATAAGCTGAGGCAAACTTTTATGGATTTACACAAGTTTGAGGATCCCTTGAATGGCAATTGGTTTTATGGGTATCTAGAGGCCAGATGAAATTTAGTAGTCTGGCCATTTTATCTTTGTATAAATATGTTCTATTTAAGAAATGAATGTTTTTAGTGTTCTTCATTGTAACCTTTTGAATATGAGGTACATATGTGCCTTTTAAATTGCTTAAAACCAACTTGCTCCTTTTACGTTTAGACATGAGAGGTAATAGAAGGAACGGAGACTAAAGGAATTGACTAGTATTTGGTTGCTTTTCAGTGAAGGATAATCACACTAGGTAGAAAGAGTCACCACTTCTTTAAGGCAATTTAAGCAATCTTTTATGGACTTCCCGAAAATGGGAATGATGGACATTATAAAGCTTATGAACATCGGCCTTAAATGATCAAATAAAGAGAATATAAAATGATTGTCTAAGATTGGGGGATGACTATGTAGGGTTTAGTTCTAATTATTTCACCTTCCAACCTTAGATAACGTCATGAAATGAATATTTATCAGAAAAATTCAAAAAGAAAATGGAAAAACTTTCTATCTGTTTTTTTTCTATCTTTAATTGGCATTTGTTTGGTTGAACTAATCATTTTGGTCTCTAAACCTCATAGGGTACACTCGTTTTGGAATCAGTTCATGTATGGAGAAAACTTAAGTTTAATCCCCATGCACTCATATTAGTTATTAGTACACACTAGTGCTAATATTAAACTCTAAACCTTAAACTCCATACACTCATATTACTACACATTGATCCGTGCTTTTACTATGTTTCTCAAGTCCTGGCCCTAAATATCTTTAGTTTTAGTTCCTATATGTCCTCATAGGAATTAAAATTTAAGGGGTTTTTTGTCACTTTCTTGTTCAGTAACATATTCATAAACAAGCCAAATGTCAAGTTTAGCCTTGCTTGTTTTACCTAATTTTTTATTCCCAAAACGTCTAGCCCTAATGTTGATTTTATTTCACTTCTAGGCCTACTTTTTTTAGTTGAACTGTTGTTAAGCTTAGTGCCTCTGTTTTTTTTGTAATCCCTAGTTGTGTTAATTGCTGCCTGTGTGTTATCTATGCAGGATACTTGCTAAAAAATGGCATCCTTCAATGTCAAAAGTTATTTTTATATTGCAAGTCAAGCTCCTCTTCTTGTTTCTATGATAGGTGCTTTTTCAGTAAACCCACATGCACTTGATAACCCCATTTTTTTCTGAAATGTAAGTTTCGTTGGTCTTGATTTTAGATTTATCTTTAAATTTGTCTGCTATATGAAGTTTATACCCACAGTATTAATTAATGCTTTCTATCATTTTCTATCACGTATGCCATATATACACATTATTTTCTCACTTTCATTGACACTTTCATTGAGTTAGTTTGTGTATAGAATATTTGGTCCAGTGGCCCCGATATGAAAGGAACTATATTTCCTTGAAATCTAATCCCTTTTTTGGTTCTTACTTTGTTCTGTTGTCATTTGGTCAGAGATTATCTCAATGTTATGCTGGTAGCATTTGTAAAGAGATGTAAAACCATTTCTTTTAGTATTGCTGCTTCTTGTCTTCTTGACTTGGTATGAGAGTCCCAATGACCAAGTGGTATATTGCTCACGGTAGTTAGAATCATGTTCTGACTAGTAGAATCACGTGATTCTGTGTTTCTGCCATGCCTTGGCAAGTTCGTCCATGATCAGAACACTGCTGAGCAGAATTGGTAGACTAGCTATGCAGAATCATAAAAATGGTGGAATCAGAGAGTTTTCCTAGTTTGATGGCTCATGTTTTTGTGTGCCAACTTTCAGTTGTGGATCAAGGTTTCTTTCTTTTTTTTTTTATTTTGGGGCTTCTGTAAACCTAAGCCTGTAAAACCCAATCCCAATAACCAACTTTTCTGTAACCCCAACACTAATAATTGAGGAAAACAACTTCATTGAAATCACTTCATCTTCTTCAACCTCTGGCACAAACTGTCTCCTCTCTGACCCAAGCCCCAATACAGTTGGATGAACAACAGCAACCAGAGCTCTTCTAATCTGTGTCCGAGGTTTCTGTTTGTGTGCTTCACTGGTTCTCTTTCTATGGAGGAAATGAGGATCTCTTTAGCGATTATAACTTTAATTTGGATTATCTATTTTAGAGGTCTAGTCTAGGTGTTCAAGCATTGTGTTTAGGAGTAATCACTTGGCACTACTAAAGTATTTTGAGTTGCTTTGCTTGCCATTTATGACTTGTGAGTTGAGTTTTGTTTGGGGGTTAAGTCATTGAGTTTCTTATGCTTATTAATGCATGTTTATAATTTAAGCTTTATTAAATATTTGGCGTGTTACATGTTTTCTCTTTTCTTATTTATGTTATGTTATATGCATACATATGAGTTTTATATACCTTGTAGGATCTTATGCTTCATGTTACAATTCCATGATTTGCGTTTCTGTATCCCCTTTCCTAGTCTGAATAGAATCTCGAGTTTAACTACCTTGGTATTGCTTGATCCTTTCCACTCTTAAGCTTCTCATAAATCTTGGCACAAGTTAGGCGTTACAATTTCATGGTTCAAGCCCCAAGGACTGTGTCAGGGAGTGTGTTATTTTGTTTTCACCTATCAACCTGTAAGCTTTTTGGATTGTTGATTCTTGACAACATTATTTTGTTGATTGAAAGATCTGACCTCATGGTTGCATCGCATGCTTTAGCTTACTATGTTCATGCTGTGAGTGTGTGGACATGATTACACTCTCTCCATTACCATTTGTTTTCTTTAAATTATAAATAATAATGATTATTATTATTATGATTATTATACAAAATTAACCAAACAAGTGGCTATAATAACTTGCGTAATTTTGATATAAAATTTGAGTTTTCTCTCACTTATCCTTATTTGAAAAGTCCAAAAATACTATATCCCATCGCAGTCATCCTTAAACTTTTGACCTTTTGTAAATTCTTTTGTATAATGGTACAGTATTTTATGTTACTGCATGAAGTTACATATTTTGAGAAAGTTCCATCTGTGTTCTAGCTTACTAGAGATGGAAGGATAAGCATGAGAGAAGTTTGACATAAAACTGGAACTAAAGTTGATAGGAGTGTTGATTCATTAAGAAATTAGGGAGACTGTACCTTCCGTTCCATAATATTTGGCAATTTCCTACTCTCATCTCCACCTTTCCCTTGTATCCCACATGACATCTGATTTTACCCGCTTTCCCTTCTTCCCTTGATCTTAATCCTTTCCCATGTAGTCTAGGTAGTTTCTTGAACTAACCATCCCAATTGCTTAAGCTGTTAAGTAAAAACATATGAATGGTTTTGTATTATATCTCTAACAGACTCCACCAAGAGTCCTTTGGACTTTGCACAGTGAATTATGCATGGTCCTGTCTACCCTTGTACTGAAATTCTACATTTTTATTCCATAAGATCAGCCAGCAAGGATATGGATATATTTTTAATTGATGGCACTATTGTTTACTTTTACAACTTCCAACATCCAAACAGTACATTTAAGACCCTCTGTTTAGTTCCTTTCTATTCTATTTTGTTTTGTCCGCATGCATGCCTAAGGCTATCTGAGTCCCTTGATCACTATTATTGGCAGTTAGGGGTGTAACCAAACCATCTCCAACCTTTCCCATGCTATGAGCCTTAGCCAAATGTAGCGGTTTTATCCCTACAAGCCACACCATTGCTCTCCCTAGAAGTTTTTGCCTCCTTTAATAAATTGGGTGTTGTACTCTTAACTCAAGAAAGAGTTTCTAGTATTGCAATGTATCCCAAGACCTCATCTCCAGAAGTAAAATACTTTCTTTATTCATTCATTTGTAAAGTGTCCCTCTATTTAAATTGTGTCTCCATGTATAGTAAAATGACCTGAAGGGAAAATAGTCTCCTTTTCAACATCCTAGTCATTCTCTCAGATTTGGGCTTGGTCATGTCCCTTAGGTCAAAACTGTGCTTAGGTGCTGCAAGTCAAGATAGGTCATTCCTTCCATTTCCATCATACTCGTGCTGCTTTTGGTTGTATACGTTTTTTCAATGTCTTCTCTACACAATCATTATACTGCCTTTGTAGTTTGTACAAACACTTGTGTAGGGTTTTGGAGTGTGGTCTGTAAGAAAGAAAGAAAGGTAGCAGCAGATAAACCACAGACAAAATAAGAAACCCAATCATGAATTTATGCAGAAGCCATAAAATGTGTGAAATTCAAGCAAACATGTAAATGAATCCTTGTGTCTTGATTCCACAAAATAGACTTTTATTTATGATTAAATTTATAATTGTTATAGGATACATGCTATGTTTAAAAATGATTTATTTGAGTAGTGCTTGTGGATTTCTTGGCTTATGTTTTTATCTGAGATTAGTGTTAAAGTGGGGTTCAATTTTGAGTGTTAGACTAGTAATTAGTAACATAAGAAAGGGTGCAAGGGTGAGCACATTTTAAGTAAAAGCTGTTTTTCTCTTTTCTATAGCATCAAGTTGTATTGTTTCCCTCTAATCTTATCCCTTTTACTTTGGAATAATTGGTCTTATTGAATCTTATGAATCTTTTATGTTATTTTCTTCTTCTAGAAGTATTTGTGGAAAATTTCATCCACACAGATCTGCATTTATAGTAAACTCTATTTGCTAACAATGGTTTGTTTATTTTCTTTGAATGAAAATTACAGAGGCACCAGAGAAAGAAGCTGCACAGTTGTGCATTCTGTCGTTGTAATAAAGTGCATGTGCTAAATGGTAGATGGACATGCTACAAGGGTATAAACTTAAATAAATTCCTTTTTAAAGCATATAAATGGAAGTATGGATTGATGGTGGTATACTCTATTAGAAGCATGGTGGAATGCACTCTTTTAGCCATCAGTGAGACTCTTTTAGAAGCATTACTTTTGTCTGGTGGATTTCAAAGTTATATGCAAAAATTGATTGGGGTGATGAAGTTTTCCTGTTCACATTATTGAAATCTTAAGATATACCTTTTTATTGTATACTTGGATTTCCATGCTGTGGTTGGCACTGCACCAAGAATCTTAGGATAAAGGGTTCAACATGTGTATTGGTTTTGTTCTTTTTTATAGGACTTTGTCAGGCCCCTTTTGTGGCTACCTGATTCCTTTTTATGAATATACCAGTACAATCTTAAGTTTCACCAAGTGAATATACCACATAATTTCTTTTAATTAAAGAGGCCCATGAAAAACAAAATCTAATTTAATATTATTTAGTTTCACTAATGTTATAATTTATCCATCTCATTTGCAAATTTTTGGAGACAAGAGTATTGTGATATTGACAAGTCTTTTTTTGTGGGGGATTGGAGTAGGTGTCACAACAGTTGAGGATGGGTTTTGTTCACTTAACACATTCTCAAAAGTGTTAGGGTTTTTGAGAGGTGGGTTTAGATCACTTCACACTTATTTCCATAAAAGCGATAGGTTTTTAGGAGATTTTAAAATTTTAATATACTCATATTTTAAATAATTAGTATATTAAATTACTAATTATATTTTAATTTGAACATGAAAAATATAATTTACCTAGAGTAAATGTTGTGAATAATTGATTTAATTTGTTGGAAATCTGACATCGAATTATTAAAAAATATGGGATAATTGTGACATTTAAATTTTCATGAAATTGATCTCAATGACCATCTTGTTATGGAATGCTTACGGGTAGGATTTTTATCTATTTATTCTATGTAAATAGGAAAATTGGGATCACTTAATTTATGTGTATTTTTTTATCAATGCAATGAATTAACTTAAAGAAATAAGAAAATGGTAACGTGGATTGACGGTGAGAACGGTGGGATTGTTGGAAAAAGCTTGAACATGATTTCTTTTATGTAAAA
>Ga0209700_107063_pt1 | contig 16428 bp, 5 predicted proteins | sample SiratroredBW_FD_187528 | JGI IMG/M metagenome (GOLD analysis project Ga0209700, IMG submission 187528) | Root nodule microbial communities of legume samples collected from California, USA - Siratro red BW (SPAdes) (version 2) | ecosystem: Host-associated > Plants > Roots > Nodule | place: USA...
TGGGATTGAATGTAATTTCTCCACTTCAAATGTACTCTTGATATTTATTTGATATTGTTTTATTCAATTTATCTTTGTTTAACGTTTTATATTAAATTGTCATACTTTAAATTTCTCTTTGTGACTGAAAAGCACTTCTTGGAATTAAAACCAAACGTTAATGCATTACATTTATAAGTTCATGAATGAATTATAGCGTAATGACTGCATATAACAACTGATCTTAATGCTAATTAAATTATTTTAATAACTAGACATAGAAGTTAGAAAATTTAGTTTATGAAATTCAATGCTAGAGAAATCAGGTTGAAAAGGCTTTTATTTACGCAGATTGATAATTGGAAAAGACAATATTGAATTCAGTTCAGAGTATATGAGAATGGAGAATATTATTATTCAATCCCAAGGTTGTTATTATTATTAATTTTTCCTCTTTATTACTAATTGCGTTTCAAGTTACTTTTTATATTCAGTTACTAAAACAAATCATTGTTGTTAAATCTTTGTTCATAATACAATTGATATTGAGTTAATCTACAATTTCTGTTTCCTGAGGATACGATACTCTCTTACTCATTATATTACATGTAAACCCAGTATACTTGCTGGGAAATCTTTAACATCAATCATTTTGTTTTTCGTTTTCCATCAATACCTAACAAATTTCTTATACATTTGAAGAAAAGATAATTCATAATTTGTAAATTAACTTCTCTTAAATAGAAATACTTTAGTGTTTGAGAAGTATTTATAATTAAAACCTTCAATTCTCAAGATACACCAATTTCGTGATAAGCTTTCAGTAATTTTTCTAAAATTGAACCTATAAAATCAAAACATTCGTTTATTCAGTTCACTAAAAAAATACTCCTTATAAATTGATATAAACAAATGAAATATATAACTGTCACGTAAAAAAGGGAAAAAAGACAAGATGAGAAACGTACCTATATCAGAATTTTAATCAATCTATTTTTATTTCAACTATCACATCAAAGGTGTGATCTAACAGTAAGAAAGGATAGACTATACGGCCATAAAGGTTAAGACTACTTTTGTAGTCTTAAAAACATAAAACTTGATAATATCACTCTAAACAATTGTATTTGGCCAACAATTTTGACTTGAAAATTTGTTATCTAGTACCATTTTTTGGTGACCTACTCTCATGATGACTATATATGTATAGGTTGTTAAAAATGTTGCTAAATGAATAGATACACATATGGTGTTGGTCACAAGAGCTACAAGTAACAGATGTCATTCAATTGCTCATTTTGATATCTAATTGCATTTTTGTTTTCTTATAGAGTTTGGTCATTCATTTATGAAAGCAGGTTCCACACATAACACATTTTCATAAGTGAAATATGATTTTACTTAATATCGTTTTATTATCTATAAAGACAAAAAAAAACATATCTAACTTATTATTATAACTATGCATCTTAAAAATGGATTGACGAGGTTAAGTTACTTAATATTTAATTTTAAAATATTAATCCGGTCAAGTTTATTATGAGTTACTGAGTTATCTAAAGTAATAATAATAATTTTTAAAATAAAAAATTACTTCTATGATTTTTAAAATATTAAAAAAATATAAAATTTCATAATTAAAAATGAAAGATTTTTTATAATATATAATAAGTTAAAGAACTTAAAAAAATATTATATCAACTCACTCATTAATATTCATCAACTCCAATATTAACATTATTTTCTCTCTAGATTTTCACTTTTCTAAATCTTTACATGATACATAATAAATTAAATAATTAAAATTTTAAGTTACCATTATCTTATAATTATATTTCTTTAGATAGATGAGACTATATTATAGATTCAATCCAGATGAGTTGGAACGCAGTTAGGTCAAATTTAGTTTTTTTTTTTTACCATTATAAAATTTTAAATCATTTTTCCACATGATTTAACTCGAACCTACCGTGCATCAAGATGGTCCACTTGATTAAATCATTTTAACGAGTAAAGTAAAAGTAAATGAAATATACAATAATAACAAAAAGTATTAAGAAATTGTTTTGAAAAATATTCATCATCATGAGATAAAGTTTATAGGGTATTAATGGAGGGGAAATTAAAAGTTCAAAGTAATTATAAGAATGTTAAATTCACTTTTGATTTTTTTATAGTTTTATGAATATACAATTTTGGTTCTTATTAATTTTTAATTGTTGATTAGGTCCTTTAGTCTTCTAAAACAAAAACAATTTTAGTTCATTATTAACTTGTTATATAGTTGCTAACAAGAATGTTCTATGGATAAAAGTGCTATTAATGTCAATTAACACTTGTTATTTTGACAAATATATTCTTATTTTTTGTTGACAATTGAACCATATATTAATGATAAACCAAAATTATTTAATTTCAAAAAATTAAAAAACCAAATCCACAATTAGAACTTTATAGAAACCAAAATTTCACATTTACGAAACTTTTATATGAAAAACATTTGTGCACAAAGTTCCTTGACGTTGTATTAACATGAGATAATAAACAAAATTAATATAGTCACAAACTTATAATTATTAAAAATACAGATAACAAAAAATAAAAATGTCAAAAGAAATTGAATGAGAAATATATGTTATTTAAAAAAGAGAAATAGTGAAATAGGTAATAAATAAATCATATTAAAATGTTCATATATCAATTTATAATTATTTTTTACTGTTTAAAAAATATTTATTATTATTTTTGGAAGATATATACTATAGAAAATTATTTAATCATTTACATTATAACTTCTGCTCCCATTTCCCTCTCACTTTCTTTTTCTTTTTTTTCTTTTTTCTTTATTTCCTCTCTAAAACTCTTTTCTTTCTTTTCAATTTTGTTCTTTCATACTTCATTTATTTCAAAATCTAATCACATTTCATGGCTTTGAAGAACTAAAGAGCATTTTTATTTGATCAAATTTTCAAAAAGAGTAAGTTCTTATTTACTCTAAAGATCATTTATTCTTTGTTTTCCTTAGATTTTGATAATTAATATTTGATGGATTATTTGAGAAGAGGGATCCTCTTAACTTATTTTATCATATATTAAATTTTGGTTATATTTGAATAACTTGCTTTAGATACCTGGATTTTGGAGTTACATCACTACTTGACTTTGGAATTCCTTGAGATTGAATTTTTCAGGTCTTAACTATTTTAATACTATTCTAGGTTAGAAGATCTAGATACAAAAGAGACGTGATCCCAAGTTTCAATTTCTTTTACAAGAAAACTATTTTGATGAAATTGTAGATTTTTTATGGTGTGAAAATGTTAAAATGTATGATTATTGATAAGAATGTTTTGAAATAAATGTCTTATGTTCATCCCAAGGTGTCTTATGAATGTAATTGGACTATAAATCTAGCTTTTTTGGTGTGTTTTGTAACTGACATGTGGGTTGTGCATTATGCAAGAGGATTAACTTCATATTGGAACTCATTACTAACTTTGTCAATATTTAGTAGTTTTAAAGCAATAAAATGATTTAACAAATTTTCAAAGTATTGAATATTTATCACTTAGAACCTATGTTTACTAATGTTATTATGTTTAGAGAACTATGTGAAAGGTCTTTTATTAGTGAGGGCTAAGTGATTAAGATTTTAAACCCTTTTTAATATTAGTTGATGTGTTTGTGAATTGAATGGTAAGTATTAATGTGAATAATGAAATGTATTTGAAAGTGATGTCATAAATTTAGGATAATGAATGAGTTGTTGTTAGATTTTGTATTAAGTATTGACATATATGTTTTAATAAAGATCTTGTAGTTTCACTCATAATCTAAGTCATATATAGATTAACATATAAAGTGTGTGAAAAGTTGATGAGGGAGTTCATGCACACCGGAACCACTAATAGTCACTCAGTATTGGATGCTTGAAAATGATGAGTGGATTAAATGTTAGTCTCTAGTAGTAGTCAACTTAATATGAGTCTTTCAAAAAATGATAGATCCATCTGCAATTCATATTATTGAAATGAAACTGCAGACTGAAAGAAAATCAAGATATCGATATTGTAAATAGATCTACATGTAGTTAGTATGATTGAAATGAAATGAAAAGGATATTGATTGAAAATAGATCCGTGTGTGGTTTATATGAATGATGCACTTGGTATTGAAACTTTGTATGTCAATCTTTAAAGGAATTCTTATGAATGACTAATATGATTTGTTCTTTTTGCATGTATTGAGTATGTTATAAATTTTTTTTTCACTAACTTATCCTTGTTTTTTTTATTGTGTTGTGAATTGCGATTATTGTACTATGTACATGAACATATACAATATAAATGCATGAGCACATCGAAAACCATAAGCTTTTATTTTAGATTTCATTCTCTAAATTGTTGTATTTATATAAGTCTAAGGTATGTATAATAAGTATTTTAAAATGTCATCTATCTTATATAAACCCTTTATTAGGTTCACTATATAATAAATTATATATATTTTGAACATTTCATCTCAAATGATGACTAAAGTGAATGGAACCCCAAAATTATTTTTTTTTAAATTTTTTTCTTTAAAAAGATCTCCTACATCATTCCTTCTTGAATTATTAAAATTAAATATAATGCAAGTGAATGTATCTCCTTATCACTACTTTACAAAAGTACAATATTAATCATTTAACATAGAGTGCTTGTAAAAGAAAATCTTCATCTATAACAACGAATTTTTTTATTCGACATATTTTATATTTCTATTTTGTTTTTAACTAAATTTTTAAATTAGAAAAATGAAAAGAAATTATCCAAATATTAAAATTAGTTATACATATATCTGAACAGAAAAGCATACCACGTACTTGCATATTTGAATAACACAATATATAATCACTCCCTAATTTTTTATATACCTATTATCATTAATTTTTTTTCTTGAAAATTTATAAAAACACTAAATGTGTCTTTCCTATTAGTTTAAAATAAAAATGAGACTGTAAACACAAGAGATGGACAACCATGATTTAAATGAATTATAATGAAATAATGGCGTTAAAAAATTTAAACCAGAATTAATTAAATTATAAAAGATTTTGTTAAAAACTAACTAAACTATAGTTTATTTCTTCTGTTAGGAAATTATATTTCCTTTAATTGTGGTATATATATATATATATATATATATATATATATATATATATATATATATATATATATATATATATATATATCCTACGGGTTCAAAATTAAGACATTTTTAATGAAAAATTAAGATAATTTTAATGACACCCACCAAACTTTTAGATTGTTGGTTTAATGGAAACTCCTTGTTGAGAAGTTAAAGGAAAAGAGAAGGTTAAGAGTTGGTCCCAATATTTCAAAATCAGAATAAAAGACTTTGTGGTCTCTTAGGATTTTGGTTGAGATCATAACCATATCAAGTAATTAATTGTCATCCCTGGATACAGTTATGTGATTTATTCTATCAATTGGTATCAGAGCCTCATTCATGTTAAATTATTGTGGTGAATAAAGTTTGATCATATTATGTTGACCTTATAGGGGTTCGGAATTAAAGAATAAACACACATAATTCATAATTATGTTTGATGATTAGGCTTATATAATTTGCTTATATAATTTGTTTTGTTGTGTTGTAGCCTTGGTTCCTGTATGTTGCAATTTTAGTAATTATGATATACATAATAATGCAGCTGGTTCATTGCCTTGAAAACATATGTAATATTTTTTTGTCTTTATCATGTTGAATAGGATCCACTGATCCAAGCCTTTATTTCTATTTCTATTGTAATATCCGCTACTCATGCAATTTTTTTTTATATATGCATATGTAAACGACCTAAAAGAAGTTTATTATTAGGTTCTAGTCCGCCCAAAGAAAGATTATTGTTTAGCTAATTGATAGAAAATATATACAGTAATAAATAGGTTGCAAATTCTCAAATTTCCATGTGTGAACAGGTAGTGGGTTCAAAGAAAGGCTTAATGTTCCACAGTGTATAAAATTGTGTGAGTTAGTGAGTGTGAACTTTTTAGACTAATAAGGAGGAGTGGAAGAAAATCTTGTTGGTATATTAAATCTGAGTATTGCTTTAATGACTTTGGGTGTATGACAAATTTTTTTCAATTTCTTAAGAAAAGGAAGAGATGCACCTTAAAAATGCCTTAACTAAATTCATTTTTAGTTGAAATTGAGATGAATTTTGCAATGGAGAATACTTCTAATTTTGAGATGAGTTTGAAATTTGTTTTAAATTTTAATTACATTAACTTTAATTGAGTGGGTAATGTTAAGCCGGCCAATACACACATAAAAGATAAACTTTTAATTACATTATGTTTTCAATTAAAATTATGTTTAAACAGAATACGTTTCTATTAAAGGAAAAGTTCAATTTGTAAAGAAAAATGCATTTTTGTTAAAAATATAAAATTTAGTTAAGTAAAACAAAAAATGGTTTAGTTCAAAAATGTAAAACGATGTTAATTATATTAAGAAAAATAGTTCAGTTTAATTTATTTAAATTATTATTTTTAATTCAGTTTAACTAAAATGTATTTTTTTTCTAGTTTTTAAAATTTTTATGTGTATCAGTTCATTTCAATTTTTTTAGCATCCCTAATGGGATGACACTGCATCAGTTTTTTGTTAGCTCTCTGTAATTTTAATTTTCTTATTAATCATTTTTTATCTTGTAAACACTATATGATAGGATATTTTGATAAACAAAGTTTTTTCTTGTTAACACTGTAAGATCTTGCTTTCTGCATCCAATGGCGTTTAAGCTTTAATTCATAACCAGTTAGGTATTTCAAGAGGTTACTATAGTGTTTGTTTATCATCCAATTTAACACTTATTTTATAGTTTTTCTATTTTCGTTCTTAATAACAAGCACCGTCTCCCTAACAAGGACATATTATAGATTTGGTATTTTTATTAGTTTATGTGACGTTTGATTTAGGATTTAAATTATAAGTTTTATGGTTAATTTGTAATGTTTAAAATTAGATTAGATTAGTTTTAATTTTGTCGGATGTTATTATTGTTGATTCTTGGCTACATTGTTTACGAAGCTAATTAGTTTTGCATTTGGGCAATGCAGCTGAAAGATTGGGTAGAAAGATATTGTGACCAATGGAATTACCACTACTGTGATGAACACTTTTGCTTTCTTTAAGAAAACCACTGATCTTATTGATTTCAAGGTACTATTCTTTGGAGTGTTAAATAGTTTTTATTCGCCTCATTAAATATTAACCAAATAAATGTCCATTATTAGTGTGGTTGAGTTTTCAACAATTTTTGCAGAGAATCACCAAGTTAGTTACGAGTTCAGGCCCTATGGAAATCCTAGGACAATGGTTTTAGAGGTGAAGATAAGGTTTGTGTGTTTGGAGTTTATGATGATCTTGTAATGTGTCAAAATTTGGAGTCGTGAGGCTTGTTGTCATCATGAACTAGTGCACTAGAGGGGACCCAATCAATTATGATAATGGCATCTGTGATGTGTGCTAGCATAGTCCTATTTATGACACTCATTCCATCTAGTGGACATCTTGTGACCACTACATATTGATATTTCGGAAGACTGGTATATTCATACAGAAATTTCTTTCAAATGAGGGGATCACGGTTTATGTTGTGCTTTGTGGTTTAATTATAATTTTTGTTGGGTGTGAACAAATTTTATGGTGTCGCGTGTCTTTTGGTAGATGTATTACGTAGTTTTATGAGGTGCATGGTTATATCATTCATAACTCCATGTTTTTTTTGTGTATATATAGTTTCCATCGTGTGACTTTGGTATCAATGGAATACAAAATAGTTTTTATTTCTTTGTTTGTAATTCTAGTATATCACATTGTATCATGAGTTGATTTTTTTCTCTCTCATGGCTTCTTCTTCCTTTGTTGTCTTGAAAGTTGAGTTTTCTTTATTATTTTCTTTTTTTATTCCTCTCATTTTCACTATGTCCATTAGCCTTAACTCAATAATGATAACTTTTCTATATAGAAATAAGTTTTTGTTACGCTTTGTGGTCTCAAGGTTTTAAGATTTTTAGACGATACTCACATACTATCAAAATCTAGAACACTGATGATGCTTAGGTCAATCTTGTAAACGTTGAGTTTCTTCATTATGAATAACAAGACAAACTCATTATCGCATGACTCTAGCTTCCATGACCAAACCCATTCTAACCAAGATGATGAGTCTTGATTCTTTGTTTTAGATTTGAACACGCCTATACATCTAATTTGCTTCTCAAACCAAGGCCAAAATCAATAAATTAATGTCACAATTTAGAAAACCCATGAAAGATCATTGTATTACTGCATACCTTTTTAATATTAAAAAAAATAGATATGTTTGTTGTTGTGAGTGTTCCCATATTGATGCAATTCTTGATGGATTTTTAGAAGACTATGATCATTTTATTATATTTTTTACTTCATGTTTTGACCCTTATATTGTTGGTGAAATTGAAGCCTCGTTGCTTGCGCAAAAAGAATGAACAATTTGATAAACATAAGCTTTCAAAGTAGCATATTCTTCAAGCTAATACTATTTCTAATCCTTAGATTTCTATAAATCAACGCAATAATAAAACTCATTATAATTCTTCTTCAACTCATTAAGGTCGTATTAACTTTTGTTCTAATAACTCTAAACGCTTTCCTCGTTTTTCTAATTCAAAGAATAACAATCAAAATTATTTGAATTCACCTTCTTCATCATCATAGCAAACAACTACATTACAATGTCAAATTTGTGAAAACAGGATCATATTGTTCTTCATTGTTGGCACAGGTATGATCAGGAAAATTTTCATCACAAATTCGTGTTAATGTTTCTCAACTTTTCTCTACAACAAATGAGGACTATGACTCCTATATTCTTGGTACGAATTTCACTTTCGAAGACCCATTTTGGTATCGTAATAGTGGGGCTTCACATCATATAACAAACGATTCAATTGTTTTTTTCTTCCTAGTATGCATATCATGGCAATGATATGGCCAAGATAGGTAATGATTCAGGGATGCGTATTAAACATATTGGATTTGCTAACTATGGCCTCATACTAACATTGAAATTGTTTTGAATAATTTGTTGCATGTTCTTAAAATCACTAAAAATCTTATCAACGTCTCTAAGTTTGTTCAATATAAGAATATTTATTTTGAATTTTTTGTTATGTTAAACATTAGGACCAAATATTGCTTCAAGGAAAAATTAAAGATGGATTATATGTTTTTTCTACTTTATCACTTTCCTGGTTTCTTTGCTCATAATACATATTTCATTTTTACAAAACATTCTTTATACTTATGACACTTTAGACTTGGCCATTGTTCATATAAGGTTGCTCAACATATTTAAAACAATGTAATGTAGAATGTAGAAAACAAAAGTAGTTTTATAATTCATGTATTATCAATAAATCACATTAGTTGCATTTTTCATCATCTTTAACTTTTACACTCATCCTCTACAACTAATGTATATTAATATATGAGGGCCCTCCGCTATTTGTGATTCCAATGGTACTAAAACTATATTTCCTTTCTTAATGCTTACTCTAAATATACATTGGAGATAAAAGGTCACAATGTACGACAACTTTTATGCATTTTAAATCTTTGAAAATCAACTGATTTCAAATTGTAAAGTATTCAAATAGATAATGCAAAAGAATTACTATCTTTAAAACTTTATATTAATGATAATGGAATTAAATATAATTTAACATGTCCACATACTTACAAACAAAATGGTATCATTGAGTGCAAACATCGTCATATAATTAATATGGGATTAAATTTTATTGTTATTTCTTCTCTCCCTATTAAGTTTCGAGCATACATTTTTTGATCTTTTTGTTGTTTGTTTCTTGGTTATAGTTTACATAACAAGGGATATATTTGTCTATCTCCTACTGACAAAACTAATATTAAAACTAATATTCTGAGACATGTTATTTTTAATGAATATGTTTGTCCTTATTTTATTCCAAATAATGTTTTTCAATATGATACTTCTATCACTAATTTACAATTTGACAACATGTTACCATTAATTGTTCTTCAACCTGTTATTGGTTGTACTTCTTATAATTATGTAATTATGTGACACATTTTGTTCTCACTAATTCTGATATCCACACCCATATTTCTCTTGTATCTTTACGTTCATCAAAAAATAATCTTAATTCAATAATTGAGCCAACTTTCAATTATTCCAATGCTTTTCAAACACACAAATTTATATCCTATGGTTACTAAAGCTAAGACAGGTATGTCTAAATCCAAGAGTTATACAACAACTACTTTAACTATTCATTGTGAACCATCAACTGTTAAAGCAACTTTATCATCTCTCATGTAGTTCCGATTTATGCAAGATGAGTATGACGCTCTTGTTAAAACTTGGACTCTCACTACTCTTCCATTTGGTGCAACTATGGTGGGCTGTAAATGAATTTTTAAAAATAAGTTCAATGCAGATGGTAGTTTTCAACGACACAAGGCATGATTGTAGCAAAAAGTTTAGATTAAACATAGGTCCATTTGTTAAAGCAATTACTATTCTTTTGGTTCTTACACACGTTGTTTCTTCTCAATGGAAAAATTTATAAAATTGGTGTCAACCATGTGTTTCTAAATGGAGATTTAGAAGAAAATGTATATATGCAACAACTGTCAAGCTTCATGTCTCATTATTCTCAACTTGTGTGCAAGCTTAACAAGACAAATTATGGTATGAAATAGACATTGAGGTCTTGGTTTTGGAAACTTAGTCATATTTGCAAAATTCGGGTTTTCATTCAACTAAGAGTGACTCATCTCTCTTTGTTAAATTATGCTCTTTTCATTCTAGTATACATTGATGATATCATCGTTACAGTTGTTTTATCTCATGAAATTTACTCTCTTATATCCATGATAAGTAGTTACTTTACCTTGAAAAACCTATGATCTTCACACTAGTTTCTTGGTATATAGGTTTCCTTAACCAAAGATGACAATCTTTATCTATCTCAAATAAGGTATATTAAAGGTCTTTTATTTTGCACAAACATGCTTAACTCCAATCCTCAACCTACTTCTATGGTTTCTTCTTTATGTCTCACTCAAGATGTTTGTACAATTGTTCAAGATCTCACCTTCTATCACTCTATTGTAGGTCCATTGCAGTGTGTTCTAATTACTAGACTTGAACTTTCGTAAGTTGTCAACAAGGTTTGTTAATTCATGCACCATCCTTAGGAGTATCACTGGAGGACAGTTAAACATTCTGAGATATCTAGCGGGTACCTTTGACTATGGTCTTCTAATTCGATGCAGTCCACACTATTCTATTCTTGGTTTTAGTGATGCTAATTAGGGTTTTGGTCTATCTTGATCTTCCCACAAACAGAAAGTTGTGTCACGAAGCAACCCTAAGGTAAAATAATAGAGTATTGTTGTTTTTCTTGATGAAATAATATGGCTAACATCGTTGCTTACTGAACTTCACATTCCCACAATTATTTCAAAGATTTATTCAGATAGCCTAGTAGTAGTCACGTTAGTTGCAAATCCATTATGCACACGAGAACCAAACTCTTTGAAATTGATCTTCATTTCGTTCATGACTACATTCAACAAAAATGTGTCCATTTGGTCCATTTTCTTGCTCGCTACCTAGTTACTGATTTATTACCTAAGCCAGTTTTGTGAACATCTTTTCATAGGATTCATGATAAACTTATAGTTGTGGTCAATTCAATCATAAGTTTACAGGGGAATGTTAGATGTAATACATAGCTCTAGCTGACCATGCATGGGTTGTATAGTTATATCAATTATAAATACATGCATGTTTCTCTGTGTATATATATCTTGTCTCTTCGTGCCTTTGGTATGAATGGAATAGAAAATAGTTACTATCTCTTTGTTTCTAAACCTAATATCTCACAACTTGAATATAATTGTGTGGATTGAAGTAATACTCATTTTCATTCCTATTCTTCAAAAGTTACATAAGCATAGTTACATAAGAATTTATAATTTTGCTCAAATTGTTAAAAGAAAATTTACTTCTTTATTAGTTTGGTTTTTATGAGTTTAATGGTGATGTGTCATCTAGAGGTTAACTCACCCAAATGGAAAAAACTTTTGATTTTGCGCTTCCTAAAAAGTTTTTCAAGAGCAATACAAACTTTACTTTTTAAAATTTAATGATTAATAGGGAAACTAATATAAAATTCCCACTAAAAGTTTGTTAGGTTGTTAACTGAAATTTAAATAGATATCTAATGTGAAGCTTATAGTCTGTTAACTAGTAAAGTAGGCAGTTGATGTTTGTAATGGATTATTTATGGTATAGAGTTAATATGATATTATATAATAATGCATGTACTTTTGTTATTCACTAGCTTTCCTACTAATCCATTTCTTATATTTGTTGACATTAAGCTAGTTTCATAGCTTTCCCATAATAATGTTTCGTTTGGTTGAGGTGATGTTCTGTTTAAAGAGATAGGTTTGATGGATGAAATGTGTTTGAATCTATTAATTTGCAAAGAAAAAAGGGATGGAAATGAGGGAGAGTGCAGAGAGACATTCTTCTTGATAGAAGGGAAATCCATGGTGTCTTGCCCGTTGAAACTCTACATGTGATTGTGGAGCCTTGAGGAAGCTTTGCACCAAACAATGTTGATGGAAAGATATCCTCTTCAAAGCATAAGCAAGGAACAAGTGGAAGAAATTGTGGAAAGTGAAGCAATGGAAGAAGTTACGGTAGAAGCTTCAAGCAAAGAGATGAACTAGTTGATGCAAGTGAACTTGGAAGAGGTTGGGCCAACCTTCAAGGAAGTTTCAAGGCTTCTTGGAGAAAAAGACTCAAATGGAAACTTGAAAAATAAGCTGAAAAATGGTCAGCATTTCATTATACAATTAAGCTTGAAATACAAGGAACCTGCACATCTATTTATAGAGAATGAGAAGCTTGCACTAGAAGCTCTCCCTTAAGTAGCGTACGAAGTAAGCTACCTACATAACCCTAGCTTCTTTAACTTCCTTACTCTCCATTCAGTTGTTGTCATATGGCATATCCTCAATGGTTTGCGCCACCTTTAGTGGAGGAACTCTACGTGCAGCCCTCTTGAGTTAACCGTTGGAAATATGTTGTATGGTTGGGTGCATCTTTTTTTATGTATTGGGAACTTATCTTCGTTGCTTGTTCCAAGGGAGAGTGCTCACGTTTCTTGAAGTCTAATTAATGCATAGACTGCATGCTTGATTATTTCCAAGAAAACTTGATGATTGGAGTGGTCCTCACATTCCTTTTTGTCATTGGTGAATGGTGCAACCTCGTAGCTCTATTCTCACTTTGTATGTTGAAGTGGACTCCAACTTCATATTGGAAAGCCAAATGACATCATCATCTTCACTGTGCATCTCAGCCCAACATAGCTCTCTTCTCACTTTATTTATTGAAGTAGACCCCAGCTTCATCTTGCCTAGTCAAATGTTTTGTATTTCTTAAAATAGCTATGTATTTCACCTTCCATGTGGGCCACAGGTGGATCTTCTTTTGTTTACTAAAATTTAAATCCAAACAACAAAAATTAGAATACCAAAAAGACCAAACACATATACCAAATAAAAATCTAAACTATATTATCAATTTGGGTTGGATCGTATTCCATCACTTCTCATACCTGAGAAGATTTAAAAGGAAAGTCACCTCATATGTATGAAATAATATATATACCATTCTTTTTACTTTATTTATTTTTGTATAATTAATATATATATATATATAACATATACTATATATTATAAATTTATTATTATTATTATTATTATTATTATTATATAAATATATTTATATTATTATTTATTATTTTAATAATATTATTATATCAAATTTTATTATAATATATAATTATAACCAATTACATAATCTATTCCATTAACATAATAAATTCTATATCATAATGGATTAATTATAGTTATATAACATAATATAATAATAAAATAATAAATAATAATATAAATATGTTTATATAATCATAATAAATTAATAATATAAATAATAATAATAATAAAATTGAATTTAGAAATATTTAAAAATAATTTATAAAAGAATATTAATAAATTTTTATTTTAATTATTTTTAATTATAAGAATAAATTTGTAATCTTACAATTTTAGAAAATTTTATTAGTTAAAAAAATTTAAATATTAATCACACTTATCACATCACTCACAAATTTTCCATTCAAATCTCACTATCTATCTCTTAATCCAAACAACTCAATCTACTCCCTCAAATTCACTTAAATCCATCTATCCATCCAAACAAAGCATAAGAAAATTCTACCCCACACCAACTATATCCTTATAACACCTTTGAACTACAATACACTTGCCCTTGTGCTAATTTGATTCTTCACTCCTTAATAAAATACATGGGTGGGTGGATATCATGATGTTAGTCAAATTGTTCTTTAAAACTTAGTTTGATGGAAACAACTCAAATATTTACATTTCATTGACCCATAATTGATTATTATCAAGGAGTTTTTTTTCCTTCCTTCATGTCTTTTATGATTGTGTAAGTGGTTCAACTAAAATGTTTTTACAAATTTGGACTTTTCACGATATGTTGACTCCATAGAAGGATATCCTAATTGGTTTTTGTGTTTAAAATAAAGTATGATTGAAGACTAAATTATGTCATGTGAGAATGATGCTAATTTCTTTTGAATTTTGTGTGTTGTGATGCACTTAAATTTGATTTCTTTTTTATTATTATCTTATCTATCAATGATAAGTAATTTATTCTTGTTATTTTTTATTTACGAAAATAGGTAAATTGTATCTATATGACACAATTTTTTTTAAAGAAAAATGATTTTAAAATTTAAAAAAATTTAGTTAAAATTATGGGTGCATGACATGATTTTAGTGAAAAAATATAGAATGAAAATTGTGTAATAGTGTCACTATTGCAATAGCCATTAGTGTTAAAAATGGAATTTGTTGCTTTTCATAGTGTTCTTTGTTTATTGATTTTATGTTAAAGTACAATTTTGGTTTATTTTTAATGACTTTTGGTCTTCTACATATTGGAATCCCTTGCTTCTTCAAAAAGTTATTTCTTTATCAGCTTGGGTTAAAACACTATTATGATGTCATTTTAATATTTAGTTTGGGTTAAAGCACCTTCCTGTACAATTTTAATACTTTTGGTCTTCTGCTTCTTCTTGGAATTTTTTGATTCTCCCATAAATTTTTTTTGAAATAAAATTATTTCTTTATTAATTTAGGCTAAAGTACTGTAATTTTAATAACTTTTGGTCTTCTTCATCTAACTTACATAGAATTTATTGATTTTCCACAAATTTCTTTCTTTGGTTTGAGTTAGAGCATCATTCAGATATAATATCTTTGTGTGTACCGAAATGGTAACACTATTTTCATTTTTTTTTTCACTTAAACACTATTTTAATTAAAATTAAAAATTTTGATACTGTTATTAAAACGTCTCTAATTAGATAATTGCATAAGAAGGTACGATTTATTCATCTTTATACTTATTTTTATAAATATATAAAAGAAATTCACTATTCTAATGTTTTAACCTTGTTAATTAGTTTTTTTGTTATATTTTTTTATTTGTTTTATGAGCAAATAAAGAATTGGTAATAAAATAAAATATTAGAGGTGCCTTAGCCCGAGTAAAAAAAATGTCTACATAAACAAAAAAAAACCCTCACCCCCTATAGTATTTATCCCTTCTGTCTGGCTTTTTGTGGGAACCATAATATGTTAAGGTATTTATATAATTTAGGGTATTTATATAGCAAGGTTAGATTTCATCCAATGTGAATGATGAGCGTTTTAATTAAAAAAAATAATTTCAATGATCTCTACATTTTAAGAGAAATTAGTCTCCCGCTGTTAATAGAAAATATTAAATATCATCTAAATTTTCTGAAATTATATCATTTCATTTGTATGTTAGAATATAGAACATTGCTTTAAAACATACAGTTTTGCTTCCTGTTCCATGACACAACTATTTCCATACAAATTTTGATGAAACTCTCATTAACAGTTTGTGCTTTGAAATAGTGGGTAGAAGTGAGAAAAATTCTTTCATTAATCAAAATCAAATGAAACAAATATTTTCAAATTTTATTTTATATTACATAAGATTTTCGTGTTCAGACAAAACTACGTCTAGAGGTAAAGTGTCACTTGTTTTTTTAATTATTATAAAGTAAATATTTTAAAATTTAGTCATATATTTTACCATCATAAAATTTATTACTTATTTAAGTTACATATTTTAATACTATATATATATATATATATATATATATATATATATATATATATATATATATTTTTTTTTATATTTTTTTT